>Ga0075520_1000614_pt1 | contig 16171 bp, 14 predicted proteins | sample NGEPerB_FD_75100 | JGI IMG/M metagenome (GOLD analysis project Ga0075520, IMG submission 75100) | Arctic peat soil microbial communities from the Barrow Environmental Observatory site, Barrow, Alaska, USA - NGEE PermafrostAB12-B | ecosystem: Environmental > Terrestrial > Soil > Wetlands > Peat ... | reverse complement strand
GTCTTCCGGAGCGACTCCCCGCTGCTGCTGCACCAGATGGGCCAGCTTCTGACGATCAGCATCCTCGGCGGCGCGTGCTTCGGACTGCCGACCGGGCTGGTGGCCGAGCGTGAGCGCGGCGTGTGGCGCCGTTACCGCCTTCTGCCGGTGCCGATTGGCTGGCTAGTCGCGAGCACGCTGGCAGCTCGGGTGGTCATGGTGGCGCTCGCCGCCGTTATGCAGATCGTTCTCGCCCGTCTGATCTATGGCACCCCCCTGCCGATGCACCCGGCGCAGACGGGTCTCGCTTTTCTGATCGTCACCCTCTCATTTCTGGGGCTCGGCCTCGTGGTTGCGGCACTGGCCAACGACGTCCCGGCCGTTCAAGCGATGGGACAATGCCTCTTTCTCCCGATGATCATGATCGGCGGCGTGGGAGTGCCCTTGGTCGTGCTGCCGGGGTGGGCGCAACGGCTCGCCGGTTTCATGCCGGGACGTTACGCCGTCGACGTGATGCAACGCGGTTTCAGCAATCCCCAAGGCCTCCGCGGCGCGGGATTCAGCTTGCTCGCGCTCGCGGTCATCGGCGCCGCCGCGAGCTGTGTCGGCATCAAGCTTTTCCGCTGGGACGCCGGCCGCCATACCAGCCGGCCGGAGCGCATCTGGGTCGCCGCCGCCCTGCTTTCATGGGTTGCGGTCGGCTGCGTCGCGCTGGCGACGGCCCAGCTAAAGACTGTGCTGCCCGAGGCGGCCGAATACGAAGCGATCACCGATGCGCAGATCAAAGGGATCACTTACGACGATCTGCCGGGAGACGACGAGTTCGTCACCCCGCTGGCCCGGCCATTCCTTACCGCCGCCGATCGCGCGCCGGTCGAAGAACTCATCGCGCAGCTCAAGACGTGGGCGCCCGGCCAGCTCGACGATGCCGGCCAGAGCGTCCGCAATCTCGTGGGTGTCGCGTGCATCGCCGATGTGACGCGCGATCCCCGGGAAGGCAAAGTCGGGCGCGCCGTGCTTGACGATCTGCGCGCGAGCTTTCCGAGGGAAGAACTGCGGCGCGCCCTCGCCTGGGTGATTCTGCGTCCGGATGACGGAACGGTCATCAACAACGCGCCGGAATTGCATTTCCGGCGCCATCCGCCGCAGGTCACGATCCGCAGTCGAAGCGTCCTGTATGCCGAGAAATTCCTTGGCCGCCTCGAAGGCAAAATCCGCGACTGAGCCGCGCCGATCGTGACGATGTCTCCGGCTGGAGGCATGAGATCATCGCGGTTACGCGGCTTCCCCCAACCGTCGGCGTGAGGGTGTCGTCGGACAATTCTCCGGCTGGGTCCGGGCTGGGGCGTCAATCGATTCCCCGCCAACCGGCTTACACGCTGCACAGCTTGACCGCTTCACGGAGCGACGCCATGGGATCCCGGGTCGGGATGAATTCTTGCGCGACGTAACCCTTGAAGCCGGTGCCCTTGATCGCCCGCATGATGGCGGGATAGTTGAGCTCTTGCGTCGCGTCGATTTCGTGCCGGCCAGGATTGCCGCCGGTGTGATAGTGGCCGATGCAGGCGTGGTTTTCTTGAATGGTGCGGATCACGTCACCTTCCATGATCTGCATATGGTAGATGTCGTAGAGGAGTTTAAATCTATCTGAGGCAACCCGCCGCACGAGCTCGCTCCCCCAGGCAGTGTGGTCGCACATGTAGTCCTTGTGATCCACCTTCGAATTGAGCAATTCCATGCAGATCGTCACACCGCGTTTTTCCGCCTCGCCAACGATTTGTTTCAGCCCGGTGGCGCAATGCTCGAGGCCTTGCTCGTCCGACAGGCCGGCGCGGTCGCCGGAGAACACGATCACGTTTGGCAGCCCGGCTTGGGCACACGCCTTGATCCGTTCTCTCATGGAGGGCACGAACTGGCCATGGTGATCCAGCCGGTTGAAACCCTTGGAAGGGGTGGTGGTGCCGTTGGCCATCGCACAGGTAAGGCCGAGCTTTTTCACGATAGGCCATTCGGCGGGGTCGAGCAGCTCGATTGAGGTGACGCCGATTTCTCGCGCGGCGGTGGCAAGATCTTCGAGCACGATCTCTGGAAAACACCACCGACAGACAGAATGCTGAAATGAGCCGGAAGATTTCTTGAGATTAATCGAAGAGGGCATTGGCAGGAACGCAGGAGGTTGATCAGGGCATGGGCAAGGCGGAGAATTGGAGTATGGCACCAAGATGTCTGGCCGGGGCAATCGATCGTGGGCGGAGATGATGCTTATCTCGCGAGAGGGGGGAAGAGCGGTAATGGCAATTGACCGGCCCACTTACTTCGCCATTTCCGCCAGGAGCTGCTGAAAACGGGTGATCGAATCCGAGTCGTGGGCCTGCTGGGCGAGGGTCAAACCACGATCGAGCGCCTGCCGGGCATCAGCTTTTCGACCGGCTCCCAGCAACGCCTGCCCGAGGTTCCTGTAGGCCTCGGCGGAATCCGGATTCAGGCGGGCCGCCTCGCGGTAGGCGGCGGCGGCCTCCTCGTGGCGGCCGGCTTCCTCGAAGACGGCGCCAAGGGCGGTGTGCAGTTCCGGCAGCGCAGGCAGTTGCAGAATTCCGCGTTGCAGCACCGCGATGGCATCGGGAATCCGGTTCTGCTGGCGCAGCATTTGGGCGAGAGTGGCGTAGAGGGCCGGAGTTTTCGGTGCGGCGGCCAGCCCGGCTTCGATCGCGGCCCGGGCGTCATCGAGCCGGTTGAGCTGCTGGTAAACATTGCCCAAGGCATCCCAGACCGAGCCGTCCTGGGGCGCGAGCCGCACGGCTTTTTGATAAAAGGGGAGCGACGCCTCCAGTTGACGGGTCTGCAGGCGGTTCCCGCCCTGCACTTCCAGACGGTACGTATCAAAGCTCCAGGCATACACCTTGTAGAGCAACGGATCATTCGCCTCGATGAACCGGCCGGCGGCGCTGCCGAGGAGGCGCTGCTCGGTGGCGCGCGCCTGATCGCCCGTCTGCGCGTAGAGTTCGGCGAGGAGATTATGGGCGGGGGAAAAATTAGGGGAGGTGCGCGCGATGGTTTCGAGGCTCCGAACCGCCTCGGCCCGGTTTCCAGCCGACAGGGCAATGCGGGCCAGACCAAGCCGGGCGTAGGGATCGTTCGGCACGAGCGCGAGGCGCCAGTCGTATTGGCGGAAGGCCTCGTCGGTCAGGCCCTGTTTCAGGAACAGTTCGGCGAGTTTCAGCCGGGTGACGGCGTAGTAAGGCGCGAGCTGCAGGGTCTTTTCCAGAAACGTCCGCGTCCCCTCCATGTCGCCGAGATTCTGGCAGCTGTCGGCGAGATAGTAGGACCACTGCGCATTCTTCGGCTCCAAGGCGTGCAAACCGCGTTCAACCTGCTGCGCCTCGCGGTAGCAACCGTTGGCATGATAGAGACAGGCAAGTTCGCTCAGCGCCGTGAGCGGCTGTTCGAGCCGGCTCGCGGCAGCCGTCGCGCCCCGCACCCGCGCCGCATACTCCCGCGGCCAGCCGACGAGATCAGGAACCGGGGGCACGGCCGCGCGGACGACGGGGGCCAGCAGCCGCTGGCGCCACTGATGCCAGGTGTACCAGCCGCTCGCGAAGAGGCAGGCGACGAGCACCCCGGCGGCGGGGAGAAAAGCCTTACGCATCGGAATGCCCTCGGCACTTGCGGCATGCGACCCCGTTGGTCTCATGGCCGACCAACGTCGCCCACGGCGTCCGGCAGCGGCTCATTTTCTTTTCCACAGCAGCACCCGGCTCATGCGATCATACGGCGGGTAGGCATGGAAGCCACCGGTGACGATCTCCGGCACGCCGTCGCCGTCCATGTCCGCGACGGCCGTCGTGAGGAGATGAGTCGGGGTGTGCGCCAGCGGCACCGGCGTAAAGTTCTGGTGGCCGTCGTTGAGCCAGACCATCATGGAAACGGCGTTGGGATTCGACCAGTCGTTGAAGGTGCTCACGGCCAGCAGGTCGATGGTGCCATCGCCGTTGAGATCCGCCGCGCTCGGACCGTAGGCTCCGGGAAGATCGCCGACGCGATGGAAAGCCCAACGGCGGCCGCCCAGGTTCTCGATCCACTGGATGCCGTGCCACGGTCGCGGGCCGGGCCGCGCATAGTCGAAAGCATCGCCGTTGGTATAGACAAAGTCGGGCCGGCCATCGCGGTTGATGTCGGCGACGATGAGTCCGCTGCTGCCGTAGTCCTCATTGGTGGAGCCCCAGATGATCGTGTCTTTGAGTTTTCCGCCGCCCTGATTGTAGAAGATATGCACCTCTTCCCACTCTTGCGAAATGAGGTCGGCAAAATCGATCCGGCCGTCGCCGTCGAAGTCGGCCACCGGCGTATGGATGGGGCCCGATTGGGTGTTGACGATATGGCTGGCAAACTTCCAGTCGCCTTGGTTCTCCAGCCACAACGATTCGCCCTGGTCGTATCCGAAGCAGCCGACGACGAGCTGGGTGACGCCATTGCCGAGCAGGTCGGCGGCGCGCACGTCGGCCACGCGGGCCAGATGCTCAGCGATGACATGCTTGCGAAACTGACCGTTGCCCAGGTTCTCGAAGATGACGACGGAACCGATGCGATCGTTGTTGGGGAAAATCTGGCCCATGGCGGCCACCAAGAGGTCCAGGCGCCCGTGATGATAAACATCGTACGGCTCCACATGGGCCGGGGCCATGACATCGCCGATGGGGTATTCCGTGTAAACGCCGCGGGGCGACTGGCGGATCCAGCGGAGCTGGTTGTTCTGGGCGTCGCACACCAGGACGTCGGGCAGGCCGTCGGCATCGAGATCGACCACGCAAAGGTGGGCGATCCAGGGATGGCCGCTGATGGGGTCGCCAATCGGTTGAGGAACGTAGACGAGATTGGGCGGCGGAGCCGGCGCTCTTCCGTCCGGCAAAGCGACGGGGCTTGAAACGGGCGGCAATTCGGAGCTCGGGCGCGTGACGACATAGATGATCGCACCAGCCAGCAATGCCGCTACTCCCCCAAGAACACCAAGAACAACTGCGCGAGGTTTTGGAGCAGACATAAAACTGCGCCATCTCTATGCCGTCGGAGTCGGCAAGGAAATGAAAAACGACCGACGGGAATAAGTCAGTGCTCCACGGGCGGCTCCCCGCTTCCGGACAATTCATAAAGCATGGGGCTTTCAAAGAATCTCCCTTCATGGCGCAATCGGCCCAAGGTGGCTGTGCTTGCGGTGAAGCCTCCCGGAAAACGGGGAGCGGCAAGAAATCGCCGGAACATGCTAAAGGCGTGCCGGCGCACTCATCTCGAAATAGTTTATACTTGGTCGGTCATGGCAGATATCCGGCCAGACGCATTTGTCGTTTCGAGGAGCGACGCGGAAAATCGTTGGCCCCCTGAATCGCCACCTTTTGTTGATCGCCCGCCTGAGTGCAGCGGCATCGGCGCGGCGGCAGATTGCCACGGCGGGGCGGTGGGTCGGGACTGAAACGCGGCTCGCCACCGGACGTAACCGTGTTATCGCTCGCCGCCGGTCAGACCCACCGCATGAAACAGAAGACTATTGATCAGTTCGCGAAACTGTATGGCCATGAGCCGAAGGTTGTCGCCCGGGCGCCCGGGCGCCTCGAGTTCATCGGGAATCACACCGACTACAACGGCGGCACCGTGCTCGGCGTCGCCATCGACCGCGGGGTGTGGGTGGCGGTGGGGCCCGCGTCCGACGGCAACCTGCGTTTTGCCTCGGACGCGGAGCCCGGGAGGGCGATCGTCCCGACAGCGGACCCGCGCCCGCTGCGAGGGCCGCAACGCTGGGCGAACTATCCGCTGGGAGTCTGGGTGAGTTTCCGGGAATTCGGGCTGAAGCCACCGGACGGCCTGGAGTACCTGGCGGTTTCGAATCTGCCGGTCGGCGGTGGGATGAGCAGCAGTGCGGCTCTCGAATTATCCTCGGCGCTGGCGTTTCTCGGATTGACGGGAGAGAACCCGACGCGTGAAACCGTCGTCAAACTCGGACGCCATGCAGAGAATCATTTCGTCGGCGTCCCATGCGGAATCCTGGACCAAGGGGTTTCGGGTTTCGGCAAGAGAGACCATCTCGTGTTCATCGACTGCCGCGGCCCGAGATTCGCAACGGTGCCGCTGCCCGCCGGCGCTCATTTCTGGGTGTTCAACACGCATTCCAAGCACGCCCTCATCGACGGCTGCTACGCCGCGCGCCATCGCGAGTGCCTGGAGGCGGCCAAAACGCTCGGCGTGGAATTGCTGGCTGATGTGACGCTGGACCGGATCGAGCAGGACCGGTCCCGCCTGTCCGACGTCCACTACCGGCGGGCCAAACACGTGGTCGAGGAGATCGACCGGGTGGCCCGCGTGCGAAAAGCCCTTGCCGAAAGCGACCTGAGGGAAGTTGGACGGCTGCTGACGCTTTCCCATCGCAGCTCGCAGACCCAGTTCGAAAACAGCCTGCCTGAGCTCGATCTCCTGGTCGATACGCTCGCGACTACGCCGCATGTTTATGGCGCCCGGCTGACCGGCGGCGGCTTCGGCGGCGCGGTGATGGCGTTGACCGACGGCGAATTCGGTGTCTCCCAGGCAGCGCAGGTGACTGACGTCTATGCGCGACGATTCGGTACAACCCCGGATGTGCTCCACTGCGAAACCGGCGAAGGTGCGGAAGTCATTTGCTCCTGAAAAATCAGGTGCCGCGCGCACCCCACCGGAGCCGGGGGACGCGCGGGTGGAGGTCTCCCCCGCGCGCCCGCTTTTCGCAGCCTGCAGGTTCGGCCGGGAGGACTGCCTGCTTTTGCGCTCCGACCGTCAGGCCAGGGAAGATATCCGGCATGTTTCGCCCCGGCTATTGGGGCAATTGCTGGAGCGCCTGGGCGCATTGCTCCTCGGTCGCCTTGTCGCTGGCTTGCCGGGCGAGCTGCTCGCCTTCGCTCAACAGACGGCGGGCGTCGTCAGTCCGGCCGAGATGCGCGTAAACCTGGCCGAGAAACAGTGAGGCCATGGGTTCGGTTGGCTGGAGGCGGTGGTACGTCTCGAGCTGGTCCCGCCCCTCCGCAAACCGGCCCTCCTGGACATAGAGCAACCCGAGCCGGCCGCGCAATTCCGGCATATCCGGGTTGATTTCCAGGCCCTCGCGGAGATTGCGTTCCGCCTCGTCCATGTGGCCGGAATGGGCCGCGGCTATTCCGTCTTGCAGACACCACCAAGTCATCAACCGCCGCGCTGACACCGATCCTGGGTAAAATCTATAGAACGGCCGGAGGTACTGGGCCGCCGAATCCAGCCGCCGCCCCGCCTTCAACTCGAATTGGCCGAGCACCATGAGCGCATTCGGATATGTCGGCACCAGCTCCAGCGCTCGTTTCAGGGAAACATAGGCCTCGTCCTGGCGGCCGAGTTGGAGCAGGGCATTGCCGAGGTTGAAATGTGCTTCGCACACATTGGGCGCGCGCTGAACGACAAGGCGGAACGCTTCGACCGCTTCTTCGAGCCTGCCGGCCGTCTGGAGAGCGATCCCGCGCGCAGTCTGGAGCTCGGGGGCGTCGGGCATCAGGGCCAGCCCTTGCCTGGCCGCCTGCAACGCCTTCTCGGGCTGGTTGAGGACGAGGAAGGCCTGGCTGAGACTGGCATAGAGACCGGCTGACGTAGTCGAAAGTTTGATACCCTGCTCGAACAACGTCAGCGCCTTTGCCGCGTCGCCCACGTGAAGATAGACCTTCCCGAGTTCGTCGTAACCGCGGGCATCGTCCGGGGCGATTCTGATGGCACGTTCGAGGAGGGCGATGCCGTGGTCACCATGATTGGTCATATCGTCGATCGAGGCCCATAACGCCAGGCGCGATGGGTCGTAGCACCAGGCGCGCAACTCCTCCAACCACGGATCATCGGCTTCGCGGAAACGCCCGGCGAGGCGGCCCAGATAGCGCTGCAGGCTCGCCCCGTCGGCGTCGCCCTGCTCCGCCAACATTTCGGCATAGAGGTTGTGGGCCTGAGCGAAGGCGGGGACCTCGCGGACGAGCTGTTCGATCAGACGCCGGCCTTCGTCGCGGTGATCGCGCTGGAGCGCCACGCGCGCCAGACCCATGCTGGCGTACGGATCACTCGGCAGCAGCGCGAGTCGCCGGCGGTAGTCGCGTTCAGCCGCGTCCAATTGGCCGGTCTTGAACTCCCATTCGGCGAGGTTCAGCCATGCCGGCGAGTAATCCGGCGCCAATTTCACGGTCTGTTCGAGGAACGAAACCATTCCGGCGTCATCGCTCGCCGTGCGGCGCAGATCAGCGAGGTAATAACACCAAGGGGCCTCCGGGGGCTGTTGGGCATGCAGGATCTGCCAACAGGCCTCAGCCTCCTTGGTGTAGCCGTTGGCGTGGTAGAGACGCCCCAGTTCGCCGACGCCTTCGAGGTTCCGGCGTGACGAAAGCACCCTTTGCTCGGTCTCGCGCAGCGCGGTGGCCAAGGGTGCCGGTTGGGCCGACACATCCGGCATTGCCGGCAGCCGCGCGCGCAACTGTTCCAGCAACGCGTGCCGACGCCAGAGCAGACCAGCGCCCAAGCCCGCCGCAATACCCGCCGCGACCATCAACCAGTAAAGCCAGATCCGCCTTCATCGCCTGCCCGGTCCGCCGGGCGACGGTGGCATCGTTCCGCTTGAGGGATCGCTTCGGGGTGGATTCTTGACCACGGCGGTGGTGAGCTCAGGCAGGATGCCCTGGCGGGCGCGCGCGTAATTGGCGACACGGCAGCCGACATAACTCTCATGGCGGCTGCGAACAGTTCAGGCTGCAGTTGAACCCGAAGAATGGGCGAGCCAGCCAATCTCCTGCAAGAGCCAATTCTCTGCCGGTCATCCGTGATTTTGGATGAACGGACGTGCCGTCTTCCGAACGCGTGCGCCGCGCCCAAGAGAAGCTTGATGGCGGACGGTGAGACTGTCACACTCCCCCTGATACCATGCGCAAATCGCGACTACGAACACTGGAGGCTCTCCAGTCGACGGGAATGGCAGTTCGGCGATAATCAGCTACAACTCACCATGAAGGATACGACAGGCCCGGCGAAATCTGCGTCCGAGCCGACCCCCTCACCCAATACGAAAACAGACCGTCCGTCCGGCTCCCGGCTGGTGGAGAAGAAGCCGACGATCTACGATCTCGCTCGAATTGCGCATGTGTCTCCCGGCACGGTCAGCCGGGTGCTCAACAACCGCGACCGGATCAAGGCGTCGACGCGCGAGCGCGTGCTGCGGGCGGCCACCGAACTGAATCTCAAACCGCAGGCGTCCGCCCGGCTCCGGACCGTGGCGATCCTGTCCGAGCCGTCCTATCCGGACCGGGTTGAGGGCTACGCCGCGACGCTGACCGCCCACCTGTCGTTCGCCTTCGCGAGGCGCAACATCGGCGTGCTGCTGCCTTCGGATCCCTTTGTTGAGCTCCCGCGGAAATTTCTCGATGGCATTATCGTGGTGACGGAGGACATGAAGCTGAGGGAGTTGGTGGCGAATCTCCAGACGCGCATCCCCGTGGTGCACATCGACAAGTTTCCGGTCGGTCCGGCCGAATATGTTGTCTTTTCGGATCACTTCAATGCGGGTTACCTGGCGGCCCGCCATTTCATCGAGCGGGGCAAGGTCAGGCCGGCATTTCTCGGCGGTGACTACGCGCCGTTCGCCGAGCGCCTGAAGGGTTTCAAGCAGGCCCTGACCGAAGCCGCCCTACCGATCGACGAGCAATTCACCTCTCTGTACAGCCTGGACATCAGCCGCCTCTCGGTCGTCACGCGTCTCGTGCGCTCCCAGGCGGATGCGATCTACGCGCCGGGATCGAGCTTTCAGGCACTCGAATGCCTGCACATCCTGGCCTATGTAATGGAGATGAAAATCCCGCAGGAAATCTCGCTGATCGGCGGTGAGAACGAGGGAATCTCGGCGCTGTTGAATCCGCCGCTCACCACGATCGAGGAGCCGTTGATGGAGATGGCCGAGGAGGCAGCCACCATGCTCGATCGGCTGACGTCGGGAGAAAGCGTTCCCCAGCGGCATCTCAAACTCGCGGTCCGTCTCATCGAGCGGAATTCTGTGCGATGACCGTGGGACTCCCGGCACAACGCATCCGCGGTCCCGAGTAGACGGCGTCATTGGGCCCGTCGGGAGCACCGGCGTTGCGGTCTCGGCACGGACAAGCCGCGCCGCCGGTTCCCTGGCATGTGATTTGGATTTCATAATAGCATGATGTGCCCCGCCGATGGTCCGTTGCTCCTGCCCGCCAAGCGGGCTCCACGGTGCGCAGGCGCGCTGCTCGCGGTTTGGACCTTGGGGGCCGCGGTGGCTGCACCGATAAGCACGCGGCCGGCTGCTGCCCAGGGCACCCCGGACAAGCCGCCCGAGGTCTCGATCTCTTTTTTGGAGAAGAAAGCGGCGGCGGGAATGGCCTACGTCGGAGACGAAGCGTGCAAGGTCTGCCATGAAGACAAGGTGAGCACCTATCACCGGACGGCTCACGCCAAGACGTCGAGCCTCGCGTCCAGGGATTCGATTCGCGGCAGCTTCAGCGCGGGTTCCAATATCCTCAGGACGGCAAATCCCAATCTGTATTTTCAGATGGAAGCCAACGGGGAAGGCTTTTTCGAGACAGGGGTGTTGCGGACCTCTCCGACTGAGGTGCTGACTCGCGCCGAGCGAATCGACGTCGTGGTCGGTTCGGGCCGGAAGGGCCAAACCTATCTGTTTTGGGACGGCGATCAGCTCTTTCAACTGCCCGTGTCTTACTGGACCGAGCTGGGCGAGTGGGTGAATAGCCCCGGATACCCCGATGGGAGCGCCCATTTTGACCGGCCCACGCTCCCGCGGTGACATCAACGCGAACGCATTCGCCGGGGCCGAATCTACTACACTCCACCCGTTTTCAGACTGGAGGCGCGGGTCGGAATCGGCCGATTTTCGTCGCGTTTACAGCTTCAGGATGGCGGGTTTTCAGAGGGAACCAAGCATAATCTGGAATTACTCCGCCCCAGCCTGTTTTAACTCGTTTGGTGTCCGTTTTGGTGTCCGTTGCTTGACGAGCCAACTGCGCAGCCGATGGAAAACAACGGTCAAGCTAGCCTCGGGAAGACGGGTTGCATTCCGTCCGTCGACCCGCAGCCAATAACGCTTGGAGCCGGGGAAGGGTTGTGTCACCAGGTCCACGCACAATGTCTTGCCGGTGTCATAGTCCCTCAGTGAGATCCGGAAGCGCGGTTTGAGCCTTGGCATGGCCACAAAAGAGGTTTGCCCTTCGATTTTCACAACCCATTAATTGATTGATCGATGCGAGAAACGAGCGTAAACGCTCAGCCATATAACCACCTGTTAGGCAGCATTACGCGCTATGCCATATTTTTTCATCCTACCGGCTTACGTTGCGCTTTTGATTGGCTTGATTGGCGTGGCGGTGGTAGCTCGCTTCGTTCCGCGTTTTCGGCGAGCGAGCGGTTACTTCATCGGCGGCGCAGTTGGCACATTGATTGGTTTCGTCATCATCAACGTCATCGTGATTTTGGCTGGCGTTGCTCCAGCTTGGTTGGCGCAGAAGTTCACGTTTCCAGATTGGTTGCAGCAGGTGAGCAGATATTTTGTCGCAGCCACACTTTTGATCGGCCCGTTCATCGGTTCGGCTATAGGTATTTTTCTCGGATTCGCTGCCGGAATCTATTTTGTTTTCAGAAGGAGGAGCCATGCTGCCTAACAAGTCGCCGGAGCCAACCGCCGTTGGCGCTGTCAGTTCCGCTATCGCGGTTCACGTCGCGAGTCGGCGGTGGCTCAGCTTTTTTCGTTAGGCGAAAACACCCATAAGTGAAAACATCCCAAACCAAAGTCGATGTGCTGTCCGGAGTTTGGCGCTCGATCGACGAATTTGGCTCATCGGTGGAATACCGAGTCGGAAAAAGACTGGGCCGCTATGCGGTCGTCGTACGCGACACAAGTGATGGAGAGCTTGCGGATGTCTACGAAGAGAAATGGAGTCCGAAGGAGAGAGAGCTCTCGTTTGCTGCCCACTGGAATTCCACTGGACGCTTCACCCGATGCCGGCTTCACGCTGTGTCGAAATCTCAGATCCGACTTACCTACACATATACTGACACGGAATTTTTAATTCGAAAGAGTGAGAGAACGCCTAACCAGCGGCCGCTGCGAACAGCCTTGGCCGTCATGCCGGCTGCGGGGCAGCCGTCGCGCCAGCCGGCGGCACGTCGCAGGTCCTGAACGTTCGGCATTAAACCATGGTATCTGACGCGACACAGCAGGCATTCTACGAGGGACCGCGTAGCGACAGATTTCCCCTCAGCGTGAACGATGTCGTCACGGTCGCAGACGGAAAAAGAGTCGGCGCGCGAGCATGGGTTATCCAAATCGAAGCAGAAGATCCGGAACCGAAATATCTGATCGAGTATGACGACGGCTCCGATGAGATCGTGCCGTTGTCCCGTCTCCAATGGGAATCACCAAACAAAGGAATCTGAGCCAGAGTGGCGGAGCGATGCACAGCCAGCCCAAAATCCGACAATGAATAATTCGCCGAACAAGTGGCCGCTGCGAACGGCCTTGGCTGGCATGCCGACTGCGGAGCAGCCGGCACGCCAGCCGGCGGCACGTCGCAGGTCCTGAGCGTTAGCCAAGAATGACCGCCCGACTTTGCATCATCCTTTTAGTGTCATTCGCCGCCGTCGGCTGCGATCGGATCGTAGTTCGGAAACCGACAGCCGCTGATCTAGCTGGAAGTTATGCGCTCACCCGTGACTCCGAAGCGTTCCTAAAGAAAGAGCTGAAGTATGCCACGGTTGCCGGGTCCAAAATCCAGATAGATGGCGATGGTGCGTTGCGCTGGGAGAATCTTCCCGATTGTCTATTTTCGCCGACGGGTGAGGCTGGTGGTTGCTTTGAGTCGTTCACCGGAAAGTGGAAGATAGAGCGCTATTTTTACACTTTCGCCATTGAGCCTACGATGAGGAAAGATGGTGGTCCGTCCGACGTTCTCTACGCTGGTCCTACAATGTTCCTGCTGAAGCGCAGCTCTTTGACTCTCGAATTAATGATCGGCGATCCTGATTCTGGCGTGAGCATCTACTATGAGAAAAGACAGGGCTAACCAGCGGCCGCAGCACAACGGCCACAGCCGTCACGTCGGCTGCGGGGCAGCCGCCGCGCCTGCCGTGGCCGTGGCTGGTCCGTAGCGTTATGTCGGACCAACCTGAGCCAATCTACGTTCCGCCCTTTGCGAATGTGCGCCTTGTCGAATGCAAGGACTACATGGCGCTGGTGCCGGTTTGCGCGTATCGCCAATTCGTCGGGTAGCCATGGCAGGATGACAACAAATCGTGCACTGACAAAGAAGGAAAAGGTCGTGGTGATTCAACGGGGAATGGCGCGCTTACCTGTAATGGGAACGGAAGCGCAATGGGCGTTCGGTGTTCGATTGAAAACTGATTTCGTAGAGCCGCCGAGCTGGGTGAGCCGAGTGATCCTGATGAGGTTTGATATCGACCCAGACAAACGTGGGTTGAATGGGAAAATCGACCCGCTAACGGCAAGCAGAATCCTTGGCTCATTCTACGGACTCGCTGAAGGTGCCGCCATAGTCCTGAGCGCAAAAAAGGCAGCGCCGACCAACCCGAACGCGGTGCAGGTTAATGAAGAGATGTTGAGAAAAGCCGTTGGGAATGCCGCGAAGCCACACCTCGAAATATTCGACGAGCGTGCAGAATCCGTGCGGCGTGGACTCCGCGGGGGGACCGCCGAGCAATACGCTGCATTTGCCGCGGGACAAAATGAAGTCGCGCAGGCTATTGCCGCTGAAGAAAAGGAGCCAGGCTGCATGATAGACATGACTCATGGCCTTCTCGATTTCCTATGGATGTTCTGGCCTGAAATCCCGCTGACGGGAAGCGTCCGAAGGTTGCACAAGTGGATTACCGATCTGGGATACCTCCATTGCAGCGAGAAGCTAGTAGAGAAGGTCTGCCGGAGAGCCGAGCTGCGCTTGTCCGAACTCGGTGCCGAAAAGCGACCTCCTACTAATTAGGCGGCAAGAGTAGGAGGACGTCTGGGGCGTGCGCTGGTAGAATCAGCGCTATGGACATTTCTTCGGCCTTAGGAATCCCACGGGGTAAGACGCTCCTTATCTCTTCGTGTGGCCGCTCTGCCTGCCTGTCCAGCGGGAATGGAGCCAGCAACGGACAAATCGTTGGTATCTCCAACGGCGAAGGCCGTGGCGCCGCTTGTCGCGCAGTGAAGCCAAAGGAAGACAATGAAACAGCAAAATGCAGTGGAGAGTTTCCTGGCGGGCCGCCGCGTGGTCATCGCCAAGTTTGTAGCGCATCGCTACAAGGAGATTCAGAACAAGACCAAGAAAGTCGTCGGCATCGTGAACCTTTACGAAGTTCAATGTGCCGACGGGAAGGCACCCACGGTGCAAGTGTGGTGTCCTCGCAGCGTTCAGACCGTCGAGCAGGCTGCCAAAGAATGCCCGTGCCAGTTCAAGGACGGACAGAAGATGGTGGTCGAGTTTGACCTGATGGAGCCGAACGCGTTTGACGCCAAGAACGGGGTGATCATTCGGGCCGGCTCGGTGCTGCCCTTGGAGTAGTTCGTAACGTGGTCACGCAGCGCGACCCCGTGGATGGGAATGCCGGCGGATGCACGCGGAGCGTGCGCCGCCGGCAACCCATCCTTGTCCGAGAGGTGTGTCCAGAGGGGAAGAACTCAGAGGTAAAACATGAACAGAGCCCGAAATCTTGAACCGGAAGAGCGGCTGAAGGTCGCTCAGTTGCACATTGTGATGGGCGATTGGGTGCACTCATTGGCCCCGTGGCAGGTGATTTCGCACATGACGTTCTCATGGGAGGCGTCCATCAATTCGGCGCAGCGGTGCTACGAAAAGTTCATGAGGAGGGAGATGTGGGGCGTATCGTATTTCTACGCGTTGGAGCAGAATCCAGGGCGGGACGGGTATCACGTCCACGCGCTGTGGTGCGATTGTTTGAACAAGTCGCGACGCGAGATTTGGCGGACCTGGTTTGACCGTTACGGTCGGGCGCGGATCGAGCCAGTCAACAGTCAGGACGATGTGGCCGATTACTGCGCAAAATACGTCACCAAGGAAGGCTCTTGGTGGAATGTGAAGCTGGTCGGGTCACGGCACCCGGACCTTGCGGATTTTAAGCTTTCGAACGGTTAACGTGAGAGATGATCAACACCGGTTTTTGATGCTGCTGGGGCAGCTTCCGGCCCGTCTGACGGCAGAGCAGGCTGCTTGGGTGCTGAATTGCCAGCCGCATGATGTGCCTGTTTTGGTCGTGGCGAGGCTGCTCAAGCCGCTAGGCAATCCACAGCCAAACAGCGTCAAGTACTTCGGCACAGCGGAAGTCCTGGAGCAGGCCAAAGACCGGACATGGCTCGCGAAGGTCACAAACGCAATCAGTCAATATTGGAGGCGGAAGAACCTCAGCAAGAAAGGCCATCTCCCGTTTGTGGGAGATGACGGCGAATCCCAATCGGTCGATCGGGCGGTACAAGAGGCGGAACCCATTTGTCGGTCCGCAGATCGAAGGGGATGAGTTACGGGCCAGTTTGAGCTGGCGGGCCGAATGGCTGCTCCTGAGGACAGGAGCCCAAAGCTTGCCGCAGGGGGCTGCCATTCGGCCATCGCTGCCGGTAGTGCGGAATTCAACTCAACCGGCCGCAGCAAAGGGCAGGGGAATGATCGAAGCGGCGGTCATGTTCCTTTCGTAGTCCTCCAAGGGCGGCAGGGTAACCTGCGCCTTCCTGGCGTAAGCGCGATGGACCGCCTTGCTGTTGTGTCCTAAGGCCAGTTGCGCGAAGCGCTCGGGATAGCCGACTACCTTGGCGCGTTCGGCCCATGCGTACCGGTAGCTGTGCAAGGTGACGCCGTAGATGCCAAGGCCATGGCAGCGCTGCCTAAACTCTGTGGCGCGGTGTTCTGACTTTATCGGCAGCAAATTCGGAAACAGCGGGCCGATCCTCGGCAAGGTGGCGAGGATTGCCTCGACCTCCTGGCCAAATCGAATCTGGGGTGGCTGCTGACCCCGCCAGCGCGTTTTTATGCGGACAAAGCAGATGATCCGCGCCGACCAGTCCACGTCTTCAGCGGCCAGGTGCGCCAAGTCCGATTGCGACGCGCCGAGGTGCCAGGCGAGCTGGTAGAACGCCTTGCGC
>Ga0075520_1000612_pt1 | contig 16186 bp, 15 predicted proteins | sample NGEPerB_FD_75100 | JGI IMG/M metagenome (GOLD analysis project Ga0075520, IMG submission 75100) | Arctic peat soil microbial communities from the Barrow Environmental Observatory site, Barrow, Alaska, USA - NGEE PermafrostAB12-B | ecosystem: Environmental > Terrestrial > Soil > Wetlands > Peat ... | reverse complement strand
GCCCTTGGTTCCTCCTGTGCCCTTGGTTCCTCCTGTGCCCTTGGTTCCTCCTGTGCCCTGAAAACCGCCGGCTGCTTTGGTTCCCCCAGTAGCACGATAGCTACCGGTGTTTGCTTTGCCTCCCAAAGCGGCGTTACCACCCACTGCCGCAACCCCACCATACCCAAAATATCCGCCCGCGGAAAGAGAGCCCCCGGTTGCAAATGAACCTCCGGCGTAATCCACATAGTAAGAATCTCCGTCCAGGCTCGTTCGACCGCATCCCGAAATCAAAGCAGATGCCGATAGTGTCCCGAGCAACAACGAGTGACCCGATGGAGTCATGGGCGAAAGGTTAGCACGCGAAGTCCGTGGTTCGGCGGATCTGCTGATTTTCAGGGCAATCGGGGAGGTTCGCCGCTACCCGAGGCTAGGGGCTGCACCATTTGCGGCCCCTGTCCAGCCCACGGCCACACCGAACCGATCGGCTCACGGGGGCAAAGACTTTGAAGCGCCACAATTGGCGTGCCGATGGCAGGTACACGGCTGTCTATTGCCGGCGCAGTCTGGACGCGGTGGGGTCGTGGGGCCGCTGGAGAATTGTGCAGTTTCGGTTTACTTTGCGATGGTTAAGATGCTGCAATGACCATGAGCACCGCAACCGCCGAGCGCAATTCCAAGAGTGAGCCTCGCGACCGCGTTAGGACAGTAGAAGCAATCCACCGCAGCACGGAATTTCACTGGGTCGGCGATGGATTTCACGTCTCGACGTATTTTCCGAGCTCGGTTCTAGCGTCCGAGCGGCTGAGCCCATTTTTGCTCATGGACTACGGACCCCCCAAGGAGTTCAAACCGCTCGCACAGGGCAAGCGTGGTGTGGGCTGGCACCCGCACCGCGGCTTCGAGACGGTCACACTAGCCTGGGAGGGCTCCGTGGCTCATCGTGACAATGCTGGCCACAAGGGAGTGATTGGCCCCGGGGACGTCCAGTGGATGACCGCCGCTTCCGGCATCTTCCACGAGGAGTACCACGAAGAGCGGTTCACGCGACAGGGCGGCCGAATGCACATGATGCAGCTCTGGGTGAATCTCCGGAAGAAAGACAAGACCGCGCCGCCCGGCTATCAACCGATCGTCTCGGCGGAGATCCCACAGGCGCAAATCGAAGGTGGCGGCACGGTGCGGGTGATTGCCGGTGAGTATGCCGGAGCGCATGGTCCGGCACATACGTTCACGCCCATCACGATGCTCGACGTGAGCTTGACTGCGGGCAATCGCCTGCCGGTCACACTCCCGGCGAGCTACAATGTGCTCGCCGTAGTCGCCGAAGGCCGCGTACGTGCGGGGCAAACCTCCGCGAGCGCCGGTGAGCTACTGCTCTTCAACAACGACGGCACGCGCATCGAGCTCGCGGCGGACGAAGACGCCCACGTCATCGTACTTTCGGGTGAACCGATCAACGAGCCCATCGTCCAATATGGTCCGTTCGTCATGAATTCAGTGGAGGAGATCCAGCAGGCGATGTTCGACGTCAATCGCGGCAAGTTTGGTCCAATCCCGGACTAATGTGCCGTCGTTTCGACGGTAGCTGGAGCAGTGCATCTATCACATCCTGGCCTTGTTCCACGGGGCTGGTTGATAGGGTCCACAATGGCAGGCCACGTGGCCGCGTCATGCCGCCAGCAGTCAATGCTAAGATTTGACTTCAGCGCTGCGCAAACGGAGCCCTATAGTTGACAGCAATTAGAATGCTAGAGTCGAGCGGTTGTAGATAGTCGTAGCTGTCGGAAAGTTCCATTATGGTCACTGCAATTTTACTGATGAAAGTGGAGCGTGGAAAAGTCAGTGAGGTAGCCGAGATTCTTGCCGCAATACCCGGAATCTCTGAAGTGTATTCCGTGGCAGGGCGCTACGATCTGGTTGCCATTATTCGCGTTCGCCATACCGAAGACATGGCCAACCTCGTAACGGGGGAGGTCGTGAAGGTCCAAGGCATACGCGAGACCGAAACTCTTACTGCGTTCCGTGCCTACTCGCGCCACGACCTTGAGGCAGCGTTTTCGCTAGGTCTTGCTGAATAACGTTGAACTTTATGTGACCAAGACCACGGTACAAGTTTTGGGTGCAATTGCCGGTGCCGTCGCGGCTGTGGGTTGGCTGTTCTGGTCGCGATTGGCTCCGCCTCCGTGCACAGGGGGCGTGTTTATGGAATTTCGACCACCGTTGTTACAGCCCGGGCCCTATCGATTCACTCTCGCCCTAAACGACGCGCCGCCACGTTGCGAATTCGATATCGGCTTGCCCGCCAATAAACCCGTAAACACCTCACGCTGTGGCATGCCCCTGGAACTACAGACGCGCGGCGCAGCCCTTGACGCGAGCATTGTCGGCTTGACCGTGGGTGCAAGTCCAAAAAAACTCCACCTGACCGTTCGGCAAGGGGCAGAGGTAATCTATGATAGTAGACTGGACCCCGTCTACGCAGCGGAACCTACTTCACGCGCTGAAAGCAAGCGGTTTTGCGGACTGCGAGCCCGCGTTTCGCCGCAATGCATTCGCGGAACCTCTCAATGCCTGCCGTTTCGCGCCGCTTGCGACGGACCTGAAGATTGTCACGAGGCTAAGATCTGCTGCGTTAGCCCTGAATCGGGGCATGAATTCGGATACAAATCCGCGAGCCAATGTGCCTCTAGGGCGTATTGTATCGGGCGGCTCGCTCATATTGCCTGCCACCTCGACGGCGATTGCCCCAAAGACATGACTTGCACGGATACCTCCTTGGAGACCGAATTTCAGCCAGCCTTGCGAGGTTGTCGCAGCACAAGGTGAAAGAAATTCGCGAAGCGATCTGTATTGCTCCACTGTTAGGCTGCACGCCGATGAAATTGGCGTATGAGCAGGCCGGCAATGCCACACCCCTGCATACCGGCTGAGATCGAGCTCGCCTTGGGCTTAGACGAACTTGACGTTCCGTCGGCGCTTCGGGTGCATATTGCACGGCGGCTGGGATGTTCGATTGACGATGTTCCGGAGCCAGTGATTGTGCGGCGCGCCATCGATGCGCGCGGAGGCAAAGTTCGATTTCGAGTCAAAGTCACTTTGACAACGGAAGCCGACGTTCCTCCGGAAATAAGCGCGGCCGTGCCCCGTGAGGTTAAGGACAATCGATGTGTCGTAATTGTGGGAGATGGCCCGGCGGGATTATTTTGTGCCTACGAGCTCGCTTGTCATAAAATAGCTTCGATTGTCGTCGAGCGAGGCCGAACCGTTCAACCGCGACGCCATGATCTTAAGTCAGTGCTAAAGCGGGGAGAGGTTAACCCCGACAGCAACTACTGCTTTGGCGAAGGCGGTGCCGGTACCTACAGCGATGGCAAACTGTATACGCGCGCGACCAAACGGGGCGAAGTTCGACGAGTCTTGGAATTGCTCGTCGAGCACGGTGCGCCGCACGATATCATGATCGACGCCCGGCCGCATATTGGTAGCAATCGGCTGCCACAAGTCGTTGTGGCCTTGAGAGAACACCTGCAACAGGTGGGCGTGCAATTTCGCTTCGAAACACGCGTAGTCGGGCTCGACGTCAACAACGATCCGCCAGGGCGAAAGGTGCGCGCAGTAGTCTGTGCAGACGGCACGTCAATTGGCGCTGATGCCGTCGTTTTGGCGACTGGGCATTCTGCCCGCGATGTGTATGACTGGCTGCGAGCCGCGGGCTGTCGTTTGGAGCCCAAATCTTTCGCAATTGGTCTGCGTTGCGAGCATCCGCAAGGCCTCATAAATCGCTTGCAATACGGTGCCCAAGCAAGGCATCCGCGTTTGCCGAACGCCGCCTACCAATTGGCACATACTGAACAAGGTCAAGGCGTATTCTCTTTCTGTATGTGTCCCGGCGGATTCATTGTTCCTGCTACGACCGAGGCGGATGCAGTGGTCGTCAACGGGATGAGCTTGTCTCGGCGAGACTCGCCCTATGCCAATTCAGGCATTGTCGCATCGATTCGCCCCGAGGACTGGTGTCAAGCGGGGTTCGACGCAGTCATGGGTGGAGTTGAATTGCAGCACACTCTCGAACAAGCGGCGTTCAGCGCGGGAGGCGGCGCATTTCGCGCGCCCGCCGCACGTTTAATGGACTTCATTGAGCGTCGAGGGTCCAGCACTCTGCCCAAGTGTAGTTACCAACCCGGATTAGCATCCACCAATCTGGATGAGGTACTTGCCGCCGGCCGTTTGCCAATTGGCGACAGAATTCGCGACGCGTTCGCTTCATTTGGCCGTCAAATGCGCGGCTATCTAACACAGGAGGCTGTGCTTGTCGGTGTCGAAACTCGCACGAGCTCTCCGCTTCGAATTCCAAGGGATCCGGATACTCTGCAGCATCCAGATCTGTCGGATCTGTACCCCGTCGGAGAAGGGGCAGGCTACGCGGGGGGTATCATCAGTGCCGCTCTCGATGGGATCCGCGCGGCACACGTCTTGGCGCGGCGCTTTGATACGACGTAACGTCTTGGCTTGCGACCGTGGCGGGCGGCTGAAGTTCGTTGAGTTGGTCACAGATTCGGACAGAGCAAGGGAGGTGCTCGAAATGCTCGGCCTGCCATCTGCCCCCCCCGCCGCAACCACGAGCACCGGACTGGTAAAAGCTACTGCGAACGCTGGCTGCTGTTCCGCTGCCCATGTGCGGCATTGCTGACGTGCGTATTGGAATAGCTCAAGCCAACGGAACTTCCGCTCCAAGTGGATGTAATTATTCGTAAATTCGGCCTTGCCTCAACTCTTGCATCCCTACTGTGACGTCAAATTAGTCGAACCGATTTGCTTTGTCTAGCCGTCGGGATTAGCCGCAATTGGCTCCGATGCCGAATGCGGTCGCTCGAAGGCGATCGAGCACATTTGCGAACACAATTTTGGTTTTGTCGCCGCGGCACTCGCACGGCGGAGAGAGATTTGCAATCAGGGCGCAGAGTGCATTCACAACCCGCGCTACGCTGACATTGACACTGCACCCTGTACTCCGCCCCCCGTTAGTGTGGCTGGCCGTTGCGGGGCGTTGCGTGCGTTTTGGGGCGGGGGAAATGAATTAACAGCGAGCCACCGCTGCTGTATAGTCGTGTCGTCATGTACATCACGAGCCTGGCGACTCAAGTGCGAGTAGCGGATCTGGACCGAGCGTTGCTCTTTTACACTGAAACTCTGGGGTTCGTCGAGGAGTTCCGATTTCGCGATTTCTATGCGGCAGTCCGCGCTGGCGGGACGTCACTACACTTGAAGAAGGTCGACACGATTGATCCGTCAATCGAGTTTGTCCGAGATGGTGACCACCTGCATCTCTACGTTAGGGTGATTGACCTCGAGGAGACCTTTCACGAACTGGCAGGAAAGGTCGAGCTAGTATACCCGATCACGACAAAACCCTGGGGCGACCGCGAGTTTACTATTCGCGACCCCGATGGTCACACGATCTGTCTCGCACAGGCCGACTCGGAGCCCCGGTCGCTGTGATGCCGCACGTCCAGGCCGTAGCGAATCGTTTATGCTTGTTCAGACAGGAGCACGACGCGGGTGATTTCTGCTGGGGCACCGCGTCGCATAGGTGGTCCCCAGTAGCCGGTGCCTGAGCTCACATACAGCCAAACGGATTCAATCTTTGCTAGGCCCTTGACGACAGGTTGCTGCAGGCGGACGACCCACCCAAATGGCCAGATTTGCCCACCATGGGTATGACCTGACAGCTGCAACCCAATTCCATGACGAACCGCATCAAATACGGCACGAGGTTGATGGGCCAACAACACCGCTTCCCGTTTCGGATCCCTACCGCGAACCGCCCGCGACAAATCTGCTCCGTGCCCGTTACCGAACTGACGGGCATGCGCATCATCAACGCCGATCAGATCGAAGCTGCCTCTGGCCGAGCCGATGCTCACCCGTTCATTGCGAAGTACCGTAATTCCTAGGCGACGTATTTCGGCAATCCACTCGTCGACGCCCGAATAGTACTCATGATTGCCAGTAACAAAAAACACACCGTGACGTGCGCGCAACTTGCTAAGTGACGCTACCATTTCACGTAAATGCGCGACCGTGCCGTCCACTAGATCCCCGGTGATTGCGACGAGATCAGCGTCCAGGGCATTGACTCGTGACACAATGGTCCGCACGAAATCGGTGCGAATTGTAGGTCCCACGTGCAAGTCGGTTATCTGCACAATTGTAAACCCGTTTAGTGCCGCGGGCAGTCGCGATAGGGATACGCGCACGTTTTTGACTTTAACTTCCGAGAGGGCTTCTTTGACTGCGAAGATCGTAGATGTTCCGGTAACAAACATCGCGCCAGCGGCTAGAAATCGTTTCAAGAACAGGCGACGCTCCGCGTGAGATTCGAATTCAAGCCCGCGTCCTATCCAATTCTCGATGACAAAGCGCATCAAATCGCCGGCCGCCAAAACGAGCAATAGGGTCAAAACGGAACCCAGCCACGTGTACGTCACGTAAAGTATTGCTCGACCGTGATTGGGGGGCAGCTGCCGCGCCAGTACGAAGGACGCCGGAATGGAAAGGGCCAAGCCGATGACAGCGAGGGTAAGTGGGCGCCGGACGTTTGGAGACCACCCGACATCGCGGACAAGGCGCGCCCAAATGTAGTAATGCGCCGCGACAAGAATTCCGACTACCAGCAATAGTACCGTCGTTATCAAAAGGAGCCGTTGCATGTTTGCCAGACAGTCGTAGAGATTTAGCCGGCGGTCGGCAACGCAGCTGGGGGTTGGCCCCGAGGCTCGGCCTGTTTTCCCTCGTTTACGTGAACCTCGAGGCGATACTTGTGGCGTCCACCGGACATTCCGGGCATACCGGTTTGCTGCGCGGGGGCAGTAGGCCTAGATCGTTTATGGAATAAAGGAGTAAGCGTGTGACGACGTATAGGAGTGACGCCACCGACCCCGATCCTCTCGAAACTCAAGAATGGATCGAGTCCTTAGAATCCGTTCTGGTTCGATCGGGGGCCGACCGGGCCAGATACTTACTCGATGAGGTTCTCGGGACTGCAAGACATTTTGGTGTAGCCCCCCTCAGCTCCTTGAGTACGGACTATGTCAATACCATTCCAGTCGACGAGGAACCCTCGTTTCCCGGTGACGCAGCCATGGAAAAGCGGATTCGACGAATTATTCGTTGGAATGCCGTCGCGATGGTGCACCGTGCCAATACGCGCTTTGCGGGCATTGGAGGTCATCTATCCACCTATGCTTCAAGCGCGGCACTTTATGAAGTGGGCTTCAATCATTTCTTTCGTGGGCCGAATTATCCGGGCGGCGGCGATCATGTTTATTTTCAAGGCCACGCCGCGCCCGGCATGTACGCCCGCTCGTTCTTGGAAGGGCGACTGCCGGTGGAAACCATGGAGCGTTTCCGCCGTGATGCAGAGGAAGGCCAAGGGCTTTCGTCCTATCCGCATCCGCGTCTCATGCCAGATTTCTGGGAGCATCCCACGGTCTCGATGGGTCTTGGTCCCTTGACGGCCATTTATCAGGCGCGATTCGACAAGTACTTGCGCGACCGTTCCATCAAAGACACCTCCAACCAGCGAGTCTGGTGTTTCATGGGCGACGGAGAGTCTGACGAGCCGGAATCGCTCGGTGCCTTGAGCATGGCTGGGAGGGAAAAGCTTGATAACTTGATCTTTGTCGTGAACTGTAATTTACAGCGCCTGGACGGCCCCGTTCGCGGCAACGGTAAGATCATCCAAGAGCTTGAGACCGTATTTCGTGGGGCGGGCTGGAACGTCATCAAAGTCGTGTGGGGACCTGAGTGGGACGACTTGCTGGCGCGCGATCGCGAGGGTCTCTTGCGACAACGGTTGAACGAGCTTGTCGACGGACAGTGGCAAAAGTACGTGACAATGCCCGGCTCTTATACGCGGCAACAAGTGTGGGGTTCTGATCCGAGGTTGCTTGATATGGTAAAGCACCTTAGCGACGAACAAATCAGAAAGCTGCGGCGCGGCGGGCATAGCCATCGTAAGATTTATGCAGCTTATGAGCGCGCGACGCGGCGTCGGGGCAGCCCAACGGTAATTCTGGCGCACACCGTCAAAGGGTGGACGCTTGGGGACGGATTTGAAGGTGCCAACGTTACCCATCAAAAAAAGAAGCTCGGCCTGGAGGAATTGCGTCAATTTCGCGATCTTCTGGAGCTGCCTGTTTCTGATGCCGAACTGGATGACGCTCCTTTCTATCATCCAGGTTCTGGCAGTCCCGAAGTGACTTACATGTTGGAACGACGAAGCGAATTGGGTGGCAGCCTGCCTGCTCGACGAAACAAGAGTTTCATGGCCGTCGATCTGCCGAAGCCAAGTATGTACGCCGAGTTTCACGAGGGCATGAAGAAAGGCGAGGCGTCAACCACCATGGTGTTTGCACGCCTGTTGTCGAAATTATTGCGTGAGGAAGGTATCGGTAATCGAGTCGTGCCCATCATTCCGGATGAAGCCCGAACGTTTGGGATGGACGCCCTATTTAGTCAAGTGGGAATTTACTCCTCGATAGGCCAACTTTACGAGCCCGTCGATAAAGGGAAAGTCCTGTACTATCGCGAAAGCAAGGACGGCCAAGTCCTTGAAGAAGGGATTAACGAGGCCGGTAGCATGGCATCATTTATTGCCGCCGGGACGGCCTACTCAATTCACGGCCAGCCGATGATCCCATTTTACATTTTTTATTCGATGTTTGGGTTCCAACGGACCGGGGACCTCATGTGGGCGGCCGGTGATGCTCTGACGCGAGGATTCTTGCTTGGCGCAACTGCCGGCCGAACTACGCTACAAGGCGAAGGTTTGCAGCATGATGACGGCCATAGCCACGTGTTGGCGACGACGTTGCCTTGTTGCGTAGCCTATGATCCAGCCTTTGCTTATGAGCTGGCGACGATCATTGAAGATGGACTCGGTCGAATGTACTCGAATAACGAGAGCCTCATCTACTATTTGACGCTTTACAATGAGAATTACCTAATGCCCGAGATGCCCAAGGGATCCAAAGAAGGAATTCTCAAAGGCATCTACCTATTTTCCTCCGCCCCGCGCCGGCTCAAACATCACGTGCAATTGATGGGCAGTGGCCCTTTAATCAACGAGGCACTCCGCGCCCGAGAATTACTACAGGCTTACGATGTTTCTGCCGATGTGTGGAGCGTGACAAGCTATCAACAACTCAGAAATGAAGCCCTCCAATGTGAGCATGATAATCTCTTGAATCCGGATAAGCCCGAACGAATTCCTTATCTGACGCAGGCATTGGCGGGAGTTCCTGGTCCGTTCATCGCCGTGAGCGACCATATGAAATTGCTCGCGGATTTCGTAGCTCGGTGGATCCCCGGGCGCTTTTTGCCACTTGGGACAGAAGGTTTTGGATTGTCGGATACGCGGACAGCCCTGCGTCGTCATTTCGAGATCGATGCGGAGAGTATCGTGTGCGCGTCGCTCTATGCGCTGCAGCGAGAAGGGCTCATCGAGGTATCCTTGCAGCGTGAGGCGATGGACACCTTCGGCATATCTTCTGAGAAGACGAATCCTATGAACGTCTAGCGATCGGGCGCTTACCCTCACTTGCGCCAAGCATCCTTCAGACTCATTAGCAATTGCTGGTTGGCTGGGGGAAACTCGTAATTATTGATTTCATCTCGGTCGACCCAACGAGGATGTAGTGCGCCCACGGCTTTGGGTTCACCCGCTACCCAGTTACAATCGATTGGGAAAAATAGTAGCTTGCGGTCGGGGTACTCGAAGTAAAAGCTTGCCCGGTGATTCACCGCCACACATTGCACACCTAGTTCCTCGGCAACCTCGCGAACCGCGGCGGCCTCCGGTGATTCGAAAGCTTCGATGCCTCCCCCGGGGAACTCCCAGAACCCACCTAGATGGGACGCCGCAAGCCTTTGCGCAATCAACAATCGGCTTTGCTTCCAAACGAGAGCCAGCGCTATGGGTGTGGCTTGGGGCATGATCCAGAATTCAACGGTCGTGCTGGAAGAATGCCTGGGCCAACTTACGATGAGGAGCGGGCATGGCAAGCTCCCCCAGTTGCTGCGGGCTTTTCCATGAATAGGTTGGTGGCAATTCAGCCGGGGACGGCTGGACGATTTTTGCTTGTACCGCGCTGAACGTGAAGCGAAATCGCGTGATCGAGTACTTCCCCGTCATTGCGGCGCTCGCGGTCTTGACTGTACACCGTAGGTGCTCTGAAATCCATTGGCGGACCTGTGAGACAGGCGGCTTGGACGAAAGGCTTTCAAAATAAGGAAAGGTCCATAGGTCTGCCCAATGGACGGCAAGCTTTGCCTGTTTTAGCATAAGCACTTGAGATCGACCTCTTGTGGCAAGCATGATAATCACGTCTTTCTGAAGCTTACGGGGCCGTCGCGCCACACCGGGTCGTTCGGAAGCCCGTCCACGATTATGGGCCAGGCATTGTCGACTCAGTGGGCAACTCGAGCATTTCGGGTTTTGGCGCTTACACACGGTCGCACCCAGCTCCATTAGGCTTTCATTGAGGGGAGCTGCAATCGTATCGGTTGCAAGCCGCCGCGCTAACGACCATAAGTGTTCGTGAAGCGGCGCCTTGCGCGGGTCGCCGGACAAGTCTCTAACTCTGCACAGAACACGAATGACGTTCCCATCTAATATGGGCTCCGGAAGGTCAAACGCAATGCTTGCGATAGCACCTGCCGTGTATCGACCGATACCTGGAATTTGTCGGAGCAAGGCCGCATCTTTGGGGACTTTGCCTTGGTGCTTCGTCACCATTTGCTGCGCGCCTCGGATCAGATTTCGTGCCCGTGAGTAGTAACCAAGGCCTTCCCAAACTTTGAGAACCTCATCTTCGTTCGCTTGGGCTAAGGTCGAGACGGTGGGATACTTTCTAATCCAACGCTCAAAATAGGGGATCACAGTGGCGACTTGGGTTTGTTGAAGCATGATTTCACTAACCCAGGTCGCGTACGGATCGCGGCCCCGTCGCCAGGGTAGATCACGCATGTGCTCGGCAAACCAATCGAGCAGTGCTCGCTGTATCCTACGGCAATCAACGTCGCTCAACGGCTTGGATGAATCCGCCATACGTCGCGTCACGACTCACTCAAATCGGCAATATCATGCGAGCCAATAATTCGAACGCCGTGGTGTTCGGCTAGACTCATCAGACGGCGTCGGGTAAAACTGGCACCAAACAAGCTTGCGTCGACACCCAAGCCAAACATGTCAGGCAATGTCCGATGCGGCCGTATCGGACTGCGTGCGTCTCCAGCGTGCAACCACCAACCACGCTCTGTTCGTACCGCCACACCCGAGTGGCCCAAGTCGTGTCCAGGCAACGGAACGAGCAGAATGTCTTCTGGAATGCCCACAATTCGTTGAACACCTCGCATTCCAAACCAAGCTACGTTGCCCTCTTGCCAAGGCTCCCAATGCGGATGGTGTGCCCAATGTTGATGTCGGTAGCGCCAGGACGTCTTAGTACCGGCAGCCACAATTTCGGTGGCTCGCGAATGCACGTGTACGTAGGCATCTGGAAAATCAGCAAGCCCGCCCGTGTGTTCGGAGTGCAAATGGGTAACGACAATGTGACGCACGTCGGCTAGCGCATACCCTTGCTTTCGAATCTGGTACGCGGCCGTATTCTCGGGGTTGGTCGGCGTTTCAAATAACGCCAGCCACTTGAGGCCTAAACGTCGCCACGGCACCGCGATATCGATGAGGCCAATCCCTGTGTCGACCAGTACGAGACCCCCAACTGTCTCCACGAGCCAACAACGGCATGGAACGCCCTCGGCGGGCCACCAGGGACTTATGCGCTGACGGATGGCGTGAAGGCGGGGCTGTAAGAAGCCGCAATTTAGCGTGTGAACTCGCAATGCCACGATAAATCATGTCTAGCGCGTCGGACTCGTCTCGCCAAAGTCACTCTGCCCGCGACGGCTTTTCACGTCGCGGAGCGAGCTGTCGGTGCCGGCCGACGCCGGCAGGACCGTCCCCCGTTTCGGCCGGTACCTTCCCGATCAGCGTATTTACGCCCATTCGCGTGGCAACCCTGACGCAGCGCTTGGTTTCTGAGGGCAGCCTGTGTAAGGTTGTGCCGAAGCGATGGTCGCGAGCCGCGTCTTCCCGCTCGAGTCGATTCGGACTGACGGCTGGTTCGAACGAATCGGCGAAGGGGTGGGTAGTTTTCAAACTCTTTGTGAGGTCATTGGCCCTCGCTTCTTTGCGTTTTCAATGATCACTGGGGCGCGCATAGTTGCCCTGACGATTGATCGAAGAAATCCCGAGCAGACGCTGGTCGACTTCGTTGTGGTCACCGACGATACCCCTGCTTCGGATTCCGCTACGCAGCGGCTCTCACTGCACGACTTTCGTCAGCGACTAGTCAATGCGCTCGCCACCGAGGAGCCACCAGGGCCTATCCCAACTCGACCCACCGACGTCGAATCAATCCAGCGGCATATTGGGGTGCGGTACTTATTGCTGGCCCCCCTTTTCGGCTACAGCCTTACCTCGCTGAGCAACGACGTATTCGGGTCCATGTTGCGTGCGCAGCGCGACGGTATTGAGGAACTTTACGAGCTCGAAGAGTTTCGTGCGCGAATTCGTCTACATGTGCGCGACGAACTTCAACGTGCGGAGCGACCGGGTACCGGGCGCGGTGCCATTGACCTAGCGCGAGTTCAGGAGGCCGAAGAGGCTGCCGCGCGGGGCGACGATGTACACGTGCTCGAATTGCTCGGCACCTGGCCGGCACCCCTCGCAATCTTCTTGCGAACTCCTGAGGGTCAAGCACTAAGCGCCGAAACCCGTGGCCGTATCGCTACCGCCCTGGCGTTGCTCGGCAGCGCCTGTATATCCTTGGGTGAAACGGAAAAGGGTGAAGAGATCCTTCGTCTGGGTATTCAGTACGCAGGCGACACACCCGTAGCGTCTCAAGTTTACCATCGCTTGGGCCAATCAATGCTGCGTGCCGGTCGCTTCGGTGAAGCCATCGGCCCGCTAAAGCGAGCCGCAAACTTGGGTGCGACAGGCGGCATTATATGGCTTGAACTCGCGTCGGCGTTTGTCGAGCGCAACCGTTGGCTGGCCGCCTATGGGGCCGCCCTTGAAGCGCGAGATGCCGGCGCGTCCGAAAGTGACGTGGGTGCCGTGGTAAGCCGAATCGAGGAACGATTTGGCGTCACCGTAACGCGATGGCGTAGCTTGACCGGAATTTGACCGGCCCAATAGTGCGGTCGCCGGCACCCAGTGACCCTCTGCACACGTCTGTCGTGCGAATGCGCTGTACGGCCGAGCAAGAATTAATTGAAGGCCATGTGCAAACGGCATTCATTGACAGGTCCCCGGTCCGAGAATTAGATATACTTCGCCTTTCGTGCCGTTCCAAAGCTATTGTGGCCATCGGGCCTAGGTTCCGCATCGAGTCATCATGATCGCGCTTTATCTGCCTTTGTTCGTTACGTTTCTTGTAGCGGCCGGCGTTGCTGCCGCCATGTTTTTGCTCGGACATTTTGTTGGGCGCAGGCCAGCAAATGCTGAAAAGCAAATGCCCTTCGAATGCGGAAACGACACCGAAGGAGCCAAGGGCTGCCGACCGAGCGTGAAGTTTTACCTGACGGCTATCTTATTTGTCGTGTTCGACATTGAGGTTGTCTTTATCTATCCCTGGGCAGTGCTTTCGCAGGGGCTCGGTTGGGCTGGCTTTGGTTCGATGGCAGCGTTCATTGTGGCGCTCCTCATTACTCTCGCTTATTGCTGGAAAAAAGGAGCCCTCGAATGGGACAGCTAAACAGCCCATCGGTTGCGACACTCGAGCCTGCTGAACACGGCTATTTTACGACGCGCTTCGAGTCGATTCTGTCATGGGCTCAGAAGTATTCGTTATTCATGTATCCCTTCGTGACGGCCTGCTGCGGTATGGAGTTCATGGCTGTATCGAGCCCTCGCTACGACTTTTCTAGATTTGGCGCCGAAGCTCCCCGTTTCTCACCGCGGCAAAGCGATTTGCTGTGGGTGGTTGGGACGATATCTCAACGTCAAGCACCCATTTTGAAACGAATATTCGAGCAGATGGCGGAACCCCGCTGGGTACTGGCCTTCGGAACTTGTGCGTCCTCCGGCGGATTTTACGACAATTATGCAACGGTGGCCGGTATCGATAAGATCATACCTTGCGACATTTACGTGCCGGGGTGTCCGCCCCGACCCGAAGCCGTTCTTGACGGTCTAATGTTATTACAAGACAAGATTCAAAGCGGCGACCGCCGGCCGGCGGTCATAAAACCACGAATTGACCCTGCGATAGATCCTAATCTCGGGCTCGTTCAATTACGCCGTCCCTCACAAGCCTAGCAAAAGCCGAGAATCCGACGTCAATGTCACAACTGCTCATTGAACTTGTGCAAAGGAAATTTTCGGATGCCGTCACTTCCAGCTATTCTGAACATGGTGACGAAACGGTCGTGATTGCGGCCACGCACTGGTTAGCTTTGGGCCAGTTCCTGCGCGACGACCCCGCCTGCGATATGGCGCTACTGGTCGACCTGACGGCAGTCGATTACCCGCAGCAAGAACCGCGCTTTGAAGTCGTGGCGCACTTGGCGTCACTGACTCTAGGCCATCGGCTTCGCACAAAAGCGAGAGTCGGTCGAGGCGACGGTAGCCGGGCAGAAATCGATTCGTGGAGCGGTCTCTGGGGTTCAGCAAACTGGGCGGAGCGCGAATGCTTCGACATGTTCGGTATCGATTTCGTCGGGCATCCAGACTTGCGACGAATTCTTCTTTATCCTGAATTTGTCGGACACCCACTTCGAAGAGATTACCCGGCGCAGCGCATTCAGCCGTTAGTGCCGTTTCGTGATGTGGACAATATCGAAAAATTGCCACCATTCGGGCCGACGGAAGGCATGTCCTTTGGTCGTCAAACGCATAATCAATGGCTTGCTCCGGAAGCGACCGGCGACGACGAACTTTGATGGGCATGACGAGGTCACAGTAGATGGAACCCCTGGAACGCGATTTGGACACGGCGGAGTTAGAACTTGGCGCCGACCCGATGCTGCTAAATATCGGTCCGGCGCACCCGGCGATGCACGGTACTGTCCGCATCGTCGTCGAGCTCAGTGGCGAGACCATTCAACGGGCAGACGTACAGGTGGGCTATCTCCACCGCGGTTTCGAGAAAATGTGCGAGCGGGGGACGTGGACTCAGGTATTTCCGTACGTCGATCGCTGCAACTACGTCTCGCCCATGCTCAACAACGTAGGATTTGCGCTTGCTTGCGAGAAGCTTCTTGATATCGAAGTAACGGAACGTTGCCAATATTATAGAATGATTCTCGGCGAGCTTGCTCGCATTGCCGACCACGTTACCTGCGTCGGCGCCATGGCGATGGAACTTGGAGCATTTACACCGTTTCTGTGGATGATGAAGGCCCGTGAGATGATCTGGGATATCTTTGAAGAGGAGACGGGCGCGCGCCTGACTCACTCATTTGGACGTGTTGGTGGAATGGCGCACCCACCAACTGACGGACTTACGGAGAGCGCAGAAGCCGTAATTGCCCATGTACTTACGGTCGTTGACGAATCGGAGCGGTTGCTTCTGACGAATCGGATCTTCCTTGATCGTCTGGAGGACGTGGGCGTAATGACTGCAGCCGACGCGATTTCACTCTGCTGGACTGGTCCGACCCTGCGAGCGTCCGGCGTCGCCTACGACGTCCGGAAATCACATCCGTACATGAAGTATGGGGAAATGCAATTTGAAGTGCCCGTAGGGACCAAAGGGGATTGCTTCGACCGTTTCGTAGTGCGACTCGAGGAAATTCGCCAGAGCATTGGGATTGTTCGTCAGTGCGCGGCGATCATGCCAAAAAGCGGTCCAGTAAACATTGACGATCCGCGCGTGGTGTTGCCCGCGAAGGATGAAGTGTACAGCACGATCGAAGGCACAATTCAGCATTTCAAGATTGTCATGGAAGGCCTGAAAATCCCCGCCGGAGAAGCCTATGGATACACTGAAGGTGGCAACGGCGAGCTCGGCTTCTATCTGGTTAGCGATGGAAGCGGTACGCCCTACCGCGTCCGAATTCGGCCTCCCTGTTTCTATGTCACAAGTGGACTTGAAAAACTCATATCCGGGCAAATGATGGCAGATCTAGTGCCTTGCTT
>Ga0075520_1000611_pt1 | contig 16189 bp, 10 predicted proteins | sample NGEPerB_FD_75100 | JGI IMG/M metagenome (GOLD analysis project Ga0075520, IMG submission 75100) | Arctic peat soil microbial communities from the Barrow Environmental Observatory site, Barrow, Alaska, USA - NGEE PermafrostAB12-B | ecosystem: Environmental > Terrestrial > Soil > Wetlands > Peat ... | reverse complement strand
ATCTGATACTTTTATATCTCATCGGACTTTTTCCAAGGTTCATATCAAAACAATAGTTTACCATAAACTCATGCGACCCGGTCGAATTCTTCCTGATGTCTGAAAGCGTGAAGTCATAAGAATATCCGATCCTGAGCCCGTTATAAAGCTCAAAACCGACGATTCCGATAAATGCATCGCCAGCTCTGTATGAAACGCCGCCCCATACTTTTTTATTGTATCTCACCAATGTGGTAACATTAAACTGCACAGCCTTGCCATCGCTGTAAACAAACACTGAAGGGAGCAGCTCAAGTGAGGGATTGGGGAGCTGAAGGGTATAACCTGCAGTCAGGTAATAATGCCTGCTAATGTAGGTATTCCCTTTCGTGTATTTAATTTTAGGACGGTTGATGTGAGTTATTGAAAGTGAAGCGTAATATTTATCGCCTTGCAAAAAGGCCCCGAGACCTGCATCGAAGGCAACGAAGCTCTCCTTGGTGACCGGGATAAGGGGGTCCTGATCGGGCTGTGTAAAGCCATCCCCGTTTGGTATTTTCCAGGCCGGATCGATTGTTTTGTTTATCATGCCAAGGTTGATTCCAAGTCCCAATTTGCCGATATTCAGATCGAGAAGGTAAGAATATGCTAAAGAGAGATTTATGTCTTTGTCAAATCCGATGTTGTCGCTTTCAATCACGAGGCCCACTCCGCTCTTTATCCTGAACGGTGCAATCGGAGCGGAAACATTGAATATCGTAGTTCTCGGGGAACCTTCAAACCCGAGCCATTGCTGCCTGTTAATGGCTGTAGCACAAATCATTCCGGAAGTGCCGGCAATGCCTGGATTATAAGTCAGGATATTGAACATGTTCTGGCTGAACACAGGATCCTGCTGCGCCCGTCCGGGGCAGGATAATAAGACTAAAAAAAGAAATGCGATACAAGGTCTTTTCATTTCTTTGACTAAAAAAACAAGTATATGAGACGAACGAGTAAAAATAAGTAAAAAACTAAAACGTAAACAAATATACTTTTATTTATTTCATGGCAAAAAATATTCATTTTGATGAATAATTGCCACTTTCAGGATGAACAGAGGTGGATGTTTGATGAAAGGGTAAAAAAACAGGACAAGTCAGGGTTTTAATCTTTCTGTGCCGCGAACCCACCTTTCAGGAACTTCATTCCTGTTAGCCTTCAGGTAATCGTCATGCGAACAGGCAATATAATGATTAATGTCATTCCCGGCAGCTATCTCCATCCACCACCTGTCGGTAAGGTTGCTCTTAACAAAGATAAGGTCGTCGTCGAGATCAGTGACCCTTACATGGTACCTGATAAATCTACCTGAATGATAGTCGTTTAAGATAGGCGTCTCATATTGCTTCTGTGAAAAACCCTCGAGGAAGAACCACACGATCTGAGCAGCCAGACCGCTTGTCTGGTTCCTTATATCGAGATCAGGATCCACATCGAAGAGACCGAATATTTTCAGATTGTCGGAGATGCCTGCGTATCTTGCAAGCAGGCATATTTCTTCTCCGTAAAATCCGTTCGGTGAGGGGCTTATCGTACCCGGAGCGTCTGACTGCCTCACAGATGATATATCAAAAACCGCCACATCGGAATCCCTGAAAAGCGGCTCTGTAAGGTGAATGGCTTTCCTGGCATCACCGGTCCTTATAAGCTCGGATTTTCTCCGAAGGAACCTGTTGATCACCTGCTGGTCGTTAAGATGTGTCTGATACCCGATATTAATGAAATGATCGAATGTGCTTTTATGATTCTGAAGAATGGAATTCAGATAGCTGAATGAATCAAATTCCTTCCTGTCGCTGATGAAATCGATCCTTGAATCGACTGACAGAAGAGAATATTTTTTCTTTAACTGAGTCATCGTCTTGTCGATGGCTGCAACAAGTGCGCTGCTGCCTCCGATAATTACCGGGAAAACATTTTCGCCCAGAAGGAAAACCAGGATGTCGTTCAGCCCTGCAATAGTATCGTTGAAGGTCGTGCCCTGCTTCATGTTGCCAAGGTCGATGATCTTTGACTTGCCCGGTATCCTGGCAAGCTTGTACAGTTCTCTCCTGATGTTATCAGGTCCCTTCATCGTACCTGTACCGGGTGAATTTCTGCCCTCAGGAACGCCGAAAACAGCTATCTTATATTTGCCGGGATCCCTGAGCGAAGTGCTTTCGGTATGAACAGTTATATTATGCACGAATCCTGCCTGTTCTGCCAGGTGTTCAAAACCGGGCGGATCAATGCTCACAGGGTTGAAATAATCATTAAGATCTGTCATGATTCCGATCAGGAGGTTTTTTTGGTTTTATCGCTTTTTTCAATGATTTTCAGGCACTCTTCACTAGTCAGTTTTTGTGCATCTGTGCCTTTCGGCAGACGGTAGTTTTGCTTATCCTTAGTCAGGTAGGCACCGTACCTTCCGTTAAGTACCATTATTTCGCCGAAATCCTTGATTATCTTGTTTTTCTCGCTTTCATTTTTCTCGTCGATTATCTCCAGAGCCCGTTCCATGGTTACTGAATATGGATCATCGATATCCTTCTTCAATGAAAAGAATTTGCCATTATACCTTACATAAGGGCCGAATTTTCCAACGCCGACCACCATCTCCCCGCCCTCGTGCATTCCAAGCGACCTGGGCAGCCTGAAGAGATTCAGGGCCTCGTCGAGAGTGATCGTTTCAAGAAGCTGGTTTTTTGTAAGACTTGCAAACCTGGGCTTGTTGCCGTTGTCTGCATTTCCAATCTGCGCCACCGGGCCGAACCTTCCCATCCTGACACTTACAGGCTCGCCTGACTCAGGATGATTTCCAAGTATCCTGGATCCGGTTTTCCGGTCCTTTTTCTCGAGTGTATTTTCGATGGTTTTATGAAAAGGGCCATAAAATTTATGAAGCATTCCTGTCCATTTCAGATCGCCCATTGCTATCTGGTCAAACTGTTCCTCGACCTCTGCAGTGAAGTTATAATCAACAATATCGGAAAAGTTCTCAATAAGAAAATCATTAACTATCATTCCGATATCCTGCGGAAACAGCTTGGATTTTTCCTTACCGGCCACTTCCTGCTTTGCAGTTGCAGTTATCTTGCCGTTGTCGAGATTCAACATTTTTATCTGGCGTTTTTCACCGGGTCTGTCTTCGCGCGAGACGTATCCCCTGTTCTGGATTGTAGATATTGTCGGGGCATATGTCGAAGGGCGCCCGATGCCAAGCTCCTCGAGCTTCTTGACGAGACTAGCCTCGGTATACCTGGGCGGCGGAACAGTATACTTCTGCGTTGCTGTTATACTATTATAATATAGCGGCATACCCTTTTTTACGGCAGGGATCACATATCTCTCCTCGTCGCCGTTCTCCTGGTCAGTCGATTCCATATAAACTTTCAGGAACCCGTCAAATTTTATAACCTCGCCTGTTGCGCTGAATTTGACAGGTGAATTATTCATGTCAATCGAAATGGTTGTTTTTTCAACTTCAGCGTCAGACATCTGTGAAGCAATAGTTCTTTTCCAGATAAGCTCGTACAGCCTTTTCTCGTTATTATTGCCTCCGACAGATGGATTGTCCAGATAGGCAGGACGGATAGCTTCATGAGCCTCCTGGGCTCCTTTGGATTTTGTCTTGAACTGCCGGGTTTTTGAGTATTTTTCGCCGAATTCCGAGATGATAGCTTCACGCGATTTTGCCAGGGCAAGCTTTGAAAGATTGGTAGAGTCGGTTCTCATGTAAGTGATCTTTCCAGCCTCGTAAAGCTTTTGGGCAACGGCCATGGTCTGAGCAACGGAGAACCCAAGCTTGCGGAAAGCCTCCTGCTGAAGAGTGGATGTTGTAAATGGCGGTGCAGGAGATCTTGTCCCGGGTTTAACCGTAACTCCGCCTACCATGTAAGCGGAACTGTTGCACAGTTCGAGGAATTTGCGTGCTTCGGTTTCATCCTGGAAGCGTTTTGAAGCCTCGGCTTTGATTATGTTGTTGTCCTTCTTGGTCGTCTCTTTACTGAAAACGCCGGTTATCCTGAAGGATGATTCGGATTTGAATGATATGATATCCCTCTCCCTTTCAACAATCAGTCTGACGGCAACTGACTGGACCCTGCCGGCTGAAAGCGAAGGCTGTACTTTTTTCCAGAGCACCGGGGATATTTCAAATCCTACCAGCCTGTCAAGAATTCGTCTTGCCTGCTGGGAATTGACAAGGTTCATGTCAATGGTGCGCGGATTCTCAATTGCACTTGTAATAGCATCCTTGGTTATCTCGTGAAATACTATTCTTTTAGTGGTTTCCAGGTCAAGCTTTAGTACATTAGCAAGGTGCCAGGCTATAGCCTCTCCTTCGCGGTCCTCATCGGATGCGATCCATACAGTTTTTGCATCTGCTGCAGCCTTGCGAAGCTCGCTAACGACTTTTGCCTTCTCTTTCGGAATCTCGTAAACGGGAGCAAAATCCTTCTCAATATCAACTCCGGAATTCTTTTTTGCAAGGTCCCTTATGTGGCCATAGCTCGATACCACGTGAAAATCCTTCCCAAGAAACTTCTCAATCGTTTTAGCCTTTGCAGGCGACTCTACAATTACTAGATTATCGATCATTTAAAGCGAGATTATTTGAGTAAATAACTTTGGCAAAGTAAGTCAATTAGCTTCCAAACTTCAAAATAACGGCTAACATTCTTTATTATTTACTAATTTTGATTCAAATATTTCATCGATGAAAGCCAATAAAAACAACCGAAAATATCTCATTTGGTTCTGGGGATTATTCTCCGTGCCTTTCCTTGTTGTCATTTTATTGTTTATACTAATCTCGAAGGGGAAACTTGGGCCGATGCCCTCCTTCGCCGAGGTTGAAAACCCTCAGTATAACCTTGCTGCCGAGGTATATTCTGACGACGGTGTTCTGCTGGGCAAGATAAGCGTTGAAAACCGGACATGGACCGAATATAAGGACCTTTCGCCTTATCTGATAAATGCCCTGGTTGCAACTGAGGATATCCGGTATTACCGTCATTCCGGAATAGATGTGAAGGGACTGGGAAGAGCAATTTTCCGGACTATTCTTATGGGTCAGAATACAGGAGGAGGAAGCACAATAACCCAGCAGCTGGCCAAGCAGCTTTACCCCAGGGATACGGCAAGGGTTTCATCATTTACAAAGAAGCTCAGGCTGGGCGTCTCCAAGTTCAAGGAGTGGCAGACGGCAGTCAAGCTTGAAAACAGGTACACAAAGGAAGAGATAATAACCATGTACCTTAATAAGTATGACTTTCTCTATCATGCGATCGGAATAAAATCAGCTGCAAGAGTTTATTTCAATACTACTCCCGATTCTCTTAATTTACAGCAGGCGGCCACGCTTATCGGCATGCTGAAGAATTCAAGCGCGTACAACCCTTTAAAGTATGGCGAAAGGATGTTCCAGCGACGCAATGTAGTTTTATCACAGATGGCAAAATATGGTTACCTTAAACCTGCAGTTGCCGACTCTGTCAGGAAGCTTCCCATAGAACTTGACTTCCAGATCGAAGATCATAATAGCGGAAGGGCTACTTACCTCAGAGAGTATCTAAGAAATATTATGCGCAAGCCTGAACCTGACAGGAGGAAATATGTTCAGCAGGCTTCATATGATGATGCTCTCTGGGAGTGGCAGAATAATCCTCTCTATGGCTGGTGCAACAAGAACAAGAAGCCCGACGGAACAAATTATGATGTTTACAGGGATGGTCTGAAGATTTATACAACCCTCAATTCAAAAATGCAGCAGTACGCTGAAGAAGCGGTTGCTGAACACCTTTCAAAAGAGGTACAGCCCGACTTTTACCATACAGCAAAATATTTAAAGAATCCGCCCTTTTCCGATGATCTGACAAGAGCCGAGACAGATGACCTGATGATGGCATCACTGAAGCAAAGTCCAAGATACTATGTGATGAGAGCCAGAGGTTATTCTGAAGACTCCATAATGCTTGCCTTCAACACCCCCGTAAAAATGAAGGTATTCTCGTGGAAAGGGGAGAGAGACACTGTTATGACCCCGCTTGACTCGATAAGATATTATAAGTATTTTATAAGATCAGGCTTTATGGTTGAAGAACCTTCATCAGGATATGTAAAAGCTTACGTCGGAGGGCCCGACTTCAGATATTTCAAGTGGGATGCAGTAACTCAACAGAGAAGACAGGTCGGAAGTACAATTAAGCCATTCCTCTATACAATTGCGATGGAGAATGATTATTCTCCATGCAAGGAAGTTGAGGATATTCCCCGAACCTTTGATGTAGGAGACAGCACCTGGACACCAAGAAGCTCCGGGAACAGAGCATACTGGGGCAAGATGGTGACACTCAAATGGGGACTTGCCCAATCGGAGAATTATATATCGGCCTGGCTGATGCAGCAGTTCAGTCCCGCGGCAGTAGTCGACCTGATGCATAAAATGGGTGTAAGAAGCTATATTGATCCTGTAGTCTCCATTTTTCTGGGTACCTCGGATGTCAAGCTTGAAGAGATGGTTGGCGCTTATGGGACGTTTGCCAATAAGGGAGTTTACGTAAAACCGATGTATGTCTCCAGGATTGAAGATAAAAATGGAAATGTCATATCGCGTTTTTCTCCTAAAATTGAAGAGGTATTGAATGAAAAGACCTCTTTTCTTATGCTCAATCTTCTGCAGGGAGTTGTTCTTACCGGTTCGGGACAGAGAATGAGAAGGGAGCCCTACAACCTGATGAACCAGATCGGAGGAAAGACAGGGACTACCCAGGAACAATCAGACGCATGGTTTATGGGTGTTACTCCCAGTCTGGTTGGAGGTGTCTGGGGCGGATGGGAAGACAGGGCAATTCATTTTCTGACCCTTGGTGAAGGACAGGGTGCAAATATAGCTTTGCCGATATTTGCGATCTTCCTGAGGAAAGTTTATAATGATCCGCAATTCGGAATTATGGAGACTTATGAATTCGAGCGTCCTGCCGGTTTTAATGTGGAACTCGATTGCGACAGGGTTAAAAGGGAGAGCTCGCGTAAGGATAACCCTCTCAAGAGCAGGTATTAAGAAACGGCACAACGGTACAACGGTACAACGGTGCAATGGTGCAAGGGTAAATCAGCTAAACAAGGATCTTACGAGGTTCTCTATTTTTCCTACGTGTACAACCTCTATATCAACTCCTTTCAAAGGAAGATTCTTGTGAAATTTCGAGATATAGATCTTTTTGAACCCCATTTTGGAAGCTTCCCTGATCCGCTGCTCGATCCTGGAGACGGGACGTATCTCACCGGATAATCCGATTTCACCTGAGAAACATATATCCCTTGATATTGGAATGTCAAGATTAGATGAGAGGACCGAGCTCACGATTGCAAGGTCGATTGCAGGATCGGATACCTTAATCCCACCAGCAATATTCAGAAATACATCCTTCACACCGAGCCTGAAGCCGGCTCTTTTTTCAAGGACGGCAAGAAGCATGTTAAGCCTTCTGGTGTCAAATCCTGTTGAACTTCTCTGAGGGGTGCCATAGACTGCACTGCTCACCAGTGCCTGGGTCTCTATGAGAAAAGGACGAAGCCCGTCGACTGTTGCAGCGATCGAAATTCCGCTCAATAGTTCTTCATGCTGGTTAATGAAAAGTTCTGACGGGTTATTGATCTCTTTAAGCCCCGTCTCTACCATTTCAAAGATTCCAATCTCCGAAGTCGATCCAAACCTGTTCTTGACGGAACGGAGAATGCGGTAAACATAATTGTTGTCGCCTTCAAAATAAAGAACGACATCGACAATATGTTCAAGGACCTTTGGCCCGGCAAGCGTACCGTCTTTGGTTATGTGCCCGATGAGAAAGACAGGAATGCCTGATAATTTTGAATATTTCAGAAGCTGGGCTGCGCATTCACGCACCTGAGAGACTGATCCGGCGGAAGATTCCAGCATCGAGGTGCTGATCGTCTGTATTGAATCGACAATTATCAGTCCCGGTTTCAGGTTCTCGGAATGAGTCAGGATGGATTCAAGGTCTGTCTCGTTTAGAATGTAACATTGTGGATTTGAATTTTTCAGCCTTCGGGCCCTGAGGCTTATCTGCTCTTCGCTCTCCTCTCCGGAGACATATAAGATCTTTGTATCTTTCAAAGCGAGGGCAAGCTGAAGAGCAAGAGTTGATTTACCTACTCCCGGCTCTCCGCCGAGAAGGATGACAGAGCCACTTACCATTCCACCGCCAAGGATCCTGTCGAGTTCGGAAATACCTGTTTTTTTCCTGTTCTTTTCGTCAGCCTCAATATTATCGAGGAGCTCCGGTTTTCTTTTTTCCATGTTTGCGGAAAAGCCTGTCCCCCGGGAAGAAGCGGGAGCGATTATTTCCTCATGGTAAGTATTCCACTCCTTGCAGGAAGGGCATCTGCCGATCCATTTGGCCGATTCGACGCCGCAATTCTGACAGACAAATACTGTTTTAGCTTTTGTCATATGTTGTCAGCAGTTTTATTCTTGCGGTTTCTGCCATACATTATATAAACTGAAACAAGGCCGACCAGGATTTCAAAAATGATCTGTGATTCATGTGAAAGAATAGCATAAGTAAGCCCGTCTTCACGGCTTATCCCATGCATCACAATAAGCACCTGTGCAACGGCCCAGTGAAAGGCTCCGAAACCGGCCTGAACGGGAACAGACATCGCCAGACCTCCGACAACAAGAATTATAAGTGAGTTCCAAAACGTAATATCCGAAGTGCTTTTAAGACAGAACACAACTACCCAGGTCATGATTGCATAGCTTACCCAGATGCTAATAGTAAGGAAAACGAATTCCCATTTTCTATTGAGGTTTGTAATTGTTTTGAGCCCTGTTATCACCCCCTTTGCAATATCAAACATCTTTGAGAAAAACCTGAATTTACGAAGGCTTCTTCTGTAACGTATCATCAGGTATAGTGCAACAACAGCAAGAAAAGCAAGCAGTGCCCAAAAGAACCATGGGATATTTACCACAGAAAGGACTTTTTCCCTTAATGGCATGAAAATGCTCTCTTTCAGGAACTTATTAATAAGAGATTCGCTTGTCAGAATAATTACTATAAGGAAAAGGAGAACCGATAAAAAATCAATTGTACGTTCAATGATCACTGTTCCGATAAGCTTATCGACAGCAATTTTCTCTTTTTTCCCAAGAACCACGCAGCGGGTTACTTCTCCGATTCTTGGAAGTGCAATATTTGCCATATATCCGATCATCAAGGCATGAAAGGTATGCCAGAACGTAGGATGGAAGCCAAGGGGATTTATAAGCAACTGCCAGCGGCGTGCACGCAGGACAAAGGCGAGCAGACTGAAGAATATTGACAGTACAAGCCAGTAGTAATTAGCTTCTTTCAGGTTTTTGGCAAGGCTTTTAAAATTAACATTCCGGAAAGCCAGCCACAGTAAAAGAATTCCGAGAGCCAGAAATCCGAGAAACTTCAAAGCCTGTATGGCGAATTTTCTGAAATTCAAATCAGTTTATTTGTTTTGGTATCGGGAAAGATTATAGATGGATGGAATTTTCTTGCTTCTTCAAATTCCATTGATGCATACGACATTATCAAAATAATGTCTCCGACAAGAACTTTTCTGGCAGCCGCTCCGTTGAGGCAAATGGCCCCGGATCCTCTTACACCCTTAATTACATAAGTTTCGAGACGCTCACCATTATTCAGATCCAAAACCTGCACTTTCTCATTTTCGATGATGTTGGCAGCGTCTATCAGATCTTCATCAATCGTTATGCTCCCTATATAATTAAGGTTGGCTTCGGTTACCGTCACCCTGTGGATCTTCGACTTTAAAATTTCAATTAACATGAGCGTTGAGTAAGTATAAAATAAAACAACGGGGCAAAGGTAAGTAACCTTTTTATTTTATAATAGCGGGAATTTAATATTATCAATGAGCCTTATCTTACCTGCCTTAACGGCAATACATCCGAAATATTTCTTTCCTATTTTCATTTCCTTTCTTGATTCAACCGTCCTGAGCTCCCTCTCGTCTGCTATTTCGAAATATTCGACTTCGAACCCTTTTCTTTCATTAATATTACCCGTGACGTATTTCTTAATCTCCGGGATATCTCTTTCCACGATCATTTCTGCAGCCCTGGAAATCGTCTTAAATATTACAGGAGCATCTTTTCTTATATGTAGTTCCAGCAGCCTGTTCCTGCTGCTCATTGCCAGTCCGTCGGGCTCGCGGACAATAGGATTGGATGAGATCTTAATGTGATAATTCAATTGCCTTACAAGCTCCCTGATCACAGCCACCTGCTGAAAATCCTTTTGTCCGAAATAGGCGATGTCGGGTTTTATAATTTCGAAGAGCCTGCTTACAACCTGTGCAACGCCGTTGAAATGTCCGGGACGCCGTTTCGCCTCCATTACATTATCGAGATTACCGAAATGAAAGACCCGCTTATCTTCGGTAGGATAAATTTCACTGTCGGAGGGGGTGAAAACCAGGTCGCCTTCCCTTAAAACCGTGTCAAGCAGTTTAAGATCAGCATCAGGCGTTCTCGGATACCTTTTAAGATCTTCCTTATCGTTGAACTGAGTCGGGTTTACATATATGCTTATTACCGTCTGGGCGCATTCAAGGATTGCACTTCTGACAAGTGACAAGTGCCCCTCATGCAATGCACCCATCGTAGGAACAAAACCAACCGGTTTGCTGTGTGTGGTCTTTAATTGTTCCTGAAGCCCGGCTATGGTGCTTATTACCTTCATGAAGTACGGGTTAAGATGCAAAGCTAACAGTAATTAGTTAATTGAGGAGGATTTACCGGAGAATGAATTTCTTTCCATTTTTAACCGGGGCTATTCTTGTAACTCTTTAAAAAAGAGTATAGCACACAGAATCGATAAACTCATATAAATAATTATATCATTTTTTATTATTATCTTTGCACCTTGTTAAGAAAGGGTATATTCAGAGAGGTAAATGGAAAGCAGAAAGGTATTATTCATTTCACAGGAGATCACTCCATATCTGGGGGAAACAAAGTTATCAAAGATCGGCAGGTATCTGCCCCAGGGTATTCAGGAAAAGGGCAAGGAGATCCGCACTTTCATGCCAAGATATGGTTGTATCAATGAGCGCAGAAACCAGCTTCATGAGGTTATAAGGCTTTCAGGGATGAACCTGATCATTGATGATACTGATCACCCTCTTATTATAAAGGTAGCTTCGATCCAGAGTGCGAGGATGCAGGTCTATTTTATCGATAACGACGACTACTTTCAAAGGAAATATATTGTTACAGATGCAGCAGGCCGGGAATTTGAGGATAATGACGAGCGGGCCCTCTTTTTTGCCCGCGGCGTAATTGAAACAGTAAAGAAGCTTCGATGGGCTCCGGACATAGTCCATTGCCATGGATGGATGTCGGCACTCGTACCCGTTTATCTGCGCAACATTTACAGCGATGATCCCCTCTTTCATAATTATAAAATAATCTATTCCATTTACAATAATGATTTTAAAACGCCGTTTAGATCAACGTTCGCTGATAAACTGCGATTTGACGGTATCGACAATGAGAACCTTAAGCTGGTGAAAAACCCGAATTTCATAAATGTTTCGAAACTGGCAATAAAATATTCCGACGGGATTATTATCGGCAGCGAAGATATAAATGATGAATTGACAAAGTACCTGAAGACAGTAAACAAGCCTGTTCTTCCTTATATAGATGAGAGCCAGTACGTTGATGCCTACAATGAATTTTATGACAAGATTTTATCGTAATCCCATACTTTCCGGAAGATTTATTTCTGAAAATATTTTAAAAGTCCTTCCTGTCCTGTTAACGGCAGGGGTATTGTTTTTTGCTACTGCCTGCGAAGAGAATCCTTCAAAAATAGGTGCCGGTTTGTTACCCGGTACCGACTATGTAACAATAAAATCGACCGATTCGATGAACGTAAAGTCATACACAATGTATCAGGAATCGGTTCAATCTCAATACCCGGGAGTCTCATACCTTGGCGATATGTGGGATCCTTATTTTGGAACTTCAACCGGGGAATTTGTAAGCCAGCTGTGGCTTCAGGATTCTCTGACGACAGCAGATTTTGTTGCGGTTGATTCAGTTCAACTTCATCTGAAAATTCTTACTGTCAAGGGCGATACTGCTGCAGGGCATATATTGAAGATATCTGAGATATCCAAGATGTTGTATTATAATGTTGATACTGTTTATTATTCTAACCAGTTTCCTTCCCTTACGGGACATTCCTGGACGGCTGAACTTCCTTCCCTCAGGGCAGATACTGTAAATGATATTGTTGTCACTTTTGACACTGCCTTCGGAGGGTATCTGACACGGAATAAACCTATGGGCTTCATGAGCAATGACGAAGCTGATTTCAGGTCCTTTTTTAAAGGGTTGCAGTTTGAGATTGTCCCCTCAGCAAAACCCGTTTTTATGTCTCTGAGCATTGCATCTGTTACTTCCACCGGTACTCCTGTCAATTATTTTACGGTTTATACCCACAACGGATACCAGGTCTCTGAGGCTTATAATTTCCTCCTCGACGCACAGCACAATTCTGCAAAATATAACCTTTTTACGCACACTTTTTCTGATGCTGAGCCGGATAAAATGATTCAGCATATTAATGACGGGTATCCTGATACGCTCACTTATTTACAGAACATGAACGGCGTATATACACGGATTGATATTCCTTTCCTGAAAGGCCTGAAGAGCGACCCTAATTTCACAAATGTTGCCATTAATAAAGCCCGGCTTATTATTCCTTTTGTGACGGACGCTACAGACCCTGTTTATGCAAAAACAATACCTTCAACAGTATATCTGAGGTATCTCACAAGCAAAGGGGCAAAATACCTGGTAAGAGATGCTGATCCAAATATTGGTCCCGGTGCTACATTTTATGATGGAACCCCTGACACTACCACAGCCTTTGCATACAACATCAATATTGCAACCTATTTACAGGATTATCTTAAGGACAAAACAGATTCAATAACATCTGACCTCGAATTATTCGTGCCGTCGACATCTGGTTATAACGCAGTTCTTGCGGCTAACAAAAACCACAGGCGGGTAAAATTTGAAATTACTTATACCAAGTTCTAGATTTTCAGAACCAAATTGCTAAATTCGTACCGCAATCTGAAATAACTCTTTTATGTGCGGAATTATCGGTTATATAGGATCTAAACCTGCCCGTAACATTATCATTAACGGATTAAAGCGCCTTGAATACCGCGGTTATGATTCTGCCGGGATGGCTCTTGTTAATGGTGAAACAAAAATATTCAAGTGCAAGGGCAGGGTGAAAGATCTCGAAGAGATGGTCAATAAGTCGAGCTTTAACGGAACGACCGGCATGGGTCATACCAGGTGGGCAACACACGGCGAACCCAACGAACTGAACGCACACCCCCAGGTCTCCTACAAGGGTAATTTTGTGGTCGTCCACAATGGGATAATCGAAAACTATTCTCAGCTTAAGAAACACCTCCAGAGCAGGGGAATAGTTTTTACCAGCGAGACAGATACCGAGGTCCTGGCCAATCTCATCGAACATCTTTATATAGAAGGAGACCTGACAGCAGAACAGGCAATTATGCTTGCTCTGAACAGAGTTAAGGGTGCGTATGGACTGGGAATTATCTGCACGAAAGAGCCAGATAAGATCTTTGCAGCAAAAAGGGGAAGCCCGCTGGTAATAGGCGTTGGTGATGGCGAGAACTTTATTGCTTCAGATGCCACTCCGATAGTTGAATATACCCAGAAGGTTGTTTATCTGAACGACGACGATGTAGCAATAATCACAAAAGATCAGATCATTATTAAGACCCTGAAGAATGAATTGATAGAGCCTGATATCAAGGAGCTGGATCTCAAAATCGGCGAGATCGACAAGGAGGGCTTTGCTCATTTCATGCTTAAGGAGATATTCGAGCAACCCCGGGCCATTCATGATACCTTCAGGGGAAGAGTGCTTCCCGACAGGTCGGGAATAATGCTTGGCGGACTGCATGATGTACTTTACACAATGTCGCAGGCCGATAGGATACTCATCGTAGCCTGTGGTACTTCATGGCATGCAGGACTTCTTGGCGAATACATCTTTGAAGAATATACCAGGATTCCCGTTGAAGTAGAATATGCATCCGAATTTCGTTACAGGAACCCTATCATCAGGAAAGGAGATATTGTCATTGCAATAAGCCAGAGCGGCGAAACAGCCGATACCCTTGCCGCCGTTAAGCTTGCAAGAGAGAAAGGAGCAAAGGTAATAGGGATTTGCAATGTGGTAGGGAGCAGCATTCCTCGCGAAACAGACGCAGGTGTCTATACCCATGCCGGCCCTGAAATCGGAGTTGCTTCAACAAAAGCTTTCACATCACAGGTTACTGTCCTGGCTATGATGGCTTTCGAAATAGGACATCTTAAAGGGATCATCTCTGATTCATTCTATAAAGAGCTTATTACTGAACTTGTTTCAATCCCCTCGAAGATAGAGAAAGCGCTTAAGGTTAATGAACAGGCCCTTGCCCTGGCAAAGATGTTCGAAAATACTCATAACGCCCTTTACCTTGGCAGAGGCTACCTTTTCCCGGTAGCTCTCGAAGGAGCCCTTAAGCTTAAGGAGATCTCATACATTCATGCCGAAGGGTACCCTGCTGCAGAAATGAAGCACGGCCCCATCGCCCTTATCGATGATAACATGCCAGTAGTTGTCGTCGCCACCCGGGACGACACATACGAAAAGATCATTAGTAATATCCAGGAAATAAAGGCAAGGAAAGGAAAGGTCATCGCAATCGTAACTGAAGGTGATGAGATCATACGGAAAATGGCCGACTATGTTCTCGAGGTTCCGGAAACAATGACCGTTTTCTCAGGGATTCTTGCCGTCATTCCTCTTCAGCTTTTGTCATATCATATTGCTGTTCTCAGAGGCTGCAATGTCGACCAGCCCAGAAACCTTGCAAAATCAGTTACTGTAGAATAACCTGCATAGCCAGAATATTATGAGCCAGGGAAAAAATTTCAGGGATCTTTCCGGCGACGAAATCAGGGTTCTGATTTCGAATGGCTGTTCTTGCGAAGACTGGAATAACGTAATGGTCCTTGACGGATTTGATCCGGCAAGGTGCAGAAATGTCATTTTTTCAGGCGAGATAAAGATGGGAGCCCTTAAAGGTTCGGTTACTGATAAGGCAGGTGTAACTACTCCATCCGGTATTACGAATGCCCGGCTGCATAACTGCAACATAGGCCGGGATGTAATAATCAGCAACATAGGAGACTGCATAGCCAACTACGAAATTTCTGAAGGGGTCATAATAAAAAACTGCGGTAAGATCGTCACTGAAGGCGTATCAGGATTCGGCAACGGCACCCCGGTAGCCGTGCTCAACGAAACAGGAGGAAGAATGGTAAGGATACATGACCGGCTGTCGGCTCATGAAGCCTATATCATGGCCCTGTATCGTCATCGCAGCAAGGCCATTTCCATCATAGGGAAAATGGTTGATGATTATACAGCATCGCACTTATCTTCAGTCGGGACGATAGGCACTAAATCATGTTTAGTGAATTGCAGCAGTATAAGAAACGTGAAGTTCGGTCCCTTCAGCAATGTTGAGGGAGCAATGAGCCTCGAGGAGGGATCGGTCAACAGCTGTATGGAGGACCCCGTATACATAGGTCCCGGAGTGATAATGAAACATTTCATTGCCTCATCAGGGTCGGTGATCACAGAATCAACTCTGATTGATAAATGTTTCATAGGCCAGGGAACTTTTCTCGGGAAACATTATTCGGCAGAAAATTCTCTTTTCTTTGCAAACTGCGGAGGATATCATGGCGAGGCATGTTCCATCTTTGCCGGGCCATATACAGTGACACATCATAAGTCGACGCTGCTGATCTCAGGCATTTTCTCGTTTATGAATGCCGGGAGCGGTTCAAACCAGAGCAATCACATGTACAAGCTCGGACCAATACATCAGGGTATTATGGAGCGCGGTTCAAAAACAACCAGCGATTCATATTTGCTGTGGCCTGCACGCATAGGTCCCTTCACCCTCGTGATGGGAAGACACTACAAAAATCCTGACACGACTTCACTTCCATTCTCATACCTTATTGAAAGCAACGACGAAAGCT
>Ga0075520_1000609_pt1 | contig 16203 bp, 10 predicted proteins | sample NGEPerB_FD_75100 | JGI IMG/M metagenome (GOLD analysis project Ga0075520, IMG submission 75100) | Arctic peat soil microbial communities from the Barrow Environmental Observatory site, Barrow, Alaska, USA - NGEE PermafrostAB12-B | ecosystem: Environmental > Terrestrial > Soil > Wetlands > Peat ... | reverse complement strand
GTCGTCGCATTTGATGTAATCCACGCCCCAATCGGCGTATTGCCTGGCGATGCTTGCATACCATGCCTTGCCAGCGGGCGTCGCCGCGTCCACCCCGAACATATCGCGATTCCAAACGCAGGTGCGATTCGGATCGTTTTCAGGCCGCGCGGCTGGCGATGCGGTGAATGTTGAACCTGCAATCGGTAGATTTCGTTCGACCGCTTTTCTCGGAATGCCGCGCATGATGTGGATGCCAAATTTCAAACCCATGGCGTGGATTTTGTCGGCGAGCGGTTTGAAGCCAGCGCCATTCGTAGCGGACGAAAAACGGTTTGTGGGCGGGACGCAGCGGCCAAATTCATCCAACGTGACACCCTCCGGGTTTTGCACGCGAATGCCGTCAGCCAGACGGTCATACCAGCGAAAATCAACAACCACCGTGTCCCAGCCGAGCGGCTGGAGATGTTCCTTGAACCACGCGGCGTTGGCGAGCGTCTCGGCCTCGGTCACGGAATCGCCAAACGCATCGTAACTGTTCCAACCAAGCGGTGGCGTGAGTGCGAGCTGGTCGCCACAAATGATTTTGATTTCCGTCTCGGCGTTGCCCGCAGAATTTTTGGCAACGGCCTTGAATTTGTATTCGCCGTTTTTCCCCAGCGCGCCGGTGATGATGCCGGTTTGCAAATCAAGTTTAAGACCGCGCGGCAGATATTTTGCGGAGAAAGAAACTGGCCGTTCGCCGCTGACGGCGAGTGAATAGATCAGCGGCAAACCCGGATGAATGCCGATAACTTTCGCACCGTTGAACTGCGGTTTGGCGTCAGCTTTTGACGCGGCGACAATCTGCTGTTCGCGCGGCGAATGATTGAGATTGGGTGCAGCTGTCTGGGCGGTGGAAAGATTCAGCGCGGCCAGAAGGCACAGGCAGGGGAGCAGGATTTTTTTCATTTTGTCGGGAGTGGAAATGGGCTGGGAAAATATAAAAAAGGTGGCGGTGCCAAAGCATCGCCACCTTTTTGAAACGGACGGTTTACCAGAATTTGATGTAGAACAGGACGACGCAGCCCACAACAATCAGGCTTAACACCACGTCCATGGCAGTCCAACTGGCACGGGTGGCGGCCTTTTCCTCCGGCGTCGCGCCATACCACGTGTATTTGATTGTCTTCGGGTCCGGCGCCTTGGTCATGAGGCTGATGATGATCATTAGCGCGGCGGTGAGCACGAACAGCCCTTCGCAGTAATACAGCCAGTGAATGTTCCAAAGGTCGAACATGATGGCGTTGTGCGCGGCCTTGATGGGGGCGATGCCGGCAGCATAATCGGCCTGGGTGATGACACCGTGGTAGAGATCCTGTTTGAGCTTGGACACCGCATCGGCGCTGGTTCGAAAGATGAGGTCGAGAGCGAGGCGTCCGAAACCGCCGATCATGCCGACGACGAACGAGATCAGCGCTGCGGGAGCGGTGGCGCGTTTCCAGAACACGCCCAATCCGAACAACACCGCGATGGCGGGCGAGAGATAGCCCTGCACGTTCTGCAAATACAGGTAAAGCGGCATGTGGAGATTTTTGATCACCAGCACCCAGCAGATGCCGACGAACACAATCACCGCCGTGGCGATGCGGCCCACGAGCACCTCGGTTTTGCCGGAGGCGTTCGGATACCATTCGCGGTAGAAGTCCATCGTGAACAGCGTGGCGGACGCGTTGAACTTGGAGCCGAGCGACGCCATGAGGGCGACAATCATGCCGCACGCGACCATGCCGCGAAGGCCGTGGGGCAGAATCTGGGCGACGAGCGAGGTGTAGGCGGCGTCACCGCTGGTGCTGAAACCGACGCCGGGCGTCTTGGTGAGCGCAAAGGCGATCATGCCCGGCACCAGGAAGATGAACACCGGGGTCAGCTTGAAGAAACCGGCGAGGATGCTGCCGCGCCGGGATTCCTGCTGGTTTTTGCCGGCGAGCACGCGCTGGACGATATACTGGTCGGTGCACCAATACCAGAAACCGATGATGGCCGAGCCGGGCAGAATTGCCAGCCAGGGCCAGTCCGGATCGTTGAGGGAGCGGACAAGGTGAATACCTTCGCCGTGCCAAGTAGAAGCAGCGACTGACGCAAGGGTGGCATGCCAGCCGTCAATGAGGCTGCCGTGGCCCAGGACGTGAAGTCCCATGTAAAGAATGCAGACGGAACCAAGGATGAGCACCGGTGACTGAAGCACGGCGGTATACATGATCACGCGCATGCCGCCGAAAACCGTGTAAAGGCCGGTGGTGAAAGCCAGCCCCAAGGCAATGGCCCAGAAGACGTCAATCCTTCCAAGAAATGGAACTGGAACCGTGTCCACGTTCAACAGGGTGCGTATGACGACGTCGCCGGCGTAAATCGTCGCGGCGATTTTCGTGAGCACCAGGCTGGCCATGGTGAGCAGGCTCAAGACATTTCGCGAACCGCGGCTGAAGCGCAGTTCGAGGAATTCCGGCATGGTGAACACCTTCATGCGGTCGTAGAGCGGCACGAAAGCCCAGCCCAAAATGATGATCCACCACCCATGCATTTCCCAATGCGCCATTGCCATGCCGGTGACAAACCCGGCACCGGCAAGACCGACGAGGTGTTCGGAGCCGATATTCGAGGAGAAGATCGAGGAGCCGATCTGCAACCAGTTTGCATCGCGACCGGACAGGAAGTAATCCTTGCCGGACTCGTTTTTCTTCCGCATGGAATACCAGACGGTCAGGATCATGCCGACGGCAAAGGCGATGATGACCACCAGGTCCAGGCCGTTGAACACCGTGCCGTTCATGGTCCCCGTCACGGATGCTGTGGCAAGCGCGTTTGTTGCCACGTCCACGTTGTTCGTTGCCGCCAACACGCTGTTGGTTATTTCATTCATAGTATTTTTGTTTTTCCAATCTGATTATTCGGCGCTGAATTTATAGACGATGGTGTTGTGATACGTCTGGCCGGGCTTGAGTTCCACCGACGGGAAATTCGCCTTGTTCGGTGAATCAGGATAATGCTGCGGTTCCATGCAAAAGCCGGTGTGAATCTGGTAGGCCACGCCGCCCTTGCCCTTGATGGTGCCGTCGAGAAAATTGCCGGCATAAAACTGCAAACCGGGTTCGTCGCTCCACACTTCCATCACGCGACCGCTGGTTGGTTCGACCACGCGCGCCTGCAGTCCGAACTGGCCCAGCGGTTTGTTGATGACCCAGTTATGGTCGTAGCCGGGGCCGTATTGCAGAATTTTGTCGGGATCATTGATGCGCGCGCCGATGGCGGCCGGCTTGCGAAAATCAAATGGCGTTCCCGTCACGTCGGCAAATTCGCCGGTCGTGATCAAGCCGCTGTCCACCGGCGTAGTCTGGTTTGCCTTGATATAGACAACGTGGCCGAGAATGTCGCCATTCCCCTGCCCGGCGAGATTAAAATAGGAATGATGCGTCAGGTTCGCCACCGTCGGCCTGTCCGTCTTCGCGGAGAACTCCAGTTTCAATTCATTATCCTCGGTCAGCGTGTAAATCGCCGTGACCTCAAGATTGCCCGGAAAACCTTCTTCGCCGTCCTTGCTCAAATACGCCAGCACCAGTTGCGGCCCATGAATACCCACCGAAGGTTTCGCCGTCCAAACCACCTTGTCAAAGCCCTTTAAACCGCCGTGCAATGTGTTCGGGCCGTTATTGGTTGCGAGCGTGTAGGTGTTGCCTTCCAGCGTAAACTTCGCACCGCCGATGCGGTTGCCGTAGCGGCCGATGAGCGCGCCGAAATACGGCGTCTTGTCAATGTAGCCCTGCAAATTGTCGTAGCCGAGCACGACGTCGGCGAACTTGCCGTTTTTATCCGGCATGGACAATGATTGCACAATGCCGCCGTAGGTCATGATGCGCGCCTCGGCACCTTTGGAATTGTGCAGCGTGTAGATTTCAACCGCCTGGCCTTCGGATGTCTTGCCAAAGTCGGCCTTAGTGATGGTGGATGATTTATTGGAGGAGGACATGGTTGCGCAGCCTACAAGAGAAACTGCCAGCAGTCCAGCCGCCATTGTTTGGGTGATGTGTTGGTTCATATCGGGATTATGTTTTTGTTATCGGGGATTTTGGATTTGTTGAATAACGCTTTCCGGGACCGTCAAAACTGTTCCGTGCCGGATGCCTTTCGGAAAAGACACCGCCGGCGAAATGTCATGCCATTCTTTCATGTCCGTGGATTTAATCGCGCCATAGTATTTGGGATTTTCGTAATGGTCAAAGTAGATGTAACACTCGCCGCCGATTTTAATGGCGGTCGGCCCTTCCACCCAGTTGGTTGAAATCGCCGGGCTGGCCGGGCCAAATGGCCCTTCCGCAGCATCGCCCACCGCGATGCGCAGATTTTTCTTCACCGGATTTTTCGTCTCATCCTTGACGATCAGATAATACCTGCCATCCGCCGCCAGCATCGTCGCGTCAATCACGTTGAAGCCGCCGTCATACAACAGCTTCGTCGGCGAAAAATTCGTGAAATCCTTCGTGGTGACGTAATAAATCCGGTGGTTGTTGTCTCCGGAATTTTCCGTTTCGGGAAATTTTCCCGGAATCGTCGTGGCCCAGAAAACCAGCCATTGCTCCTTCGCGGCATCATAAAACAATTCCGGCGCCCAGACATTTTGCGCCGTCGGATCATTTTCCATCACCGGAATCGCGCGCTCTTCCGACCAGTGGATCAAATCTTTTGAACTCGCGTAACCAAACACCGGCGGACGGCTCCAGCTTGTCGTCCAGACCAGATGAAACACGCCGTCCGGCCCGCGCTGCAAACTCGGATCGCGCATCAGCTTGCCGCCGACCTGCGGTTCCAGAAACGACTTGCCGTTGGGCGCTTTCAGTTCCGTCCAATTCAAACCATTCGTGCTGGTGGCCAGAAACAAACCAGCCTGCCCGTTCGGCTCGCGGAAAAAGGAGAAGAGAAAAACACTGTTGGTGTCGGCGGCAAAACCAGCGATCAGAGACAGCGCGAGCATGGCCACGGTGAACAAAGCGGCGGAGGGCCACCGCACTCCAAGACGCTGCCGCGACGGTTCACGATTCACGATATTCGCGAAGCGTCTTGGACTGCGCCAGTCCTCTGGCGCTTTTGCCGCGCATTCAAAAAAATTGTCCGCTCGGTTGTTCATTAGTCAGTTATTTTTGTCCGTAGTAAGCGCCCGGCCCGTGTTTGCGGAGAAAATGTTTGTCGAGCAGCACCGGCTGCATCGGCGGCGTTTTGGGATTGATGCGCAATGTCTCGCTTGCCAGCCGCGCGATGAACTCCAGCACCACCGCGTTGTGAACCGCGTCGTGCGCGTCCTTGCCCCAGGTGAACGGCCCGTGGCTCGCCACCAGCACCGCCGGATGCTGCATCGGGTCGAACTTTAATTTCTTGAATGTCTCCACGATCACGTCGCCGGTGTTTGCCTCGTAATCTTTTTTTATTTCCGCCGGCTTGAGCTTGCGCGTGCAGGGCACATCGCCATACCAGTAATCCGCCTGCGTCGTGCCGTAACTCGCCAAGGTCTGGCAAGCCTGCGACCACGCCGTCGCGTAAAGGCTGTGCGTGTGAACCACGCCGCCGATGGCCGGAAACGCGCGATACAAAACCAGATGCGTCGGCTTGTCGGAACTCGGGTTCAAATTGCCCTCGACCACTTTGCCGTCCGCAAGCGAAACAACGACCATGTGTTCCGGCTTCATGCCGTCGTAAGGCACGCCGCTGGGTTTGATGACCATCAGGCCGCGCTCGCGGTCAACGCCGCTCACGTTGCCCCACGTCTGGATGACCAGACCTTCGGCCACCAAATCCAGATTGGCCTGGCAGACTTCAGCTTTTAATTTTTCGAGCATAAAACGAAAGACTTTTCCTATTGTTCAACTACCACACTGCCATCTGGGTTAAACTTCCATAAATCGGAATAGGCCACCTCCCACAAATATCCATCTGGATCGGCAAAGTAACCACTGTAGCCGCCCCAAGATGTATCCTTCGCGGCCTTCACAATTCTGCCTCCTGCTTTCTCCGCTTCCAACAGGATCATCTCGACCTGTTCTTTTTTTCTAACACAATGACAGAAAGTGAATCCGGGAAATCCGTCATTCTTCTTTTCGTTTTTCCAAGCCTTCGGATCAACGTCGTGAGCCAGTTTGTCGTCTGGATACAACATCTATCGCGTTCCTGAAGTTGCAAAAAGCACAATCCCTCCGTCGGGGTTCATCTTGGTGGGAAACCCAAGCCCATCCCGGTAAAAACAGAATGACCTTGGCAAATCTGACACCCCAAGCGTGATTGCGCTGATCCGTGGTTCTATTGTCATCATTTTTTGATTATGGGTTTTTGATGCAGCGCAACCGATGCAGCAGAGCATTGAAGCCGCAGCATACAACAGCAACACGATTCGCTTATTGTCTTTCATGTTTTAGCTAAAAATCAATTCCTCACGCGACTCCGAATCTCAATCAGTTTCTTCATCACGCCATAAAGATTTCCGCCGCCGTCCTTCGTGCCGAAGGCGTCGTGTAATTCCTTGTAAAGCGCGTAAAGCTCCTGGTAAATCGCGTGCGCCTTCGGGTTCGGCTTATAGACTTTCGGCTTCAAGCCCGTCATCTTTTTCTGCGCGGCGGCGAAATTTTTGTGCGCCCCGGCGATGACGGCTGCGGCGATGGCCGAGCCGAGCGCGCAGGTCTGCGCCGAGCGCGAAATTTTCATCGGACGTCCCGTCACGTCGGCGTAAATCTGCATGGTCAGCGGGCTTTTCTCCGCGATGCCGCCGCAGTTGACGACGGAAGAAATTTTCACGCCGTATTCTTCAAAACGATTGATGATGGTCAGCGCGCCGAACGCCGTCGCTTCGACGAGCGCGCGGTAAATTTCCACCGGCGTCGTGTAAAGCGTCTGGCCGAGGAGCAAGCCCGTGAGGCGCTGGTCCACCAGGATCGTGCGGTTGCCATTGTTCCAATCCAGCGCGAGCAGCCCGCTTTCGCCCGGCTTCAACTTCGCCGCCGCCTCGTCCAGATCGCGATGCGACAGCGGTTTTTTTCCGCCGGGCTGGATGTAATCCACCCACCAGTTGAAAATATCGCCGACCGCCGATTGACCGGCTTCGAGTCCGAAATGTCCCGGCAACACACTGCCATCCACGATGCCGCAAAGTCCCGGCACATCCGCGAGTTTCTTCGTGTTCGATGCAATTGCAATGTCACACGTGCTCGTGCCGATGATTTTCACGAGCGTTCCCGGCGCAACGCCGGAACCGACCGCGCCGAGGTGTGCGTCAAACGCACCGACCGCAACAGGAATACCTGCGGACAACCCCGTCTTTTTCGCCCAAGCCGGAGTGAGTCCGCCAACCGCGCGATCAATCGAATGAACGCGCGGCGTCAAACGCGAGCGTAGTTGCGCGAGCTTCGGGTTCAACTTGGCCAGAAATTCTGCATCAGGATAACCTTCCCATTTCGCATTCCACATTGCCTTGTGACCGGCGGCGCAAACACCGGCGATAAACTTGTCGGGATGCTCGGTGCCGGTGAGCGCAGCGGGGACAAAATCGGAAAGCTCCACCCACGAGTGCGCAGCATTGAAAACTTCCGGCGCGACGCGGAGACATCGGAGAATTTTGCTCCAGAACCATTCGCTCGAATACGTGCCACCACACTTGGCCAGATATTGCGGACGCATTTTTTTGGCGAGCGCCGTGATCTCGGCGGCTTCGTTGACGCCGGTGTGGTCCTTCCACAGCCACGCCATCGCCGCCGGATGGTTTGCGAATTTTTTGCTGAACGCGAGCGGCTGGCCGTTTTTGTCCACGGGCAACGGCGTGCTGCCCGTCGTGTCCACGCCGATGCCAATGACCTGCGCCGGGCTGAAACCCTTCACGGATTTCTTCGCCGTGGCGAGCGCCTGCTTGATGGTGATCTCCGCGCCGTTGACATAATCCGCCGGATGTTGCCGCGCGAGATTCGGGTCGCGGGAGAGAACCACGCCCTGCGTGCCGTGGGCGTAAGTCCAGACTGCGGCGGCAACTTCCGCGCCGTTGGCGACGTTGACAATCAGCGCGCGAACCGAGTTCGTGCCGTAATCGAGTCCGATGGTGTATTGGTTGTTCATTTATTTTAAATTGGGTTGTGTCCGCAAAACGCGGCAGCCGTATAGTCCGCCAGCGATATTGCCGGGATGCGCGGAAAATTTTACCGTGACCTTGTCCTTGCCCCGCACAAGTTCGGCCGGGAGCGCATAGGCCGCGTCATAAAATTCCCCCGGCCGGTTGTTGTTCAGTTTCTCCGTGGCCACGATATTTCCATCCACGACCACGTCAAATTCGCGTCCGCCGGCATCGCCGCCCCAGAATGTGCAGACCAGTTGCACCGGCTGGTCCGGCAGCACCTTCACCTCATAGCTGAACCAGTCGGAAGCGTGACGCCACTTGCGGCCGTCGAAATCGCCGCTCTGCGTGTCGCCACCTTGAAGTTTATGGTCAGTCTCGGATTGTTGTTCGCCGGGACTGACCGAATCCACCACGTGCGCTTCCTCCGCAACTCGACTGGCTTCGGCCGCAGCCAGCTCCGCCGTCTGCGCTTTCCATTCGGTCGTGGAAAGCAGTTTCCAGTAAACCGAGTAACGCTGGCGGTGCAGCTGGTAAAACGGAATCAAAGTCACGTCGCGCGGCTGGCCGAGGTCGTGGGTGCGGAACGTCAGCAGCCGGCCGGCAACCGGCTCGATCTGTTTCAAAAGCTTTGCCTTATCACCAACGAAAACCGGCGCATCCGGCGCGGGTAGCTTGCTGAAATCAGTCTGGTTCGCGGTGATGGGATTGGGCATCGCATTCGTGCCGAGTTCGCCGGCCAGCACGATCGGGCCATAAAGAATCGCCACGGTGTTGCTCACACCGGGCAGCGGCTCGGTGTGAAGCTTCATCGGGAAATGAATTTCAACGTTGTCGCCGTCATGCCAGTCGCGCGGCAACGTGAAATAACTTCCGGGCGTGGAGGTGACGGGCTGCCTCTTGCCATTCACGGTAATGTCCAAGCCGGATGTCGCCCACGCGGGATGCCGGATTTTCAGCGCGAACTTAACCGGCTTCTCCGCCTTGATTTTGAGAACGGTGGAATCGCTTTCGGGGAAATGTGTTTCCTGCCGGACGACCAGACCTTTTTCCGGCCACGACAGTTCCGACGCGATGAACAGGTTGACGTAAAGCGAACCCGCGTCGTGAAAATAAATCGTGTCGCCGTATTTGGAATGGTTTTCCATGCCGGTGCCGACGCAGCACCAGAAGGAATTTTCCGGCGTCGAATAGGTTTTGAAATGTCCCGGCTTGAGCGACATCAGATAAACAAACATCCCGGTCTCCGGGTCCTGCGAGGCAAGGATGTGGTTGTAAAGCGCGCGTTCGTAAAAATCCATCTTCGCGGCGGACGGCTCCAGCGCAAACAGCTCGCGCGTGAGCTTGAGCATGTTGTAAGTGTTGCAGGTCTCGGCAGTGTCCGTGCTCAAATGCTTCGCGAAATCGCCGGCCGGAAAGAAATGCTCGTGGTCGCTGTCACCGCCGATGACGTAGGAACGGTGCAACGCGACGGCGTCCCAAAATGTTTGCGCGACGGTGAGAAACTGCGGGTCGCCGGTGAGTTCATATTCGCGCGTCGCGCCGATGATTTTCGGAATTTGCGTGTTGGCGTGCAAGCGGTCCAGCTTGTCCTCGCCGCGCGCGAGTGGAGCAAAAACTTTCTGGTGGTTGAAGGCTTCGGCGACCCGCAGATAATTCGTGTCGCCCGTCACCGCGCAAAGATTGGCGAGCACCTCGTTCATGCCGCCGTGCTCGGTGTCGAGCGACTTCTGCATCTGCGCCGGCGTCAGATGATCCACGCGGAACTTCACCCAGTCCGCCATCTTCGTCAGCACGTCCAGCGCCTGCGCGTTGCCGCATTGCTGGTTCGCATCCAGCAAGCCCGCCATGATTTTATGCAGCGTATACCACGGCGCCCAGACTCGCTTGCCTTGCTCCACACGATCAATGAATGATTCAGGAAACGCCGACAAATAACCTTCATGGAATCCGGCCGCTGGCGAATTGCTCTGGCACTTCGTCAGTTCGCCGACGATGTAATCCGCGCGCTGCTTGAACACGGCGTCGCCGGTGCTGGCATACATCAGCGACAGCGCCGAGAGATAATGGCCGAGACTGTGGCCGCGCAGCTCGCCTTTCGGCTCCTCCCAGCCGCCGAGCGGCTGCGCGCTCGAAGGCAGGCCGACGTTCACCCGGAAGGTGTGCAGCAAGCGGTCCGGTTCCAGCGCCAGCAGATACTTTTGATCCCGCAACATCGCGTCGCGGAACGGCCCGTTCAGCAGACGCACGTCCGCCAAGGCAAACGGCTCCGCCGCCCGCGCGACTTTCACCATTGCCGGATCAGCCGATGCCACCCAGGCGCAGGCCAGAAAACCGGCGAACGCAACGCAGATTATGGTCGTGGAAAATCGCACGATTATTTGGTTTGCAGCCGCAGCACGGTGAAGGAATTTCCGGGGAACGAACGCTTGAGGTTCGTGCCACTGAATTCCACCGCGTCGGTCTTCGGCGAAACTTTCGTCGGATTTTCCAGCGAGTTTTCATCCGCACCGCTTTCGGAAGTCAGCACGGTGGCCGTCCCCTGCCCCGTCAGATTTTTTGCGCCCGACAAATCCACCGCCGTTTCGAGCGGGTTCGCGTTGGCGTTAACCACCTTCACAATCACGTCGCCGGATTTTTCATCCGTGGCGGCGACGGCGTAAAGGCTCGTAATTTTTCCGCCCGCATCGTAATTCAGATCGTGAATCACCTCGCCGTCGAGATAGCATTTCACGTTCTTGCCGCTGACCACGACCTTGAGGTCATACCAGCGGCCGGTCTCGATGTTGCTGGGCTTGGAATCCAGCGTCCCGCCCGCCTCGATGCCGTCCGCCGAGTTGCCCCAACCGCCGAGGTTCCACCAGGTGCGGTCTTCGTTGCCGCCGATGCGGAACAAAATCAAAAAGCCTTCCGCGCCGGAAATTTTCCGCGCCTTTAGCGTGAGCGTGTAATCCGTCCACTCGCGCTTGCCGGCGAGCGCGCGGATGAATTCCTTTTCCGCAGTCTGGCGCAGCGCGCTGTCCTGCGCTTTCCATTCCGCGCCATCGCCGAGCAGTTTCCAGCCTTTGGTGCCGTTGCTGAAATCAGATTCCAACAAAACTTTTCCGTCCGGCGCGGTGACTTTGATGTCCTTGAATTCCGCCGCCGTGTTCCAAGTGCCGACACCAATCATGCCGCCGGTCACCGGCGCCTCAAGCTCCGGCGACTCGGCTGTCGTGGGCAACGAAACGTCGCCGCGATTTTCGGCAAACAATTTTTGGACGTAGTAGCTCGGAATGCCAAACCAATTTGCGCTATCGAAATTGATAAGGTTCACGGGCCACGCGCGATGATTCAAATTCACGAGCAGCGGCGCGTAGCTGGCCATGACGACCTCGTCGGAATTGCGTTCCAGGCCGGTCATGAAAGCGGCTTCGCCAATGGCTCCACGCAGATTGCCCAGCCCGGTATTTTTTGTGACGGCGTATTCGCCCACGAAAACTTTGGGGCCGTTGCGATCTTTTTTGTCATACAAACTGGCGTTGCGCATGAACCATTCCGGCGTGTCGTAATAATGGTCATCCACGATGTCCGGCTGCATGTCACCAAATTTGTCCCAGCCGTCGGCCACGAATTTTATTTCCGGATATTTGTCCCGGATGGCCTTGTAAAAAAGGTTCCAATGTTCCACATAGCCGGCAAAACCACCGTTTTCATTGCCGATTTCCAAGTATTTCAAATTGAACGGCGCGGGATGGCCGGCGGCGGCGCGCATTGCGCCCCAGAAAGAGTTCGTCGGACCGTTGGCATATTCAATCGCGTCGAGCGCGTCCTGCACCCACTGGCCCATGCGGTCCATCGGAATCGTTTCCTTGTGCGACATGCCGATGTTGATGCAAAATAGCGGCTCCGCGCCGAGGTCTTCCGCGAACTGGAGATACTCGTGATAGCCGAGGCCTTGCGTGGCATAATACTTCCAGATGTTCCAGAGCGGCGTGCGCGTATCAAGGTTGCCAATGGTGTTTTTCCAATGATTCATGTGCGCGAAGTCGTCGCCCTCCACCCAGCAGCCGCCGGGGAAACGCATGAAGGCCGGATGCAAGCCGTCGAGCGATTCCGCGAGGTCGGTGCGCAAACCGTGATCCTTCCACGTCTTTTTCGGCAGCAGAGAAACCATGTCCAGGAACAAAACACCTTTGCCGTCGCCGGAAATTTCCAGCTTCGCCTTCGGATCGCCGCCGGCTGCGGTCAAATCCAGCGTCTGGTATTTCCACCGGTTGCCCGCGCCGGAAAGGTCACCGCTCGCCAGCACCGTGCCGTCCGCGCTCAAAATTTTTGCCGTGAGCTTGCCGTCAAATTTTTCACCGCGCGCGGCCAGTTTCAGCGTGTAGCCGTCGCCCGCGACGATGCTCATGCCCCAGTAACCTTCATTCTGCAACGTGAACGCGCCATCTACCTTCACGCGCAACGATTTGCGGTTGAATGCATTCAACGGCGGCGGCTGGGCATGCACATCCGCCGTGATGATTGACGCCTCGCTTTTGCCGTCGCCAACGCTGGCGAACTTCCAGTTCTCCAGCGTGTCCGCGTCCTCGAACGAAAGGTTGCGCACGAGTTCGGGATAAATCCCGCCGTCGGCGGAAAGGTTGATGTCCTCGAAGAAAATTCCCCAGAGCGTCGGTGAAATTTTATGGCCGGGCTGGTCCACGGCCACGGAAATTTTCGCCAGCTGCGCGTTCGTTGAAATGGCCACCGCCAAAAACGCGGCGGCGAAATAATTTTTCAGTTTCATAAATTCGTTTTGATCCAATCCAGAATTAATTGCATATTAACTACGAACAACCATTTCATTAACACCGGGCTTCAGCCCGGTGTCTGGCAACACAACAAGTCAAAACCGTTTCAACGGTTTTTCCCGTGCCGACAAGCCGTTGAAACGGCTCGTTTAATCCTCGCACATTCGCCACCCGGCTGAGGCCGGGTGTTAATGAGAACACTCGCATTCAAAGCATTCTTTACTCAGGAAACCCAGCCGCTTTTCAAACCGTAGGCACAATCGTTCCAGATGAGTTCCTGTTTGAACTGACGGAGCTTGGTGTCGGCGTCAATCACGACCGTTTCGAGTCCGGCCATCGCCGCGAAGTCTTCCAGCATTTCCGTGGTGACAGCCTGGCTGAAGCCGGTGTGATGCGCGCCGCCCGCATAAATCCACGCGCCGCACGCGTCCTCAAAATTCGGCCGACATTTCCACACAGCCTGCGCGACGGGCAGCTTCGGCATCGGCTGTTCCGGTTTCACGACATCCACTTCGTTGATGAGCAGACGGAAGCGGTTGCCGAAATCCATCAGCGCTGCGTTGAGCGCCGGGCCGGCGGGCGTGTTGAAAACCAAACGCGCCGGATCAGCCTTGCCGCCGATGCCGAGCGGATACACCTGCAACGACGCCTTGCCATCGGCGATGCTCGGGCAAATCTCCAGCATGTGCGCGCCGAGGACGACCTTGTTGCCCGGCTGCAAATGATAGGTGTAATCTTCCATGAATGACGTGCCGCCACTCAAACCCGACGCCATGACTTTCATCGCGCGGACGAGCGCGGCAGTTTTCCAGTCGCCTTCGCCGGCGAAACCGTAGCCGTCGGCCATCAAGCGTTGCGGCGCGAGTCCGGGCAATTGCACGAGGCCGTGCAAATCTTCAAACGTTGTCGTAAAACCCTTGAAATTTCCCGCCGTGAGAAAGGCGCGCAGGCCAAGTTCGATGCGTGCCGCCTCGCGGATGGAATTGTGCCGTGCGCCTCCCTTGCGGAGGTCGGCGGCGACAGAATAGGCTGCTTCATATTGCTCGACGAGGTTGTCAATTCTCTTTGAGGTCACTGAATTGACGAATTTCACCAGGTCGCCGACGCCGTAGCCGTTGACGGCGAAACCAAATTTTAGTTGCGCGGAAACCTTGTCGCCCTCGGTCACGGCCACTTCGCGCATGTTGTCGCCGAAGCGGCAGAACTTCGCGGTCTGCCAGTCGGCCCACGCGGCGGCGGCCCGCGCCCACGCGCCAAGTTTTTCCTGCGTGGATTTTTCCTGCCAGAAACCGACGACGACTTTGCGGTTCAGCCGCATCCGGCTCCAGATGAAACCATGCTCGCGGTCGCCATGCGCGGCCTGGTTCATGTTCATGAAATCCATGTCAATCGTGGCCCACGGAATGTCGCGGTTGTATTGCGTGTGCAGATGGGCGACCGGCTTGCGGAGTTGCTTGAGACCGTTGATCCACATCTTCGACGGCGAGAACGTATGGCACCAGGTGATAAGACCGATGCATTTGGCGGCGTTGTTCGCGGCCTGGCACAGTTCCGTGACCGCGTCCGGCGTGACCAGGACGGGCTTGAACACGGCCTTCACCGGAATTGCTGGCGCGATGTTGAGCGCCCGGGCGATTTCCTGCGAATGGGCGGCGACTTTCTTCAAAGTTTCCGGTCCGTAAAGATGCTGGCTGCCGGTGACAAACCAGACTTCGAATTGTTTTAGATTGAGGTTCATAAAATGTTAGGATTCTTTAGAAATTAGAAATGGTGCGAACGGAAAACCGTCCGCACTCCGGTTGTTTCAGATAAATTCGTTGATGAGGTTTTCGAGGAATTCCTGCTGACCGCTGACGTTCGGGGAAACTTCACCTTTCTTCAGGATGTAAGCTTCGATTTCCTTGAGGCTGGCTTTGCCCGATTCGATCTTCGCGCCGATGCCGGAATCCCAAGACGCGTAACGCTGCTTCACAAAGTCAGCCAGGCGTCCGTCCTTGCGAATCGCCGCCGCAATTTTCAATCCGCGCGCGAACGCGTCCATGCCGCCGATGTGCGCGTAGAACAAATCAACCGGCTCAAAACTTTCGCGGCGAACTTTTGCGTCGAAGTTCACACCGCCGGTCGTCAGGCCGCCGTATTTCAAAAGCGCGAGCATCGTGTAGGTCGTAAGGTAGATGTTCGTTGGAAATTGATCCGTGTCCCAGCCGAGCAGTTCGTCGCCGGTGTTGGCGTCAATTGAACCGAGCGCATTGGCCGCACTGGCAACTTCCAGTTCATGCTGCATCGTGTGACCGGCGAGCGTCGCGTGGTTCGTCTCGATGTTCAGTTTGAAATGCGGCAGCAAATCGTATTCGCGCAAAAAGTTCAGGCACGCGGCGGCGTCGAAATCGTATTGATGCTTCGTCGGTTCTTTCGGTTTCGGCTCGATGTAAAATTGTCCCTTGAAGCCGATCTGCTTTTTGTAGGCGACGGCCAGGTGCAGCAGTTTCGCGAAGTGATCCAACTCGCGTTTCATGTCGGTGTTAAGCAGCGTCATGTAGCCTTCGCGACCGCCCCAGAACGTGTAGCCTTCGCCGCCGAGTTCGTGCGTCACTTCCATCGCCTGCTTGATTTGCGCGGCGGCAAAGGCGAATACGTCGGCATTGCAGCTCGTGCCGGCGCCGTGAACGAAACGCGGATTGGAAAACAAATTCGCCGTGCCCCAGAGCAGTTTGATGCCGGTGCGTTTCTGTTCTTCCTTCAGAACTTTCGCAACGGCGTCAAAATTTTTATTCGACTCGGCCAAAGTTTTGCCTTCGGGCGCAACATCGCGGTCGTGCCAGCAATAATATGGCGCACCGAGTTTTTCGATAAATTCAAACGCGACGTGCGCGCGCTTTTGCGCATTGCTGACGGAGTTCGAGCCGTCGTCCCACGGACGTTGCATCGTTCCGGCACCAAACGGGTCGCTGCCCGTGCCACGGAACGTGTGCCAGTAGACCACCGCGAAACGCAGATGTTCGCGCATGGATTTTCCAGCGACGATCTCGTCGGGATTGTAGTGTTTGAACGCCAACGGATTTTTTGAGTTCGCGCCTTCGTAATCGATTTTGGCGATGGCAGGGAATGCAGCTTTCATGTTTGTATGTTTGTTTTGTGTTTATTGTTTAGTTGGAGGTTTCATCGCGCCGGATTTGCGGTGCGATTTTTTTTGGACGGAAAATCTTTCGGGTGCGAATCCGGCATAATCAGCTGGTCAATGCCAGCGGCGACGAGTCCCGCCGTGCGGCGGCGCGGCGCGGCGGCGCATTCGACGGTGCCGAACTTGGCCCACATCGAACCGTTCTGGAC
>Ga0075520_1000608_pt1 | contig 16208 bp, 12 predicted proteins | sample NGEPerB_FD_75100 | JGI IMG/M metagenome (GOLD analysis project Ga0075520, IMG submission 75100) | Arctic peat soil microbial communities from the Barrow Environmental Observatory site, Barrow, Alaska, USA - NGEE PermafrostAB12-B | ecosystem: Environmental > Terrestrial > Soil > Wetlands > Peat ... | reverse complement strand
TCTCATGCCCCCCGGATGCGACGACCGCGCGCCCGGCGGTCGCGCGCCACCTTGGGTCTTCTGTGGGGCGGGCGCCCGCGCCCGCCCTGCGAAGGCCAGGCGATTGAAGGCTGTTGAGCGCGGGCGAGGGCGCCCGCGCCATGGGAGCTGGGCAGCCGCGCCACGGAGGCCGGCGTTTGCGAGCAAACGCCGCTACGGCAGGAGAAGCTCGCGGCGCAGGGCCGCGAGCGCGAGGGAGCGGTGGGAGCGCGCGTTCTTCTCGCCGGGGGGCATCTCGGCGTAGCTTCGTCCGCCGCCCCACTCCGGGAGGAACACGACGTCCCAGCCGAAGCCACTGGCGCCGGCCGGCTCGCGCGCGATCGTCCCGACGACGTCCCCGACCCCCAGCCACTCGCGCGTGCCGTCCCACGCGACGGCGGCGCAGCGCGCCCGCGCGCCGCGGTTGGCGAAGCCGTCGAGCATGCGGGCGATCGCGGCCGGTCCCGCGGCTTCGAGCAGCCAGCGGATCAGCGGCCCGGGGAACCCGCCGAGCGCCGCGAGTTCGAGCGAGGTGTCCTCGACGAGGACCGGGCGCCCGAGCAACTCGAAGGCGGCGCGGGCCTTTTCCCGTGCCACCGCCACGACATCGAGACCCTGGGGTTCGGCGAGGTCGAGCGCGATGCGCTCGAGTGCGAAACCGAGGATCGCCTCGGCCTCGCGGTGCTTGTGCGGGCTCGAGGTGACGAACGCGAGCGACTCGAGGGCGCTCATTCGCCGACGCCGGTAATCTCCTCGGTCATGAGGCGGAACACCGGGAGCTTGCCCTGGAGGCCGCGCAGCTGCACGTTGCCGAGGTGCTCGGTGGGGAAGAGGTGGGCGACCCCGCGTTGGGTCGCGGCGCCGAGCACGATTTGCCCGGCTTGCGCGACGATCTCCTCGAGGCGCGCGGCCACGTTGACCGTGTTGCCGAGCACGGTGTAGTCCACGCGGGTCGCCGAGCCGATCTCGCCGACCACGACGAGGCCGGAGTTGATCGCCATGCGCACTTCGACCACGTCGAGGCCGGCGAGCACGCGCTCGCGGTTCCAGGTCTTGAGGCGGCGGCGCAAAGCGAGGGCGGCCAGCACCGCCCGCTCGGCGTGGTCGGCCTGCTCGAGCGGGGCGCCGAAGAACGCCATCGCGGCATCGCCGATGAACTTGTCGAGCGTCCCGCCGAACTCGAACACGGAGTCCGAGGCCAGGGTGAAGAACTCGCCCAGGAAGCGCGCGACGTCCGGGGGGTCCATCCCCTCGCAGCGGGCGGTGAACCCCACCAGGTCGGCGAACAGCACGGAGACCTCGCGGGTCTCGTGCCGCTCGGCGTCGGCGGCGTCGCGGTGGCGCCCGACGATCGCCTCGACCACCGCGGGGGAGTGGTAGCGCTCGAGCCGCTCGCGCGCCCGTCGCGCCTCGCGGATGTGGTCGTTGAGGCGGGCGCGGTCGATGGCGACCGCGGCGTAATTGGCCAGGGCGGTGAGCAGGTCCAGGTTCTCGGCGGTGAAGCTTCCGGTCGCGAGCGGCGTGTCCACGAAGAGCACGCCGATCACGCTGTCGCGGTGCCACAGCGGCGCGCACATCGCCGAGCGGATCTGGTGCATGCGGACGGAGAGGCCGGCCGCGAAGCGCTCGTCGGACTGCGCGTCCGAGGTCAGAACGGCGACCTTCTGGCGGCTCACGAGGTCGAGGATCGTCTGCGACACCGGCGCCTCGGGCAGCGCGGCGCCGCCCCGGGAGCGGGCGATGCGCAGCTCGGCCTGGCCCTCGGGGTTGAAGAGCAGGATGTAGGCGCGCTCGGCCGGCAACTGGGCGAAGACGGCCTCCATGACCTTGACGAGCACCGGCTCGAGCTCCTCCACCTCGAGCAGGGTGCGCGCGACCTGCGCGAGCGCCTCGAGCACGCGCTCGCGCGGGGTGGCGCCGGCGCCCTTCTTGGCCTGCTCCGGCTCGAGCGCGAAGTCCTCGCGGAACTCCTCCAGGGTGCGCAGGAACGTCGAGGAGCTGGCGGAAAGGCCGGCCCCGGAGTCGCCGCGGTGGAACGAGAGCGTGAAGTTGCCGACCTGGAGCTGGTCGCCCTCGGTCAGCATGGCGTCGGTGGCGTAGTGGTCGTTGACCTTGACCCCGTTGGTGGAGCCGAGGTCCACGATCCACCAGGTGTCGCCCCGCTGCTCCACCCGAGCGTGGTGGCGCGAGACCGAGAAGTCTTTGAGCACCAACTGGTTGTCGGATGCGCGGCCGATCCCGGAAGGCGAGGTCACAAGACGCAGCCGCCGCGGCACGTCGCCTTCGGACCATCTCAGCTCGGGCATGGGCGTATTGTAGCGCGAAGCGGCCGCAGCCGTGCGCCGCGGGAACGAACCGCCACGCCCGCCGCGTTGTCGCCTCCGAGGCGCCGGCGTAGAATCCGCCGCGGCCGAATGTGCGGCGCGGGCCAGGGGGGGACGTGGTGGAAACCCAACGGGAACGGGGACAAGGCGGAGAGGAACGGCGGTGGGCGGATGGCGCGCTCGCCGGTGGCGGGCAGCGCCCGACGGCGGTGTCCGCGGCGGTGCGGGTGGCCGCCGCGGTGTTGCTCGGCCTCCTCGCGGTCTCCTGCGGGCGGGCCCAGGGGGGCGTCCCCACGTCCCCGAAGGCGCCCGTCATCCTGATCTCGATCGACACGCTGCGCGCCGACCACCTGCCGGCGTACGGCTACACGAAGATCCGCACGCCGTTCATCGATGCCTTCGTCAAAGACTCATGGCTGTTCGAGAACGCCTACACGCCGTGCCCGATGACGCTCCCGGCGCACACCACCATGCTCACGGGCGAGCTGCCTCCCGAGCACGGGGTGCGCAACAACCTTGGGTTCGTCTTCGACGGCGATCATCACTTCAACCTCCCCTTCTACTTGAAGAAGCAGGGGTACGCCACGGGCGCCGCCGTTTCCTCGTACGTGCTGCGGTACGAGACCGGACTGGGACACATCTTCGACTACTACGACGATTCCGTCGGGCCCACCCCCGGCGTGGATTCGGTGCGCTACCGGCGCCCCGGCGACAAGACCGAGATCTTCGCCAGGGACTGGATCGCCAAGCATGCGTCGGAGCCGTTCTTCTTCTTCTTCCACATTTACGAGCCACACCGTCCGTGGGACCCCCCGGAGCCGTTCAAGAGCCTGTACGGCGCCACCTACGACGGCGGGGTCGCCTCGGCCGACCCGATCATCGGCACCTTCCTCGAGGACCTGAAGAAGCTCGGCGTCTACGACCGCGCGATCGTGGTCCTGGTCGGCGACCACGGCGAGGGGCTCGGCGACCACGGCGAGGAGCAGCACTCGATCCTCCTCTACCGCGACGTGCTCCACGTGCCGATGATCGTCAAGTTCCCGGGGGAGTTCGGCGCGGGGCGCCGGATCAGCGTGCCGGCGCAGCTCTCCGACATCGTCCCGACCGTCGACGCGGTGCTCGGCCTTCCCACGCCGAAAGAAGTGAGCGGGACCTCGCTCCTCGACATCGACGGGAAGGGGAGGGCCGTTCGCGTCATCTTCGGGGAGACGCTCTTCCCCAGGCTCCAGCTCGGCTGGAGCGATCTCCGCTCGGTGATCGAAAACCGTTACCAATACATCTACGGGCCTCGCCCCGAACTCTACGACATGGTGGCCGACCCCGCCGAGAAGCACGACCTGATCGGCTCCCAGGCGGCCGTCGCCGCCCGCCTCGCCGAGGCCTTGAAGCGCTACCCGACCGGCAACGAGAAGCCGTCGCCGGTCGACGAGGAGACGTTGCGCAAGCTGGCCGCGCTCGGCTACATCGGGGGCCTGCGCGACAACAGCGCGGCGACGAACCTTCCCAACCCGGTCGACAACCTCAAGTACCTGCAGCGCATGCAGGACGCATGGACGTTCGCGGACGACAGGAAGTACCCGCAGGCGATCGAGTCCCTGCGGTCGATCGTCAAGGACGACCCGGGGATGCTCGACGCCTGGATCAAGCTCGGCGAGGTCCTCTCCGACGCCGGCCTCCCACAGGAGTCTGCAGTCGCGTACCGCGAGGCCTTGCGCCGCTCGTCCATTCCGCTTCCGGACATCGACGTGGCGCTGGGGTTCGTCGAACTGGGCCTGAAGCAGCTGGACGAGGCGGAGGCGGCGGGCAGGCGTAGCGTCAACCTGCTCCCGACGAAGGCGCACGAGCTGCTCGCGAGGGTTGCGATGGCCCGCGGCGATTTCGCGAAGGCCGAGAACGAAGCCCAGGCTGCCGCAGGTTCGCGCAACCCCCAGCCTTCTGCGATCCTGGTCATGGCGGAGGTGAAGTTGAAAGCGGGCAAGCCGGCGGAGGCGCTGCAGGTCGTCGAGCAGGCGGAGACGTTCGCGAAGGAGCTCCGGCTGCCCTCGGTGTACAACCTCGACTACCTCCGCGGTGACGCGCTCGCGCGGCTGAACCGCGTCCCGGAGGCCGAGGCGGCGTTCCAGCGGGAGATCGCTGCGTTTCCGGCCCACTCGCAGGCCTACGCCAACCTTGCCGTGATCCGCTTCATTCAAGGCGATCGGGCGGGGGTTGACCACCTGATGGACGAGATGGCCCGTGCCAACCCGACCTCGCAGACCTACCTCCTGGCGGCGAGCACCTACGAATCGCTCGGCGAGAAGGCCCAGGCCGACGTCTGGCGGCGCCGGGGAGAGGCCGCCGAGAAGCGGGTCACGCAGCCGTAGCCGGTTGCGCGCCGGTCGCGCGTCCCTTGCGGACTCGACGGGTTTACGCGCTTCACGACGGGCCGACCTGCGAGGTGAGCGCCCGATCGAGGTTCGCCTGCGCCATCCAGTAGTTGGGCTTGAGGCGCAGCGCCTCGCGGAACTCCTCGACCGCTTCCGGCCGTCGTCCCTGGCGGATCAGGGCGACGCCGAGGCCGTTGTGCGCGAGGTAGTCGGCGGGCGACGGGTGGCGGAGCGCGTCCCGGTACGCCGCGACCGCCTCGTCGTACCGCCCCGACTTGGTGTACACGGTGCCGAGGTTGACCAGCACGGTCGTGTTCGCCGGTTCGAACGCGAGGGCGGACCGCAGCCGGGCCGCCGCCTCGTCGAGGCTGCCGCGGTCCTCGTCGATCTTGGCCAGGTTCAGGAGGGCCGGCACGTTGTCGGGCTCGAGGCGCAGCGACGCCTGGAAGTGGTCGATCGCGTCGGCGACCCTTCCTTCGCGGTAGAGCAGGAAGCCGTAGTTGGTGTGGCACATGAAGCAGTCGGGGTTCTTGGCCAGGGTGCTCCGCCAAAGGGTGTCGGCGGAGCGGAACTCCTCGGCGTGGTTGAACGTCAGCACCCCGAAGATCGCCAGCACCGCCATGCCGGCGGCTGCGGCCGCCCGCCGGAGCGCGATGTTGCGCCCGGCGAGCGTGGCGACCCCGCCCGCCGCGCACGCCGCGGCCACCGCCGCGGCCTGGTAGGCGAAGTGGTCGGCGACGTATGAGTAGCGCATCGCATAGACGTTGAAGAACCCCATCGCCGGAACGAGGACGCCGCCGAAGAGGAGAATGCCCGCGGCCGGCCCGCGGCCGAGCCTGCCGCGCAGCGCCCAGGCCGCCGCGAGTACCGCCAGCGCCGCCAGTGCGGGCAGCCACTGACGTATGGCGGCCGGGTCGATCGTCCAGCGCGGGTAGATGAACGCGAGGTCGGTGGGCCAGGCGAGCTTGCCCGCGTAGAACGCCACCGCCCGGCCGGCGAGGACGAGGCGGCCGGCCAGCGACAGCGACCACTCGGTGCCGCTGGCCCGGACCATGGTCTTCTCCAGCCATGCCGTGTTGAGCGCGAGGGCGGCACCGACGGCGAAGAACGGCAGCAGCGGACGCACGTCGGAGCCGCGCAGGCGGCCGTTGCGCCACCAGGCGATGACGAGCAGCACGGCGGGGAGCAGGGCGGCGGTGGTCTTGGTGAGGAGTGCGAGGGTGAACAGCGCCAGCGCCGCGGCCCAGAGTGCTCCCGGCCGCCGGTGCCACGGCGGACTCGGCTCCCGGCCGCGGCGCCCGCGCCGGTCCCCGGCCGCCGCGCGGCGGTCTGCCCAGGCGAGGTAGGCGAGCGCGGCGAGCAGCGAGAGGGCGAGCGAGAGCGTGTTCTTGCGCTCGGTGACCCAGGCCACGGACTCCACGCACACCGGGTGCAGGGCGAAGAGCGCGGCGCCGAACCAGGCGCCCGGCACGGCGAGGCGGCGCAGGAGCCGCCACAGCAGCAGCGCCGACGCGGCGTGGAGGAGGATGTTGACGAGGTGGTAGCCGAACGGGTGCAGTCCCCAGAGGCGTTTCTCGACCCAGAACGAGGTGAACACGAGCGGGTAGTACTGCTCGTTCGCGCGCGGGTCGGCCCAGATCAGGTGCAGGCCGTGCGCCGAGTCGAGGGTGGAGTTGCCGGTCAGGTAGGTGTCGTCGTTCCAGACGAACCCGGCACGCAGGGTGGGCAGGTAGGCGACCACCGCCGCAGCCACGAGAGCCGCCGCGAGGCCGGCGAGGAGGGGTTTGCGCACCGGCGAACGATACCATCCCGCGGGGGGTGAAGGCGCCGCCGGCGTCGGGCCTCTCGCTGCGTTGCGCTCGCCCCGCTCGCATCCTCACGTAGCCTCCGGCTACGCTCCGGTGCGGCGGGGTTCGCGCGCCTTGCGATAGGCCCAACGGCGGCGACGGCGGTCGCGCCGCGCCTCAAACTTCTGGGCGGCGGGCGTCCCCGCATTTCCGCGCGGCCGCGGTCGTCGCGGCCAGCATCCCCCAGATTGCGGCCATGCGGAAGTCGAGGATCTCGGGCGCTGCGGCGCTCCACAGGATGTAGGTGATCCAGGAGGCCGCGGCGGCGGCGAAGAAGCGGCGATCGGCGGTGCCCACCGGCCGCGCGCGAGCGCCCTTGGCCGCGACCCACACGAAGATGCCCAGCGCCGCCAGTACCTCGACGGTTCCCACCAGGCCCAGCTTGAACGGGAGGAATAGGTAGAAGTTGTGGATGTAATTGGGGCTTTTGAAGCGCTGAACATGGCCGCGACTGTCGTACCCCAGCGTGTCGATCGAATAGGTCGCGCCAAGGCCGTGCCCGAGGAGCTGGAGCGACCACGCGGAGTTCCGGATCTCGCTCGCGATGGCGCGGGTCTCGCGCAGCCGGAAGGCGATGCTGGCGTCCTGGGAGAACGCCTCCGGCGCCGATCCGGCGCCCGGGTCTGGAGGCCGATGGACCAGGGCCGCAAGCCGCGTCACGGACCTCGCCAGAACCGGGGGCCAGAGCACCTCCGCCCTGAGTCGGGATGCCGTGCAGCCGAGGTTCTGCGGGTCGGTGAGCTCCAGGATGAGCTTCCTTTCGGCCGGCTGCGGCGCCACGACCATCTGGAACTCCGAAGCCCCCACGCCCGTGACCCCGAATTGACGCATCGGACCGGGGACTGACGACCCCTGTGCGCCGAGGACGGCGACGTACGCGTAGCCCGGAGCTTGGCAGGTCAGCATGCCCTCGACCCGGATCGCTCCCTGTGTCGCGCCGGGCAGCACGAAGAGGATCGGCTCGCCGGCGGGCACGGCGGCTGAGTTCGGAGCTTGCGGCATGAGGGGGGGCCTGGACTTGAACCACCACCATGTCGTCGCGGCAACGCCGGCGCCCAGAACGAAGATGACGGGGCCGGCAATCACGAGGGTGCGGCGCGAGAGGAGCCGGGCGCGGCCCGCGGCGAGGGCGGCGTAGGTTGCGACGCCGGCCGGCAACACGAGCCACTGTGACCGAATCCCGGTGCCCAGGATGATCGCCAGCATGACGGCGCCGGCAGCCCACGCGAGGGCCCGGGCGCGCCGGTCCCCGACTCGCGCCAGCGCGCCGGCAAGGAAAAGGGCCAACGGCGCCACGCCGGCAAACGACCCGCCGTTCGGCAGCATGAGGCGAAAGCCGGGAGGACCGTTGATCGCGGTCGGGACGGTCATGATCAGCTGGACAAGTCCGCCGGCTCCGGCGGCGGCGACCAGGCCGGTAACGAACGGTCGCCAATCCCCTTGTCGCAGGAACCCGAGAGCGGCTGCGGCGCCGAGCGGCAGCAGGATCATCGAGAGGAACTGGCCCGCGATCAGCGCCGTGTTGTTGGCATGGGCGAGCGCAACGGCGGCCCCTTGGACCGCCGCCGCGCTGTAGAGCGCCAGAGCCAGGAGCGTCGGCCGATCCGCCGTGAGGACGTTGCGCCAACCCTTCACGGCAACGCTGACACCAAGGAGGGCGACGCTGATGGCGGTGATGGTCACCGCCTGAAGGACGAGGGCGGGCGGAGACGCGAATCCCGTGATCAGAGCGGGGCCCAGCACGACGGCAGCCACCCCCACGCCGAACAGACGCCCCTGATTTTCTTTGGTCATCCGTTGACCATCCCCTGGCAGCCCATTTTCCTCGTTGCGATCATAACCAACACGACGCCTTTGCGGGAGTCCGCGCAGCTCCCGCGCCCGCCGGTCCCGCCCCACATCGAGGATCCCGTGGGACGGGCGCCCTCGCCCGCCCACGTGGACGCTGAAGCAACAACCGTAGCCGCGGGCTCGTAGTCGCGGGCTTCAGCCCACGGGGTGGGTGGCGGGACGTTCTTCCGCGGGTCGGGTCATTTGTTCCGCGGGGTAGGTGGCATTTCTGGCGCGGGTTTGGCGGCACGCGTTTCTCTCCTGACAGGCGGTGGTGATCTCTCGTCGGAGTGCTAGGATTGATCCCATGACCGAACTGCACCAACAGCTTGCGGCGGTTTGCCGGCGTTTCAGCGTCACCTCGCTCTACGCGTTCGGCAGCCGCTCGCGAGATCTCGCCGCCCGGTGTGCCGGCGAGGAAGGGGACTCCCCCGCGCAGCGCTCGACGGATGCCGACATCGCCGTCCAGCCCGTACCGAGCGCCCTGCGCAGCCCGCGTGACCGCGTGGCACTCGTGGGAGAACTCGAGACCCTCTTCCAGGTTCCCCGGGTGGACCTGGTGATCCTTCCGGAAGCCAGCGCGTTCTTGGCAGCGGATGCGATCCGCGGAGAACTGCTTTTCTGCGAAGACGAAAACCAACAATCCCGGGAAGAGCTCTATTACCTGAGGCGGGCGGGCGACCTCGCTCCCCTGGAGCACGAGCGCCTGCGCCTGCTGCTCGCCGGAGAACTCAGGCAATGACCCCACGAACGATCCGCGCCGAGGTCGTGCTCGACAAGGCGGCGTGGGTCCGCGCCATGCTCGGCGAACTTCAGCGGTTACCGCTGGCGACCGTGGAGCAGTTCCTCTCGGATCATCGCAACCCGGCGGCCGCGGAATCGTTCCTGCGCCGGGCCTTGGAGGGTTTGCTCGATCTTGGGAGGCACATCCTGTCGAAGGGCTTTGGGGAAGGCGTCGTCGAGTACAAGAAGGTGGCAGAGCGACTGAGGGAGCACGGGGTGATCGCCGGGCCGAGCGGGCAGCGCTTGGTGGAGATGGCCGGCTACCGCAACCGCCTTGTCCACTTCTACGATGAGCCAACCCGTCAGGAGCTCTACGAGATCTGCACCAATCAACTCGCCGACGTCGACGGTGTCCTTGACGAGATTCTAGCCTGGCTCAGGCGACATCCCGAACGTCTCGATACCTCCCTTTGATCAGTTGCGGCCGCGCGCCGGTCGCGCCTCAACATCAAGAACCCAGTGGGGCGGGCGCCCTCGCCCGCCCTGCGGGGCAATGGGAGGCTGGTTTGTTGAGCGCGGGCGAGGGCGCCCGCGCCACGGGAGTTGGGCAGCGGCGTCACGAAAGACCGGCATTTGCAAGCAAACGCCGCGACGGAAGCACCGGCCGCGCGCCCCACATGCCCGTAGCGGCCGCCCGCCGGGCGGCCGGCCTCTCCACCCAATTTATCCGTGTGGGGCGCGCGCCGCGCGCGCGGTCTCTTGCCCTTCCAGTGGTTTCACCGCCGCCGGGTGAGGATGTCGAGGATGGCGGCCGGTTCGGCGGCGCCGAGCGAAACGTAGACCGGATCCGGTCCGGCGGTGAGCGCGGCGGTGGCGAGCGGGTTGCCGATGAGATCGCTCGCGTCCTGCACCTCCAGCACCGGGTCGAGGCGGATCTCGCCGGCTGAGGTGTAGAGGATGGCATCGGTCCGGCCGCCTCTCTGGAGGAGAAACCCGCGCAGTGGGCGGAGGCTCGAAGGCAGCCGGCGGACCTCCCAGCCGCGGGTGCGGGCGAGGAGGTGCTTGAACGCCCGGTAGGCGCGCCGCTCGGTCCACGCGTCGTCCTCGTCGAGGAGGCCGTACCCGCGCGCCACCAACTGCCACCAGAACGTGCTCGCCACCTGGCCGGTGGCGGCCGCGGTCAGGTCGTAGAGGACGAGGTAGCGCGCCTGCCCGGCCTCGTCGGTCTGGACGTGCTCGCCCGCGGGCGAGTGCTTGCCGGAACCCTTGAGCGGCCAGTTGAACTCGGTGAGGTGGATCGGGACGTCGGGGTGGCCGGATGCCTGGACCACGGCGCGCAGCAGCATGATCTTGCGGTACAGGTCGAAGTGGCCGTACTGGACGTTGTCCGGCGAGCCGCGCCGGTCCACGTACAGGAGCGCCGCGACGCCGTCGAAGTCGAACGGGCGCTTCCCAACCAGGTAGTGGGTGGTGAAGTAGTACTCGAAGTCGATCACCGGTGGGCCGATCCAGCGGACGGCGGGGAACTCGTCGCGCGCCGAGGTGGCCGCTTCCATCAGGCGGACGTACTCGTTCGGGTGCCAGACCCCCCACTTCTTGCGGTTAATGGCGTGGCCGAGCTGGAACGTGGGGTCGAGGTCGCCAAGACGGCCCGCCGCCTCGCGCGCGAACGCCTGCCAGCGACCGGGGTCGTTGACCATGTCGCGGTTCTGCAGCAGGGTGAAGGTGAAGCGCGTGCCAGCGGCGCGCAGCCGAGCGAACTCGTCGTGCAGCTCGAATACGCTCTGGGGCGCCCACGCCGGGACCCGGATCAGCAGGGCGCGCGCGTCGAGGTCCCGGATCCGCTCCAGGTACCGCCCCCAGGTGGCCGGGGCGGGCGAGACCGCGATGCCGAACTCGTGCTCCGCGACCGGATGCGATGGGGGCTCTGCGCGCAACAAGGCCCGGTACCGCCGCACGACGGGGCCGAGCTGCGCGACGTTGCGGCCGAGCATGCGCAGGAACTGGGCCGCGTCGGCGCGCGAGGCCCAGAACTTCTCCCACTTGCCCATGTCGGTGTGCGGCTGGTGATGACGGTCGTCCCAGCGGAAGTGGTCGCGGCTCCGGGACGGGTTGCCCGGGCGCGGGTCGTCGGCGTGCTGGTCGGTCCCCATGGCGGTTGCGCGAACGGTGGTCCCTCCGTGGCCCGCCCAGTGTACCCGGTCGCCTCTCGGCCGGCGCCGGAACACGCGGCGACCGTGGCGTGTTCCCACAAGGGGCAGCGCATGAGCGCGGCGGTGAAGGGAGAAGCGGCGTGGTTCGAATCAAACGGGTCTACGATCCCCCCGCCCCGGACGACGGAGCGCGGGTGCTGGTCGACAGGCTGTGGCCGCGCGGTCTCGCCAAGGAGGACGCCCGCGTGGACTGGTGGGCGAAGGATCTCGCGCCGTCCGACAAGCTGCGGCGCTGGTTCGGCCACGCACCGCCGCGCTACCGCGAGTTCGTGGAGCGCTACCGGGATGAGCTCGAGGGCAACGAACTCATGGCTCGCCTGCGGGATCTCGCCGCCGCGCGCCCGGTCACGCTGCTCTACGCCGCACGCGACGAGCGCCACAACAACGCCCGCGCGCTCGTCGAGATGCTGGCCGGCGGCGCCCCTACTCCTTCGCCTTGACCACGACCTCGATCCCGCTGCCCGCCAGCAGCGTCGCGAAGCGGCGGGCGTCCGCCTCCGCGCCGACGATCGCGCCGTAGTGCATCGGCACCGCCACCTTGGGCTTGATCGCGCGCGCCGCCTGGGCAGCCTCCTCGGCGGTCATCACGTACGTCCCCGAGACCGGCAGCAGCGCCACGTCGGGGGCGAGGCCGTTCATCTCGGGGATGACGTCGGTGTCGCCGGCGTGGTAGTAGGTCACGCCGCCGACCTTGAACACGTACCCGACCTTGCCGTCGGCCCTGGGGTGGAACGCCTTGCCGATGTTGTACGCGGGCACCGCCGTGATCGTGACGCCCTTGACGGTCTTCGTCTCCCCGGCCGCGATCACCTCGACGCGGAACGTGGCCTTGGCGGCGACCTCCGCGGGCCCGACCACCGTCGTCGTGGGCGTCATGACCCTGGCCACGTCGGGCTCGGAGAGGTGGTCGAAGTGGTCGTGGGTGACGAGGACGATGTCGGCCGGCGGCAGATCGCCGGCGAGCTGGAACGGGTCGGTGTAGACGACCGGGGGGCCGTCGACGCGGAAGCAGTCGTGGCCGAGCCAGTGCAGTTGGTCTGTCATCACAAACGCCTCCTCGGGGCGCCTCGGCGCCCGGGTCTCGTGTCCCTGCTCTTACTCCTTCGGCATGATCACCGCCGCGATCCCGCTCCCCGCGAGCAGGGCGGCGAAGCGGCGGGCGTCCGCCTCCGAGCCGACGACGGAACCGTAGTGCATCGGCACCGCGACCTTCGGCCTGATCGCGCGCGCCGCCCGGGCGGCCTCGGCGGCGTCCATCGTGTAGGTGCCCCCGACCGGGAGCAGCGCCACGTCGGGGGCGAGGCCGGCCATCTCGGGGATGAAGTCCGTATCGCCGGCGTGGTAGTAGGTGACGCCGCCGACGGTGACGAGATAGCCGACGTTGCCGGCCTGCTTCGGGTGGTAGGGTTTGCCGATGTTGTACGCCGGCACGGTGCGGATCGTCACGCCCATGATCGTCTTCGTCTCGCCGGGGGCGATGACGACCACCGGGGGCGACAGCTTGGCCATCACCTCGCGCGGGCCGACCACCACGGTCGCCGCGGTGCGGATCTTCGCGACGTCGGCGGGGGAGCAGTGGTCGAAGTGGGCGTGGGTGATCAGGATGATGTCGGCCTTCGGGAGGCCGTCGGGCAACCGGAACGGATCCAGGTAGACCACCGGCGGCCCGTCGATCCGGAACGCGCTCTGCCCGAACCAGTGCAGCCCGGCGGTCAGATCCGCCGCCGCCGCGCCGGTGGCGGTTAGAGCGAGCAGGGCCACGACGGCCAGACGCTTCATGGCGACCTCCATGCCGAGTCTCGATTCACCGGCTCCGATTTTCAAGCCCCAGTCCCTGGATCCCGTTCTTGACTGACCACTGACCACGAATCACGTCCCTGTCGTGGCCGGACCCCGGTCCCGGGGCTTTACAGCTCGTCCGCTTTGGTCGAGATCGGCCCGCGGTAGTTGCGGACGAGGCGGGCCTGCGCCACGAACGGCCCGAACCCGCGGTACGCCTGCTTGATCCGCGTCAGCGCGTTGGAGCGCCAGTCCACGTAGGGGTTGTCGATCTGGATCGGGTCCAGGCACCCCGCCAGCACGACCTTCGAGGACGAGCAGAAACGGCTCATGAGCGTCTTGGCGAGGTGGCGGTCGCCGTTCTGCAGCTCGTCCACAAGCACGAGCGAGTTCTCGATGTCGAGACCGCGCAGCAGCGAGGTGGAGAGCATGGTCAGGCGCCCGGTGGCCTCGAGGTCGCGCAGGAAGTCGTGGCCGTTGGCGAGCGAGACCGAGCGGATCGCCTGGAAGAACGGCTCGAGCCACGGCGACATCTTCTCGTCGTGGCTACCCGGGAGGTACCCCATCTCGAACCGGCTCGAGGAGTGCTCGGGCCGCAGCAGGATGAGCCCGTTCTCGAAGCCGGGCTCGGCGCCGGAAAGCGGCTGCGAGCGCTGGTTGACCTTGAAGTTCGTGGGCTGGCCGAACAGCAGGTAGAGCGCCGCGATCACCATGAGCCGGGTCTTACCGGAGCCGGCGGGCCCGTCGAGGACGACGAGCTGGACCTCCGGGTCGAGGAGGAAGTCGAGCGCGAAAACCTGGCGGACGTCGGCGGGGGTGAAGCCGAGCACGGTCCGCGGGGTCCAGCACTCGCGCTTGGAGTCCCAGTACTGGGCGAAACGCAGCTCGCGGGCCACGCCACGCTCGGCGTCCACCCGCAGCAACAGCTCCCGGTTGCCGGAGCGCACCGCCAGCCCCTGGTTGGCGACCGGCTCGGGCAGCACCGCGGCGATGAGGTCGAGCGGCACCGCGCGCTCGCGCACCGGGCCGCTCGCGAAGAACGCCGCCGCGACCTCGGGGCCGGCCGCAAGCTCGATCACGCCGTCGTAGATCTCTTCCGGGCGGTTGAGGTCGAGCTTGCCGAAGCGCAGCGGCTCGGCCGCGAGGCCGAGCGCGTCGCAGCGCAGCAGCATGTTGGAGTCCTCGGAGATGAGGACCACCCGGAAGCGCCCGTTGCCGTTGTTCATCGCCTGGATGCGGCGGGCCGCCTGGATGATCAGGTTGTCGCCGTTGCCGTTGCCGGAGGAGGCGAGGATGCCGGAGGGCTCCCAGGCGAGGACACCGCCGGTGGGAGTGGCGGCGAACGACTCGAGGCCGGCCTCGCCGCGCAGGAAGCGCTCGGCGCTGTGGTGGATCAGGGCGCCGTTGCGGTACGTGAGGATCTTGCGCGTCGCGACGCGGGCCGCGGCGCGCACGCCCTCGGACTTCGTCCGGCTGCCCTGGAGCCGCCCCAGTTCCTCGAGCACCTGGTGCAGCAGCACGACCACGTTGCCCGGCTGCAGCAGACGGTCGAGGGCCTCGGGGTTCTCCACCAGCGCGCTTGTGTCCGGGATGTAGACGTCGATCGGTGTCATTTCTAGGTTCAAGCCTAGCACATGCCCAGCCTCATAACGACTTGCTGTCTGTGGGCGAGGAGCCCCGCCGCAGGCGGGACCGAGCCTGCCCGGAGGAGGAGCCAAGCGACGACGTGGGGGAAGCAGTCTCGTGGATTTCGGCGGGATCGCGTCGTCGTCGGGCCGTTGGCGGGACTCCTCGCGATCTTCATGAGCCCCGACGCACCCCGGACCATGAAAACTGTCGATATGGGGGGCAGCGTCGTCCGAAGGCACGCGGGCGACCGCAAGGGCCGCCCCTTCTACATTAGGTTCGACCCACCATCGCGGTGTAGGGGCGGGGCTTGCCCCCGCCCGCCTTCGCTCCAGGCCACGTGCCAGGGGGGCGAGTCGTCGATGGGCGAGAAAGAAAGGCCCCGGTCGCGGGGACCGGGGCCCTGGGTTGCTGTTCGAGAAGCGGTTAGAAGCGGACGCCGAGGGACAGCACGATGGTCCTCGGCAACTGGTACGCGCCCTGGGTCGTCGAGGTCGTCGGCTGGAGCGGCTGCCCGAAGTTCGACGCGAGCTGGTAGTTGGCGCCGAGCGCGGTGCACTGATTGGCTTTGTCGCCCTGGGGGCACTGGATCGGTTTGGAGGTGAACGGGTTGAACTCCACCAGGCCGTGGCCGGCGTTGCGGGAGGTGTAGACGGTCTGGTTGACGCCCGCCGGGTAGTTGACGGCGTGCTCGTTGAAGAGGTTGGTGATGCGCGGCTCGAGGTAGAACTGGAAATCGCTGCCGAGCACCGGGAGCACGAACGCGTAGGTGAACGCGATGTCCGTCGAGGTTGTGGCGTCCAAACGGTACGCGCCGCGCGGGCTGAAGAAGTAGGTGACGCTGCTTGGCGGCGTCGCGTAGCCCGGGTTGGTCACGAAGTCCCTGATTGAGATGCTGCCGGCCGCGGAGATGTCGGGAGCCGAGAGATAGCTCTCCATCAAACTGAAGGAGAGGCGGTTGTGCTTGGTGTTCAGGATGTCCCAGACGCCGTAGACGCGCAGGCGGTGGCGCTGGTCGGCCGACAGGTAGCCCGACGGGTTGTACTGCGCGAACGCCTTGTACTCGGGGTACTGGAGGGTATTGCCCGGGGTCGGACCCGAGCCGCCGTTCTCGCCGTTGAAGTTGCCCTTCAGCGTCGACCAGGTGTAGTTGCCGCCGAGGTTGATCGCGTCGGACAGCCGGTAGGAGGCGGACACGTGGATGCCGTTGTACTTGCGGGTGAGGATGCTGCTGGTGTTCTGCAGGTTGGACATGTCGTAGTTGTTGCCGTACTGGTCGCTGACGGCCTGCGGCGTGCCGTCCGCGTTGTATTGGGACGCGTAGATGTAGAAGTCCTTGTAGTTGCGGTTGACGTAGTCGAGGCGGACGTTGCCGTTGTTGCCGAGGCGGGTGGAGAACCCGATCGAGTACTCGTCCACGTTCGGCGACTTGACGGAGTTGAGGATCTCGGTGTTGAGGCCCGGGATCGACGCGAAGACCAG
>Ga0075520_1000607_pt1 | contig 16222 bp, 19 predicted proteins | sample NGEPerB_FD_75100 | JGI IMG/M metagenome (GOLD analysis project Ga0075520, IMG submission 75100) | Arctic peat soil microbial communities from the Barrow Environmental Observatory site, Barrow, Alaska, USA - NGEE PermafrostAB12-B | ecosystem: Environmental > Terrestrial > Soil > Wetlands > Peat ... | reverse complement strand
GGTCGACGAGCAGGCGGTCAGGGTCGCCGCCATGACCATCCCGGCCAGTGCCAGGGCGAGCAGCGGGCCACGCCTGGTTGCCGCTATTCCGTCATGGGTGGAACGCATGGATGGTCTCTCCCGGTTGTCGGTCAGCGACTCCGGCAGTTCGAAGATCTGTCCCCCCGGCGAAGCTCGTCGATAAGACTCTAGAGAAAGTCGGTGCCAACTGCGTGGTCATTGCGCGTCAAACGGTGGGGCCCGTCCCCCGGGAGTCGCTCGCGTCGCCGGTGGCGTCCCGGCGGTGCATGGCGGCGATCCGCGACCGCTCCATGTTCACGAACTCGCCGCTGGCCTCGACCGTGACCACTCCCCCCTGGACGAGCCTCCCTTCACTATGCGTGCGGCGGCTGTCGAGGGCGGTCACCCACGCCTCGAAGCGGGCCGGTTGGGCGATGAGGGTGGGCTTGAGGTAACGGATGGAGAGCTCCACGGTCGGCCCGGCACCGTCGGCGATGACGTTGGCGGCCGTCAACATGATGTCGAAGGCACCGGCCAGCACCGCACCGTGCACACAGCCGGGCGCCCCCTCGTAGGGAGCGGTGAACACGGCCGACCCGATGGCGGTGGGCGGTTGGAATTCGATGGTGATGGGCAGAGCCACCGGGTTGCACGAGCCGATGATCATGTCGAACGGCATGGCCGCAGCCAGCGTGTCCACCTCCTGGGGCCGGACCGAGTGGTCGGCGAATCTGGTGGTGGGCACAGGCCCGACCTCGGGAACGCGCCGTTCGAGCTCATCGGCCAGGGCGGTGGCACGCTCGGCGGCGTCGGCCAGCACCTCGGTGGGCGCGGTGGCCGTGACCGTCAGCGCCATCAGCCGGCGGACCGCGGCCGCCAGCTCCTCGCGCCCCCCTCCGCTCCAGGGCCGGGCCCGCGGCGGACCGGCATCGGCGGGTTCAGCCACCGCCACCGCCGAAGCGCTCGACCATGGACGCGAGTCCGTCGAGCACCGGGAGCATCTGTGCGGAAGCGCCCGACGGCACCCGCAATACCACCTCCCCGATGCCCAGCTCCTGGTAGTGCGCAAGCTTCTGGTCGGTCGGCACCGTCCCGAACGGGACGACCATGATTGCCTCGGGATCTCGGCCCCGGACCTCGACGGCTCGACGGAGCTCGGGAAGGGCCGCGGCCAGACCCGACCCGCCGATGGGCATCCAGCCGTCCGCATACTCGGCGACGGCGGCGAACACGGAAGGGTTGGCACCACCCCCGACCAGCGTGGTCACCCGCGGCTGCTGGATCGGCTTGGGCCAGCTCCAACAGGGGTCGAGCGAGACATGGGCACCGTGGAACTCGGCCTGCTCCTCGGCCCACAGTGCCTGCATGCAGAGCACGTGCTCACGTGCGACCTCGCGACGGACCCGGAATTCGACCCCGTGGTCTTCCGCCTCCGCCCGGTTCCACCCGAAGCCGATGCCGAGGACCACCCGCCCACCACTGAGGTGATCGAGTGTGGCGATCTGCTTGGCCAGCACGATCGGGTCGTGTTGGGCGACCAGCACCACCCCCGTTCCCAGTTTGATCCGCCCGGTGACCGAAGCCGCCCCGGCCAGGGCCACCAAGGGGTCGAGGCTTCGCCGGTAGTCGTCGCGGTGGACCCCTTCGACCAGCGCGGGCGGCGTGGCCGCACGCACGGGAAGATGGGTGTGCTCGGGCAAGTACAGCGAGTGGAAGCCGCGGTCCTCGGCGGCCCGGGCCAGATCGGCGGGTCCCATGGCCAGGTCGGTGAGAAAGGCGGTGATCCCGAGGCGCATGACCGCTCAGCGCTCGAGGCCGGCGGTCAGCTGCGACCCCGGGTTGGTCCGCGGGTCGGCGAAGAGCGAGGCGTACGCCGCCTCCTCCCGAGCTCGCGCAGCGGCGATCTCCGGCCGGCGGCCCGCCAGCATCAACCGTTTGATCTCCCTGGTGGCATGGGGGGGGAAGGAGGCGATCCGCCGGGCCAGCTCCATCGTCTCCTCCACCACGGTGCCGGGAGGGCAGGCCTGCAGGGCCAATCCCGATGCCACGGCCTCGGCGGCGTCGATCCACTCCGAGGCCAGAAGGGCGGCTGCCGCCCGTTGCCATCCCATCCGAGCCGGGAGCAACCAGCTGCTGGCCGCCTCAGGGGGTACGCCCATCTCGGCGAAGGGGGCGCGCAGGCGGGCGTCCTGGTCCATCAGGACCAGGTCCACGTGGCCGAGGAGGGTGCACCCCAGGCCCATGCCGACCCCGTGGACCGCGGCGAGCAGTGGCTTGTCGAAGGTGATGACCACGTCGAGCAGGCCTCGAAACCCCGAGCCGGCGTCAGCATCGGCGGCGCCGGTGGCGATGGCGGCCATCTCTCGCAGGTCCTGGCCCGACGTGAACGCCTGGCCCCTGCCGGTCAGGACGACGGCGTGGACGTCGTCGTCGGCCGATGCGCTGGAGAGTGCCTCGGTCACCGCCCGGTACATGGCCAGGTCGAATGCGTTGCGAACCTCGGGCCGGTTGAACGCGACGAGCCTGACCCCCGCACCATTCTCGATCTCGACACGGGACCCGGTCATCGGGGGGCGCTGCCCGGGGCCGGCGGACCACCTGACCGCTCCCTCACGGGCGGACCACCTGTCCGCTCCCTCACGGGCGGACCACCTGTCCGCCGTCGACGTTGAAGACGTGGCCGGTGATCCACGAGGCCTCGTCCGACAGCAGGAACAGGCACATGCCCACGAGGTCCGAGGTCTCGCCCTGCCTCTTGATGGCCAGTGAGGCCAGGATCGGCTTCATGAAGACGTCGGGCACCACGGTGCGGGACGCTTCGGTGTCGATCGGGCCGGGGGCGATGGCATTGGTGCGGATGTTCTGGCCGCCGAGCTCGTGGGCCAGCTGCTGGGTGATCGAATTCACACCGGCCTTGGCCAGGCCGTAGAAGCCGGCGTACATGTAGGCCGCGGTCGACGATTGATTGACGATGGCCCCGCCGCCACGGGCCTTCATCGCCGGATAGCAGGCCCGCACGCAGTTCAACGCGCCGAGCATGTTCACCGCCAGGAAGCGATTGAGGTACTCCCAGTCCACGGTGAGCAAGAGATCGAGCTGCATCCCGCCGAAGATCGCAGCATTGTTGACCAGGTAGTCGATGCCTCCGAAACGTTCCACGGCCGCCCTGGCCATGGACTCTGCCGAGGCCGGATCGGCGACGTCGACCCGGACGGACTCGGCCGTCCCCCCGTTCGATCGGATGCTCGCCGCCACGGCCGCCGCCCTGTCCTCGTCGATGTCGGCAACCACCACCGAGGCGCCGGCGGCGGCCAACGCCTCCGCATAGGCCTGACCGATGCCACCGCCCGATCCGGTGACGATGGCCACCTTGCCGGTGAAGTCAAAGCGGATCATCGGGCTGCGACCGGATGTCGTCGTATCGCCAGCTATGTGTAGTTCGTTCATGACTGTTCCGTTCGATGCCGGCGGGCGATGACCTTTTCGGCAACTTCGTTCACGCCGGTCGAGAGCGGCCAACCGATGTAGTGGGCCAGGTGGACCACCGTCTCACGCACCTGGTCCTCGGTCAGCTCCTCACGATCGAGCGCCGACTGGAACTGGATCTCGACCAGCTGGGACTGGCCCAGTGCCGCCAGCACCCCGATGGTCATCAGCCGGCGGTCGCGGATGTCGAGTTCGGACCGCGTCCACACCTCACCGAAGAGGTGGTCGACGGTGAAGGCCACATAGGGCCCGGCGATCTGGCCGGGATCGACGGAGAACCCGTAGACCTCCTGCATCTTGGCGATGCCCCGGGACCGGGACGACGCTCCCGCTGGGGTGCTCTCCGGCCCGCTGCTCGCCGGTCCACCGGTGGCGGGTTCACTCATGGCTGGTCACCCCTTCGCTCATGCCGGCTCGGCGATCGACTTGATCTCGAGGTACTCCTCGAAACCGGCCACACCCGACTCACGCCCGACGCCCGACTGTTTATAGCCGCCGAAGGGCATGTCAGGGCTGAACCACAGGCCCCCGTTGATCCCAACGGTCCCCGTCCGGATCCGGTTGGCCACGCCGATGGCGCGGTTGCGATCCGCCGACCACACCGACCCCGAGAGCCCGTACAGGGAATCGTTGGCCAAGGCGACCGCGTGGTCGTCGCCGTCATGGGGGATCACGACGAGGACGGGCCCGAAGATCTCCTCCTGGGCCACGCGTGCGCGGTTGTCGACGCCCACGATGAGCGTCGGCTCGACGAAAAAGCCGCTGTCGAGCCTGTCCGGGCGGCCGCCCCCGGTGACGATCGACCCGCCCTCCTCGCCGGCCAGGCGGATATACCCCTCCACCCGGTCGCGCTGCCTGGCACTGATCAGCGGCCCGCAGATGGTGCCGGCGTCGGTGGGATCACCCGCCGGCAGCTTGCCCAGGACCCGGGCCGTCGAATCCACCGCCTCGTCGAACAGCCGGCGGGGCACGATCAGGCGGGTGGTGATGGCACAGCCCTGGCCGGCGTGGGTGCAGACGGTGAATGCGGCGGTGGCACACGCCCCCCGGAGGTCGGCGTCGTCCAGGATCACGAATGCCGATTTGCCTCCGAGCTCGAGGAAGACCTTCTTCAAGGTGTCGGCGGCGGAAGCCATCACCCGCTTGCCGGTGGCCGTGGAGCCGGTGAAGCTCACCTGGTCCACGCGGCCATCGCCGGCCAGCAGGGCCCCGATGGCGTGATCCGACGAAGGGACGATGTTGACCACACCGGGCGGGATGTCGGTCTCCTCGGCGATCAACCGGCCGAGCACGGTGGCACACCACGGTGTGTCCGGCGCCGGCTTGAGCACGACGGTGTTGCCGGCGGCGAGGGCCGGTCCCAACTTGGCCAGGTTGATCTGGTGGGGGACGTTCCACGGGGTGATGGCGCCGACCACCCCGGTTGCCTCACGCCGAACCCATCGGTGGGAGGGGATGCCGAGCGGTGCGGCGTTCCCGACGTCCGCCTCCCATCGGTAGCCCGCCGCCAGGTCGGCCACCCACCCCAACGACTCGACCGGCGTGTCCAGCTGTGCCGAGTAGGTGAGTGACAGCGGTGACCCGGTCTCCGCCACGGTCATGGCCCGCAGCTCGTCGCCGTGTGCCACGAACGCCTGCTGCAGCTGCCGGAGGCCGGCCACCCGCCGTTCGACATCGGTCGACCAGTCGGTGTGGTCGAAGGCCCGGCGCGCGGCGGCGACCGCCTCCTCCAGGTCGTCGGCACCGCCGTCGGCGACCACACCGAGGACTTCCTCGGTGGCCGGGTTGACGGTCTCGAACGTCCGGCCCGAGCGCGCCGGCCGCAGTTCGCCGTCGACCAGGAGGCGCTCCTCGCCGGTCACGGCATCTCCAGTCGTGCTCATGGCCTCACCGTCCCCGTCCCCGTCCCCACTCCGAAGATGTCGTCACAGTGCTCCTCGGTCATGACCGCCAGCGGCAGTTCCACATCGAGCTCCCGCGCCAGCTCCAGCGCGGCGCGGAGGTCCTTGTGGGCCAGCGACGCGGCCGACTGCATGGCCCCGACCAGGCCCCGGTCGTCCTGCTCGGTGAACGGGGCAACGGTCGAACGGAACATCAGGGTCGATGCGCCGCCGATTCGGGCGTCGCTCGCCTTGATCACCTGGGCCAGCTTTCCGAGGTCGATTCCGGCCGCCTCGGCCAACAGCTGCCCTTCGTACGCCGCCAGCCACGACCCATACTGCACGAGATTGCGGGCCAGCTTCGCGGCCAACCCGGTGCCGAACGCACCCATGGTGACCGTCAGCGAGCCGATGGCATCGAAGACCGGTCGGACCCGGTCGATCACCTCGGGGTCGCCGCCGACCATGCAGACCAGCTCCCCGTCGGCGGCCGCACTCGGTCCTCCGCTGACGCCACAATCGACCACCGGTGTACCCGTGCCGGCCGCCTCAGCGCCGATGGCCTCGACGCAGGCCGCCGAAATGGTGCTCACCACGATAAAGGTGCTCTCCGGACCCGCCGCAGCCAGCCCACCTCCGGGTCCGGACAGCACGGCGTGGACCTGGGCGTCGTCGACCACCGCCACCACTATGACGTCCGCTCGCCGGACCAGGTCGGCCGGCGACTCGGCCACCTCGGCCCGGTCCCGATACCGGTCGGTGGCTTCGGACCGGACATCACAGACCACGAGCGGGAATCCCTCCCGCAACGCGCTGGCGGCGACACCGTCGCCGATCGCCCCCAGCCCGATCACGCCGACCACGGGCACTGCGGCTCCATCGGGTGCACCGGTGGGCTGTTGCTTCGGCACTCGGTCTCCCCCTGTCGAACGGTCCACCCTGTCGGCTGATGATGGCACCTGCGGAGGCGTGCCGCCGCCTCCGGGTACTCTCCTCGGGCCCCACTGATCGGCGCCGGGGCACGGTCGGACTCCCGAACCCGCGCACCAATCACTTGGACAGCTGTCCATACTATAGTTTGGACATATGACTCACACCAACCCGCCGGAGTCCGCCGGTCCCGGGCCCGGTGACACCGGGCTGAGCGACTACTCGGGCCCGTTTCGGCCCGACTTCCGTTACGAGGACCTGTCCCGGGAAGCGCTGGTCCGGCTGGTGCGGGAGTTCGCCCAAGCGGTGCACATCCTCGATCGTTCGATGTGCGCGGCCATCGGCATGTCCCACGGCATGGAGGAGATGGAGCGGTTGGCCATCGAGGAGTGGCGCGGGGCGAGCCCGGTCTACGGGCAGCGGTTGCGCCGCATCATGGGTGTCGAGGGAGACGACGTGGAGGCCATCTTCAAGGTGCTCCAACTGGACCCCGGCTTCCCCCACCACTACCTCGATGTCCGCTACGAGGTGGTCGACGAGCGGCACGGGTACTTCGAACTGGCCCACTGCGGCGCGCTGATGGACGCCGAGCCGTGGGGCGACAAGATGGTGACCGGAATGTGCCACCACATCGAGGACGGGACCTTCGACGTGACCGCCCAGGCCATCAACCCCAAGGCACACGTCCGCCACGTGCACCGGCCACCGCGGGTTCCCTCGGATCGCTCCCCGCACTGCCGTTGGGAGGTCGTCATCGACGAGGACGCGGTGACGCTGCCCGAGGCGGAGATCACCACCATCACGAAGATGACCACTGCTGCCACCTTCGACTTCCCGCCCATGCGCGACGGGACTCCCCACATTCCGGTGCGGCCCGATGGCGACTGAACCGGTTGCCGTGAGGGCGCGGCCGTGAGTGCGACGGCCCTCACCCTCCCGGACGGGGAGTCCCACCTCCCTTCCCTCGAAGCGACCCGGCGTCGACTGAGCAAGCGCCAGGCCGAAGTGGTCATGCAGCTGGTGCGGGCCACCGAGGAAGAGGTCGAGGATGTCGGCTACACGGGGCTCACCGTGCGCAATGTCGCCCGTCGCGCCGGAGTGGCGCCGGCCACCGCCTACAACTACTTCAGCTCCAAGGACCACCTGCTGGCCGAGGTGCTCTGGAGGCGCATGCAGGCCCTTCCGCCGGTCGACGCCACCGGGGCCCGGTCGATGTCGGAGTGCCTGCGCGGCACGGTGCGGGCAATGGTGCTGATGGCCGCCGAGAGCCCGGCCCTGGTCGATGCGTGCACGGTGGCCCTGCTGAGCGCCAACCCGGAGGTCAAGCACCTTCGTGACCGGATCGGGGCCCGCACCCATCGCCGGCTGGAGGCGGCGTTGGGCCCCGGGGTGGACCCCATGGTGGTGAGAGTGCTGGAGACCACCTACTCGGGGGCCCTGCTCACCGCCGGCATCGGGCACATGTCCTTCCTGGACATTCCCGACTTCGTCGCCGAGGCCGCCCGACTGATGGTGGGCGTGCCAACGGCCGGTGAGACGCCGGCGGGCACGTCGACGCCACCCCTGCCGGTAGTGGACCGATGAGCGCGCCGGCGATCGGCGCACCGGTCGTGTACAGCCCCTACGCCTACGAGATCCACGAGGACCCCTATCCGGTCTACGCCCGGCTCCGGGCGGAAGCGCCGGCCTACCGCAACGACGAGTTCGATTTTTGGGCACTGTCCCGACACCAAGACGTGCTGGCCGCCTTCCGCAACGTTGACGCCTTCTCCAACGCGTACGGCGTCTCGCTCGATCCGAGCGCCTTCGGCCCGGACGCACACAAGGTGATGTCGTTTCTCGCCCTCGATCCCCCCCGGCACACCCGGATGCGCTCGCTGGTGGGCAAGGGCTTCACCCCGTCGAAGGTCGCCCAGATGGAGGACCGGATCCGCGAAATCGCCCTCGAGCACCTCGAGCCCGCTCTCGATCGGGGCTCCTTCGACTTCATCGCCGACTTCGCAGGCAAGCTGCCCATGGACGTCGTTTCGGAGTTGGTGGGCGTGCCACCGGTGGATCGGGCCGAGCTACGCCGCTTGGCCGATCTGGTCGTCCACCGGGAGGACGGCGTCTTCGACGTCCCCCAGGCGGGGATGGATGCCGCCCTCACCCTGGTCGGCTACTACCAGGGCATGGTGGACGAGCGGCGGGCCACGCCGCGTGACGACCTCACCTCGTCGCTGCTCGAGGCCAGGATCGACGGGGACAAGCTGACCGACGAGGAGATCGTCGCCTTCCTCTTCCTGATGGTGGTGGCCGGAAACGAGACGACCACGAAGCTGCTCGGCAACGCCTGGTACTGGGCGTGGCGCAACCCCGCCGAACGGGCCAAACCGTTCTCCGACCAGGCCCGGATGGCCGACTGGGTGGAGGAGACCCTGCGCTTCGACACGTCGAGCCAGATGCTCCTCCGGGTGACCCGCATGCCCCTCGAGATCCACGGACGGACCATCCCCGAAGGCGATCGGGTGCTGCTCCTCGTCGGATCGGCCAATCGCGACGGAACCGTGTTCGCCGATCCCGATCGGTACGACCTTGACCGCGACACCTCGCGCCTGGTCAGCTTCGGGAGCGGACGGCACTTCTGCATGGGCGCCCCGCTGGCCCGGCTGGAGGCGCGCGTCGGTCTCGGCGAGCTGGCGAAGCGGGTGGCCTCCTACGACATCGACCCCGATGGCATCGAGCGCGTCCACTCGACGAACGTGCGGGGGCTGGCCGCTCTCCCCACCTCGGTGGAACTCCGCTGATGCCCCGCTTCGAACCCAATCCCGATCGCCGCCCGGCCGTGGTCACCGGTGCCTCGTCCGGCATCGGCCAGGCCACGGCCCAGGCCCTGGCTGCACTGGGTCACCCGGTGGTCCTCGGGGCCCGACGGGTGTCCACCTGCGAGGACACGGCGAAGGCGATCCGGAACGAGGGAGGGGATGCCTTCGCCGTCCACCTCGACCTGGCCGACACCGACTCGGTCGAGCGGTTCGCCGAGGCGGCCGCCCAGACCCTCGGCACCGTCGAGATCCTGGTGTCCAATGCGGCCCAGAACATCGCCGGCTCGGTGCTGGGGACGGGCACCGATGCCTTCGAAGGGGTGCTCGACGTCAACGTCATCGGGACCCATCGGCTGGTGCGCTCCCTGGCCCCGTCGATGATCGACCGCCGCCGTGGCGACGTCGTGTTCGTCACCTCGGACGTGACCGAACGACCCCGCCCCACCATGGCGGCGTATGTGACCTCCAAGTGGGGGCTCGAGGGCTACGCGCGGTCGCTCCAGATGGAGCTCGAGGGAACCGGGGTGCGGGCCACCATCGTGCGACCCGGGCCCACTCTCACCGGCATGGGCATGGACTGGGACCCGGGCGTCACCGCCGAGGTCATCGAGCAGTGGGCGTCGTGGGGATTCGCTCGGCACTCGAACTTCATGCGGCCCGCCGGGGTTGCCCAGGCCATCGCCGCAGTGGTGTCCCTGCCCCGCGGCACCCACGCAACAGTCATCGAACTGCAGCCGGAAGCACCGATCCAGCCAAGATCTGAGAACGAGGAGAGAATATGACCACCGCCGTCGAACAACGGAGGCCGCCGAGGGTCTCGGGTGGCGAGGGGGCGAACGGGCACCTCGAGGAGCTGAGGGTCGACCCGATCGCACTGCTGGAACGGGTCCATGCGGAGTGCGGCGACATCGGGGTGTTCGGGTTGGGAGGCCGGGACGTCGTCCTGCTCAACGGGGCCGAGGCCAACGAGCTCTTCTTCCGCGCCCCCGAGGAGTTGCTCGATCAAGCAGAGGCATACCCCTTCATGACGCCGGTGTTCGGCGAGGGCGTGGTCTTCGATGCGTCACCGGAACGGCGGCGCGAGATGCTCCACAATCAGGCTCTTCGCGACAAGTTCATGCGGGGGCACGCCGCCACCATCGCCCGTGAAGTGGAGCAGATGGTGGCCCAGTGGGACGAGCAGGGGGAGATCGACCTGCTCGACTGGTTCGCCGAGCTGACCATCTACACCTCATCGGCATGCCTGATCGGCAAGCGGTTCCGGGACCAGCTGAACCGCCGGTTCGCCGATCTGTATCACGACCTCGAGCGCGGCACCGATGCACTTGCCTTCGTAGATCCCTATGCGCCTATCGAGAGCTTCCGGCGACGCGACGCCTCTCGTGTCGAACTCGTCGCCCTGGTGCAGGAGATCATGAATGGACGCCTTGCCGACGGTCCGCCTTCCGACGACGATCGGGATCTCCTCGACGTCCTGATGTCTGTCCGCGACGAGGACGGCAGCCTGCGCTTCACCGCAGATCAGGTGACCGGGATGTTCATCTCGATGATGTTCGCCGGCCACCACACGACGTCCACCACCGCGTCGTGGATGATCATCGAGTTGCTGACGCACCCCGAGGAGCACGTACGCGTCGTCGCTGAGCTCGATCAGCTCTACGCCAACGGAGAGGAGGTCAGCTACCAGGCGTTGCGCGAGATGCCGTGGCTCGAAGCGTCGCTGAAGGAGACGCTGCGGATGCACCCGCCGCTCATCCTCTTGCTGCGAGTGGCGAAGGAGGACATCCAGTTCCGGGAGTTCACCATCCTCGCCGACGAGATGGTCGGCGCGTCGCCCTGGGTCTCGAACCGGATTCCGGACGACTTCGCAGATGCCGAACGGTTCGACCCGTCGCGCTACCTCGAGCCACGCGAAGAGGACAGGGCCAACCCCTGGACGTGGATCCCCTTCGGCGCCGGTCGGCACCGCTGCGTCGGCTCGGCCTTCGCCCTCATGCAGCTCAAGGCCATCTTCTCGGTGCTCCTCGAGGACTGGGAGTTCGAGTTGGCCCAGCCGCCGGACACCTATCAGGCCGACCTGTCCAAGATGGTGATCCAACTGCAGCAGCCCTGCGTGGTCCGCTACCGGCGAAGGAATCGGTAGCCCACGTGGCCGTTCCGTCGAGTCCCCAACCACACCCGTCCGCCGAATGGACCTGGTCCTGATGCGCGTCACGGTCGACCTCGACCTGTGCCAGGGCCACGGCGTATGTGAGTCCGAGGCGCCGTCGGTCTTCGAGTTGGCCAAGAACGAGCAGGTGGCCATCGTGGACGAGAGCCCGTCCGAAGAGCTGCGCGGCCAGGTGGAGGCCGCGGTCCGCTACTGCCCCACATCAGCACTACGAATCATCGAGGAGGAGTGATCCATGCCGTCGTTCCCGCGCAGTGAGCTCGAGGAGATGATGCAGCGCTGGCTGGACCTCAACCAGCGCTGCGAGGAGCAGCTCGACTGGCTCCCCCTGGCCGACATGTACACCGAGGACGCCACCTACGGGTGGAACGTCGGCCCCAACGACGAGTTCATGGCCGTCGGTCGGGACGAGATCCGCGAGTACGCCGTCGGGTACGAAATGGAGGGCCTGGGCGGGTGGAGCTATCCCTACCAGCGGATACTGGTCGATGAGACCCAGGGGGAGATCCTCGGTCTGTGGAAGCAGGTGGCCGATGCCACCAGACCGGACGGCAGCCACTATGAGATCGCCGGCCTCGGGGGGAGCTGGTTCCGTTACGCCGGCAACCACCTGTGGGGCTGGCAGCGCGACTTCTTCGACGTCGGCAACGCCACCGCCACGTTCATCGAGATGATCAACGCCGGGGCACTGAGCCCCGGCATGCACAAGCGCCTCGAGCGAGCGGCGGCCGGTGGCAGGCAGCCGGGGCACTACCCGGTGGGCCAGGCCCCGGTGGGACTGTGGGAAGGCGTGTAGCGACCGGGGGCACGGCGCGGGATGCTGGCGGCATGAGCAGGGCACCGACTCCCGGGCCCGGCCGGGCCGGAAGCGACCGGGCCGACGGCGGCGGAGCCAGCGAGTCGGTGTGGGACTATCCGCGGCCTCCCCGGCTGGAGAAGGTCGAGCGCCGCATCCGGGTGGTGTTCGGCGGCGTCACCATTGCCGACACCACCGGGGCGTTCCGCGTCCTCGAGACCAGCCACCCGCCGAACTACTACCTGCCGCCGGGTGACGTCCTCGCAGGATGCCTGACCCGCACCCGACACCGCTCCGCCTGCGAGTGGAAGGGCGTCGCCCACTACTTCGACGTCAGGGCGGGGGGCTCCGTCGCCCGTGATGCAGCCTGGGGATACGACCACCCGACGGCAGCCTTCGCCGACATCACCGGCCACGTGGCCTTCTATCCCGGGCCCATGGACGCCTGCCTGGTCGACGAGGAGGTCGTCGAGCCCCAGCCCGGGGGCTTCTACGGCGGCTGGATCACCAGCGACGTGGTCGGTCCGTACAAGGGTGGGCCGGGGACGCAGGGTTGGTAGTCCAGGCGTGAGGCACCGGACCCACCCGATGTCGGAGCACCCGGTCGGGGCGGGCGTAGGTTGTCGGTCGTGTCGGATCCACCCGCGGCTCCCGCCGAAGACCTGCGGCGGGTGGACGACGCCCAGGCCCGCCTGATGGCCACCATCGGGTCGCTGTCCGACGGGCAGGTCGACCAGGCCACCCGCCTGCCGGGCTGGACGGTGGGACACCTGCTCACCCACGTGGCGCGCAATGCCGACAGCCACCGTCGGCGGGCCGAGGCCACGGCGACCGGCGACGTCATCGATCAGTACCCGGGTGGGCCCGGAGGGAGGGCCGCGGAGATCGAGGCCGGCGCCGGACGGAGCGCCGCCGAACTGCTCGATGACGTGCGTCGCTCCGCAGAGGCAATGGACGCAGCTTGGAGGGTCGTCCCCGACGGGGCATGGGGCCACCGCACCCGTGACGTCGGGGGAAGGGAGCGCCCTCTCTTCGTACTCCCCAGCCGCCGTTGGCAGGAGCTCGAGGTCCACCTCGTCGATCTCGACCTGGGCGCGACCATGCGCGACTGGCCGGACGCCTTCGTCTCCGCATGGTTGCCAGGTCTTCGAGCCGAAGCCTGCGGTCGCCTCCCCGAGGGTGCCGTGCTTCCGGCGCCAGGCGCGCTCGACGCCCGTGAGGAGCTGGCCTGGCTGTACGGGCGCGTTCGCCGTGACGACCTGCCGGAGCTGGCTCCGTGGCAGTGAGCACAGCGGAGGCGGTCGCAGTCCCGATGGGCGACGTCCCGCATTGAGCATCGCCGACGGCCTCGGGCTGCTCATCGGCATCGTGGTGATCGCCACCATTGCCGATCGGCTCCGCATCGCCTATCCGATCCTGTTGGTCATCGCCGGGGTGGTTATCGCGCTCTTGCCCGTCCAGCACCGGATCGAGCTGCAACCCGACTGGGTCCTGTTGGTGTTCCTGCCTCCGCTGATCTACGACGCGTCCCTCGACACGTCGACCCGCGAGCTGCGTGCCCACTGGCGGCCGATTCCGCTGCTGGCAGTGGGGCCGGTGGCCGCCACCATGGTGACGGTGGCCGTGGTCGTCCACTCGCTGGTCGGGGGGATGGGCTGGGGCGTGGCCTTCGCTCTCGGTGCCATCGTGTCGCCGCCCGACTCGGTGGCCGCCACCCAGATCGCCGGCAAGTTGGGCCTGCCGCGGCAGCTGGTGACCATCCTCGGCGGCGAGGGGCTGATGAACGACGCCACGGCACTGACCGCCTACCAACTGGCCATCGCCGCCGTCGGCACCGCCTTCACCCTGGCCGACGCGTTCGGCACCTTCGTGTTCGCCGTCGTGGTGGGGGTGGGCATCGGCATCGCCGTGGGCTGGTTCGGCTGCCGGATGCTGCGCTTCGCCGAGACGCCGGTGATCGAGAACACGATGCTGTTGATCCTCCCTTTCGCCACCTACCTGCCCGCCGACAAGCTGGGCGCGTCGGGGGGTGCTGGCCGTGGTCGCCACCGGCCTCTACTTCGGCCGCTACGGCTCGGGCTCCCTGACCGCGGCGGCCCGGCTGCAACAGCGGGAGATCTGGGACCTGATCGTCTTCCTGCTGACCGGACTGTCCTTCCTCCTGATCGGGCATGCGTGGCGCGGTGAGCCTGGCTGCCGCGCTGGCCCTGCCCCAGACGTTCCCGCATCGGGATCTCCTGGTGTTCCTCACCTTCGCGGTGATCGTGGCCACGCTGGTCGGCCAGGGCCTGACCCTCCCCCCACTCATCCGCCGGCTGGGCCTGGTGACCCGCGACGAACAGGACACGGTGCTGGTGGCCGAGGCGCGGCGCCGACTGACGGTGATCGCCCTGTCCGAGTTCGACGGGCTCTCACGCGACGAGCGCTTCCCCCCGGAGGTGGTGCAGCGAATTCGGACCGGCTACGAATCCCAGCTGGCCCGCATCGACCGCAGGCTGGAGATGATCAGGTCCGACGGCGCCGGGGAGGATCCCACCGGCTCCTCGGGCAGCCACGGGACGGGCGGCGGTCCGGAGCCGGGCCCCGGTGCCCATCTGCGGACCGAACGTGAGATCCGCCACCTGGTCATCGGGGCGGAACGCGTCGAGCTCGACCACCTGCTGAGCCGGCGGAAGGTCTCCCAGCGGGTGGCCGACGGGGTGCGCTCCGCACTCGACGTCGACGACACCACCATGCGCCCCTGATCGGAGCGTCCGCTCAGGACTGCCGCGCACCGGGCCTGGGAAGCGATCAATCCAGAGCTTTGCCTGACGCCCATCCGGTGTCGTGGGATGGTGCACGCGGTCCTCGGCCCTGTTCGCACAGTGACGTGGGCACCACAATCAGAGAGGGGCAAACCCCCTCATGGGTCGGAGCGCACCGCGCTGCCGATGATCATCGGTCGGACGGTGGGAGACGACCTCGGTTGCGACCCGTGCTCAAGCTGCTCCACCCGCAGGCCTGAACGCCTGAGGGTCGTTTCGGTCCGCCGGTTCGGGTAGCAGCCTGCAGCGACATAGCGGTGTGGAACCTCGACCAAGTCCTGGAAGCGGCCCAGGCGCGATCCCTCGGGAGCGCGCACGTGCTCGAGGAACAGATAGCGCCCCCCGGGCCGCAGGACCCGAGCGATCTCGGCCAGGGCGGTCGGCGGGTCCGGGATGGTGCACTGAACGAACGCCGCCGTGACGGTGTCGAAGCAGTCGTCTGCGAACGGCAGCCCCTCTGCACCCGTCTGGACCAACATCCATGCATCGACCGACGGCGGATCGGAGTCCAGGCGCAGACGCAGATGGGCGAGCATGTGGGAGTTCGGTTCGGTCACCACCAGCTCGCTGACCGCATGTGTGTAGTGCGGAAGGTTGAGCCCGCTGCCCGCGCCAAGCTCCAGCGTGCGGCCCTCGGCGCGACTGAAGAGTGTCCGACGGGTCTCACTCAGCCCTGCCCTCTCCGCCAGACCGACGACGAAGGGGTAGTACCAGGCGAAGATCCGTTCGTTCAGCCCGATCGGGTCCCGCATGGGCGCACGGTACCAGCGCTTCCCGGCCCCGCCATCCGCCGGTCGATCTCAGTCGCGAAGCACCAGTCTCCCGGCGGTCCGGGGCATTCGCATCTGAAGGTCGCTGTGGGTGGGAGATCGGAGTGGACCAGGCCGCAAGCACAGGGCCATTTGTTGCCGTATTCGGAGAATGATGACCGGAGACGATCGATGGCGTGCTCGTCGACCGTCTACCCGCTCGGTCGGCGGGCTCTGTCGGTGGGCCTTCCCAACCAGGATCACCTTGGCCCAGGGCAGGCGGGTACCCATGGAGTGCCGGGATGGGGCGGGGGTTCCTGCACCAGGGTGAAGCCGGAGGACACCACTGGGTCGATGATGCGGGGTGGTTTGAACCGGGGGGTCACGTGTCGGTTCGGTGCACCAAGTCCGAACCTCCCCCGACCACGCTGTAGGGCGCCTCCGAGGAGGCGCCCTACAGATACAGGTTTGCTGTTTGTATGCACCGGGGTTCCCGTACGGCGCCGGATGGGACCTGGGTCCGGCTAGGTCGCCCAGTGGGTGTCTGGCTGGGATTCGCCAGGTGGTACAGCGAGCCGCCTCAGCGGCCAGCCACCTCCAGGG
>Ga0075520_1000606_pt1 | contig 16238 bp, 13 predicted proteins | sample NGEPerB_FD_75100 | JGI IMG/M metagenome (GOLD analysis project Ga0075520, IMG submission 75100) | Arctic peat soil microbial communities from the Barrow Environmental Observatory site, Barrow, Alaska, USA - NGEE PermafrostAB12-B | ecosystem: Environmental > Terrestrial > Soil > Wetlands > Peat ... | reverse complement strand
GTACAGCAATCCCATGATGCAAAAAGCAATCAGAAGCCCCAGGACCGGGGAAATAATCATGGGAGTGACGACCTTGAAAAAAACTCCGCCTCCATCCCACCATGGCCGGCCGGGGCTCGGCAGCCTGCTCCAAATGACCGCATTCCAATTCCCCCGGGCTGTCGCCAGCGCCGCGCCACACAAGCCTCCCACCAGCGCATGGCTGGAGCTGGAGGGCAGCCCGACATACCACGTCACCAGGTTCCACAGGATCGCCGAAATTAACGCGCAAATCAGCATCCACGAAGAGGTGGACGCCGGCACGACCTCGGAGTTGACGATGCCCGAGGCGATAGTCTGTGCCACAGCCGCTCCCGTCATCGCCCCCAGCAAATTGGTGACTGTCGCCAGGACGATCGCCTGCCGCGGGGTGAGCACCTTGGTTCCCACCACGGTGGCAATGGAATTAGCCGTGTCGTGGAAACCGTTTGTGTACGTGAATATCAACGCCACGAACACAACCGTAAAAACCAGGATCATGGCGTAATCAGGAATTCTTCAAAACAATTTGAGAAATGACATTGCCCGCGTCGCGGCAGCGATCGATTACTTTTTCCAGGAGCTCGTAAAGGTCCTTCAGCAGGATCACCTGGAGGGGTTCGTATTTGCCGCTGAACAGATCGCGATAAAGTTCCAGCATCGCCTTGTCGGCATCGCCTTCCCTCTGCTGGAGCTCGTCATTCAGTGCCTTGATTTCTTCGAGGTTCACACCCCGCCGCAAGCTTCGGACCATCTGCAAAACGCAATCGGTTGTCTTGTCGAGCGGGTCAATCTGCCTGGAGAAATCCACGCCCCGGACCAGTTGAGGCGCCACGAGAATCCGTTCGCTGAACTTCTCAACGGTTTTGGGAATCCGATAGAGCGCATTGCAGAGGCTTTCGATATCCTCCCGTTCCAGGGCCGTGACGAAGGTTGTGTAAATCGCGTTGCGAATGGTGGCCGTGATTTCCTTGTCCTTGCGCCGCGATCGGGAGAATTCCTCCAATTCGACAGGTTTGTCCAGGGACTTGCTCAGTTTGACGAGGGCCTGGACGCTCGTGTGGGCCTCCTGGGCGCTGGCCTCGAGAAGGCCGAAAAACATATCTTCCTTCCCGAGCAATCGTTGGAGCGAAAACATAGGGCGTTACTTCTACCTGAGCGGCAGCAAAGCGCACGAAAAAAAGCGCGAGGCGCCGGGACATTTAACAGAAGGAAACGGAGACAAGCCCCGTGTTTTCTCTGACCGCTCGACCGTCAACCGTTTCATCCGTATGTAGAAGTCGAGGTGACGAGACTCCAATTCAAAGAGACATTTAAAATCGTCTTGTCAGGACCATGGCCGCAGCGTAAGAACCATCTGATGATTGGAGAAACCCAGTTTGTCTTTGGTAAACGAGTTTCGGCCAATAATTACTGTTGGGCTGCGAGAGCGTCAGGAGATTTTATGAGCACTAAAGCATCAGCACTAAAGCGTGCCGCGAGCGCATTCAAGAAAGCGATGGGAGCGCATCGGTATGGAGTTCATGGCAAGCCGTTCGTTTGCCAGTTATGCGGTCACGACCGATTCAAGGTTGGAAAGGGCGGAGCACTTATCGGATTACATTCACTGGCATGTGCCGAGTGTGGCCATCTGGAGTTTTTTGCAGCGACGCCACCAGTTTTGGATGACAACGCCGCCTAACAACTGAAGGAATGTAGATAACCCGGAGCGCAGCGCGGAGGGTTATTTGCATTCCAGGGTTGAACGAAGCTGCGGGAGGGGTATAGCGGATCACTGACTGCCAACCAGGTCTCTTTGAGGAAAGTATTTCACGGCAGGGTGGGCTTTGTTCCCTCGGCGGGAGTTAGGAGCCAGAGATCCGGGTCCTGCAAGGTCCTTGCCCACCACGAATTGGTTGGGGCAGTCCATGGGGTCAAGTCTCAACATTCAACAAATGAAGTTGGCGCAATGACGCTTTTTCGGATATGGGAGGCGGGCGAGTTGGATTATGCGACGGAAAGCGTGGTGATCACACGGTTGGAGCGCGCCCTGAAGGCGAGACAGAAGGCTCCGCAAATTGACAACCAGAGCAACGCAATTGTTGAATGTTGAGACTTGACCCCGATGCCTTTCTCTGTATAGATTTTTCAGACCGGGTCCGGTGGTCTCTCCCGCTTCGCCTGGCTACGCGAGGCTTCCGCCTTCGCTAAAGCTACGGCGAACAAGCCGACCACCGGCTACTTTCTGGCAAGCCTTTGGCTTGCTCAAGGCCACACCGTCAAATTGGAATGGAGGCGTGGGAAATCTGACGCCTCTGTGCTTGTTTCACACCCTGGAATGTCTGAAGATTGCTTTCGCGATGCCTGAAGGCATCCGACCCTGCCAACCTATGCGCGTCATGCTCGTATACTCGAACCGGACCCGAATCATGGAGCCGGCCCCTCCCATTGGTTTGAGTTACGTCGCCACGGCGACACGCCAAGCCGGGCACGAAGTCCGGTTCCTGGATCTCATGATCAGCCGCGATCCCATGGCCGAACTCAAAATGGCCCTGCGCGAGTTCAAGCCGGAAGTCGTCGGCTTTTCCATTCGCAACATCGACAACATCATCGCTCAACGGGTGTCGTGGCATATCAATGAAGTCGCCGCGCTCATCGCAGCCGTGCGGGAAAGCGGCTCCGCGCGAATCGTTCTCGGGGGACCCGCCACGTCCATTCTGGGCAAAACGATACTCCAACATCTGGAGGCTGATTTTGCGGTCATCGGCGAGGGCGAAGTCGTATTCCCCCGATTGCTCGCAACGCTCAGCGGCGGTCGCGATCACCGGAGCATCCCCGGCCTCTGTTACCGGGAGAACGGCACTATCGTATCGTCCGAGCCGGTGCGGGAACCGACCTTCGGCCGCTCCGGCATGGAGGATTGGATCCGCTGGCGCCCTTACGAGCGCGCCGGCGGCACATGGGCCATCCATACCAAACGCGGCTGCCCCCTCGCCTGTCTCTACTGCAATTATCCTGTCATGGAAGGACACCAACTGCGAAGCCGGACCCCGACGGACGTCGTGGATGAAATGCAGCGGGTGATCGACACCGTCGGACCCCGCACCTTTGAATTTACCGATTCGACTTTCAACGTGCCTGAGAGCCACGCCGTGGGCATTTGCGAGGAAATTGTGCGGCGCAACTTGCGCGTGAATCTCTCGGCAGTGAGCATCAACCCGCTCATTCTCTCCCGCGAACTGCTGGCGCTGATGAAAAGGGCGGGGTTCTGTTCCCTGGTTATCACCCCGGACTCCGCCAGCGAGACCATGCTCAGGAATTTGAACAAGGGATTCCCTGTCGAGCGGGTCCGGCACGCGGTCGATCTTGCGCGGGAATCCGGGATCCAAAGCACCTGGTTCTTCCTGCTGGGCGGTCCGGGGGAAACGCGCGGAACGGTGGAGGAGACCGTTTCGTTCGCCGAAACGCATCTCGATTCGAAACAGTTCCTGACCATTTTCCTGACGGGCATACGGTTGTTGCCGGGAACGCCGCTGACGCAGAAGGCCATCGCGGAAGGATACATCCCGCCGGACCAGGATTTATGCGAGCCGGTGTTTTATTTCTCTCCGGACGTGGACGAGGAATGGGTAATTGAGCGGATCAACCAGGCGATCGCGAAGTGTCCAACCATCGTTCACGGTGCGGAACAGAATGGTTCCTGGCTCGAGCGCGCTTATAATCGGGCGCTCTATTGGGCGGGCGCCGCTCCGCCCTATTACCGGTTCCTGCCCGGGTTCCTGCGCATTCCGCCCTTGCCGGCCCTGCGCGCCCGCAGCACCGGTGTCCATGCAAGTCGCCGTCCCTGACCGCGAATAGAGCAGAGTGGAAGGCCGAAGAAAGGAAGAAACATTTAACCGCGGATTACGCGGATGAAATCCGGCCTGAGATCTTCTTAATCCGCGTAATCCGCGCAATCCGCGGTTAAAATTTTGGGGCAACCTCCTGAACCCCAGCGCGTTTTTCCTTCGCGTGTGCAGGCTGCCAGGTTATGGTGCGGGACATACCCCATACGCCCGGCGCGGCATTCTGAAAGAATTTTAATCATCTCTTGGCGTACTTTTAATCAACGTCTGGTCTCCTTGTGTGTCGAAGCGGTATGCGAATCCTCCTTGTTGAAGACGAAAAGAAAGTGGCTGACATCATTGCCCGCGGTCTGAAAGCGGAGCGATTTGCCGTGGACGTATCGCTGGACGGGCAGAATGGGTGGGAGATGGCGGAGGCGTACGAGTATGACCTGATTATTCTGGATTTGCTGCTGCCTCAGTTGAGCGGGACGGAGTTGCTGCGGCGGGTTCGGCGCAAGAACCAGACGGTGCCGATTTTGATTTTGACGGCGCGGGACGGGACGATGGACAAAGTGGAGCATTTCGAGGCGGGGGCGGACGACTACCTGACGAAGCCGTTTGCGTTTGCCGAATTGCTGATGCGGGTGAAGGCGTTATTGCGTCGCGGGCCGGTGAACCGATCCAGTGTGTTGCGTGTTGGCGATCTGGAGGTGGACCGGTTGTCCCAGCAGGTGAAGCGATCGGGCCGGAAGATTGACCTGACGGTAAAGGAGTATTCGCTTTTGGAGTACCTGGCGACGCAGCCGGGCCGGGTGTTCTCGCGAACAATGATCATCGAACACGTCTGGGACCAGAGTTTTGAAGGGCTCACGAACATTGTGGACGTGTACGTGCGGCATTTGCGCAGCAAGGTGGATGATCCATTCCCGACCAAGCTGATCCGCACGGTGCGCGGAGCCGGCTACAGTCTCAGCGAGGAGGTGGAGCCGTGAACACCCGATCGCTGCGGTTTCGCCTGGTGGCCTGGTATGGCGGCTTGTTGACGCTGGTGTTTGTGCTGTTGACCGCGGTGATGTTTTTTGATCTGACGCATTTCCTTGAAAACAATCTGCGTCAATCGCAATTGCGGAGGGCGCGGCAAATCGCCGACGCGGTGGTCTCGATCTCGCAGCGGAACGGAGAACAGTCTGTGGCGGCCGAAATCAAGGATCGATACGACCCTGAATTGAATGACCGGTTCATCCGGATCACGCGCCGGGACGGCAGCGTGCTCTATCTTTCCGGCGAGCCCAAAGACCAAAGTTTCGATCCGAGGGAATTGCCGGCGGTGGCGTCCGCAGGAAGGCGGGAATTTTCGCAAAAGCTGCGCCTGGCATCGGGCAGGCATTTGTTGATTGCGGCGGTGAGCTGCCAGGGTCCGGATCGCACGCAATACGTGGTTGAAACGGGAGTGCCGCTGGAGCCGATTGAGACGATGTTGAATCATTTGCTCCTGCAACTGGCGCTGGGGCTGCCGCTGGCACTGGCCGTAGCCATTGGGGGCGGTTATTGGCTGGTCCAGCGGGCCCTGCGGCCGGTCGATGGAATCGCGCAAAAGGCCGAACGCATCACCCAGCACAACCTGAACGAGCGCCTGCCCGTCGCGCAGTCGGGCGATGAACTGGAGCGGCTGTCGATTTCGCTCAACCACCTGATCAGCCGGCTGGGGGATGCGCTTTACAACTCCAAGCGATTTGTTGCCGACGCATCGCACGAATTGCGCACGCCGTTGACGGTGCTGCGGGGAGAACTTGAAAATTTGATCCAGGACGGGCGGTTGAACCAGGAGAGGCGTGAAACGCTGGGCAGCATGCTGGAGGAGGTGGAACGCCTGACGAAAATTGTGGAGGGACTGCTGGCGCTGTCGCGGCTGGACGCAGGCGAGGCGCAGGTGGAATGGGTGGAATTCAACATGGCCGAACTGGCTGCGACCACGGCCGATCAAATGAGCTTGCTGGCCGAAGACAAAGGAATCGCCATCCAGTGTGACGCGGGACAGCCGGTGATCGTCGAGGGAGACCGGGCGCGTTTGAAGCAGGTAGTCGTGAATCTCCTGGATAATGCGATCAAGTATACCCAGGCCGGGGGCGTTGTCCGGCTGGCCGTCGCGCGTCAGAACGGACACGCGATTTTGGACGTTGCGGACAACGGGATTGGAATACCTCCCGAGGCGCTCGGCCATGTATTTGACCGTTTCTTCCGGGTCGACAAGGCGCGCTCGCGCGACCAGGGCGGCGCCGGCCTGGGGCTTTCCATCGTCAAATCCATTTGCACGGCCCATGGCGCCCAGGTGGAAGTCGAAAGCCAGCCTGGAAAGGGCACTCAGTTTCGAACCAAGCTGGCGCTATCGGCCAGGGCGGTCACCAAACCGGACAACAAAAATGAAAATTGAAATGAAGCATTTCGAGAAACTTCTTCCGCAATGGAAGAATTGGCCGTGGCTCAGATCACGGTGGGCATGGCGAATCCTGGCGGCTGGGGCGATCCTGGTGGCCGTGCTCCTGCTGCGGCCAGGCCGGGGCTACGCCAGGCTGACGTCTCGCGCTGAAATGGAGACGCCGCCCTCTATCGCCGTGGCGAAGCTGGAACGCGAAGACCTGTTCCGTGAAGTGACAATCCCGGCCGAATTCCGACCCTATGCCGAGGTGGAATTGCACGCGAAGGTTTCCGGATACCTGCAGCAAATCAACGTGGATATCGGCGACCGCGTCAAAGCCGGGCAGTTGTTGGCCACGCTCGAAGTGCCGGAACTCCAGGACCAGCTCAACAATGCGATTGCAACGAAACAGAGGGCGGAGGCGGACTACAAGAACGCTCACCTGGTGTATACGCGCCTGCTGGCGGTCAACAAAGATCATCCCAACCTGGTGGCGCAGCAGGATTTGGATACGGCTGAATCGAAGGATAGCACCACCGCAGCTCTCATTGCCGAGGCCAAGGCGAACGTGGAAAGATATCAGACGATGGTGGCGTACACCAGGATTACGGCGCCTTTTGACGGCACGATCACCCACCGTTACGCAGACCCGGGCGCTCTTATCCAGGCGGGCACGGCATCCGACACGCAGTCCATGCCGCTCGTGCGGCTGTCGAATAATTATCGGCTGCGCCTGGATTTCCCGGTGTCGGTCGACTCGGTAAAAGACATTCATTTGGGCGATCCCGTGGCGGTACGTGTGGAGTCGCTTGGCGGCAGGCTCTTCACCGGCACGATTTCGAGATTCACCCACAAAGTGGATGACAACACCCGGACGATGATCACGGAGATGGAGGTGGATAATCCCGACCTTGAACTCGTCCCGGGGATGTATGCGTCGGCCGTGCTGAAAGTGGAGCAGCATCGGCAGGCGCTGGCGGTCCCTATTGAGGCCGTTCGCGACGGCAAAATCCCAACGGTTTGCATAATCAATCAAAATAATGAACTCGAGGAGCGCGCGGTGACCCTGGGGTTGGAAACGGCCACCAAATACGAAGTCCTTTCGGGCCTGCAGGAAGGCGATTTAGTAACGCTTGGAAATCCGGGCGGGATCAAGCCGGGCCAAAAAGTCGAAGCCAAATTCGCAAGCCTGGCGGCCGAAAAATGAAGTCCATTCTATCCCAGGACCAACTGGAGGCGTTGCGCCGCTGGGACGCGTGCACGCTGGCCAACGCAATCGAGACATTCCACGAGCGGCTGCGCAACGAGGGTTTTGCGGATCACACCGTCCGCTGCCTGTTTCCTCACTTGCAGCCCATGCTCGGTTACGCGACCACGATCAAGATCCGCGGCTCCGCCCCGCCCACGACCGATGGCAGTTATGCCGATCGCACCGATTGGTGGGATTACGTGCTTTCGGTTCCCGCCCCGAGAGTGGTGATCGTGCAGGACGTGGCGACGCGGCCCGGGCTGGGTTCGCTGGTGGGCGCGGTGCACATGAACATCTTGCGGGCGCTGGACTGCGTTGGCGTGGTCACGAATGGATCCGTCCGCGACATTCCGGCCGCCGAAAGCGCCGGGTTCCACTTCTTTGCCGGCAGCATCGCGGTTTCCCACGCATACGTCCACATCGTGGAAATTGGAAAGCCGATCGAAATCGGTGGTTTGAAAGTGCAATCAGGCGATCTGCTTCACGGGGATCTTCACGGGGTGCAATCAATCCCATTGGACCTGGCTTCGAGACTTCCGGGCGTGGCAGCGGACATAGCCGCGAAAGAGCAGGCGCTGATCGCCCTTTGCCGTTCGCCTGAGTTCAGCCTTGAAAAATTGCGCGCCACCGTGGCTAAAGACCGTTTCTAAATCCCCCGCTCCACCATGTCCCGTTTTGCCATCCGTTATCCTTACTTGATTATCGTCGCCTGCCTGATGATCTGCGTGGTCGGTGTCTCCAGCCTCGTGCGGATGCCGGTGGATTTGTTCCCGCAGATCAAAATACCGGTGGTCGTCGTGGCCACCTTCTTTTCCGGGATGCCGCCCGAGCAGATCGAGACGGACATCACGGGCCGATTTGAGCGGTTCTTCACGCTGGCGAGCGGGGTGGATCACATTGAATCGCGTTCCTTGCCGGGGGTAAGCCTGATCAAAATTTATTTTCAACCGGGGTTTAATTCGGACTCGGCGGTGACGAGCATTGCCAACCTGGCGATGGCGGATTTGCGAAAGCTGCCGCCTGGAACACTGCCGCCGGTGGTTTTGAAGTTTGACGCGTCGAGCCTTCCGGTGTGCCTGATCACGCTGAAAGGCGAGGGCTTGAACGAGGCGAAGCTGCGCGACCTGGGGCAGTATGATGTTCGCAACCAGGTAGCGAACGTGCCCGGGGCTTCAGTGCCACAGCCCTTCGGGGGGCGTTACCGGCAAATCATGGTCTACGTGGACCCGCTCAAATTGGAAGCGCACCACTTGAGCGTGATGGACGTGGTACGAACGGTCAACCAGGCCAACCTGATCCTTCCCGCCGGCGACGTGAAGATTGGGCCCTACGATTACAACTTGTATGCGAACAGCCAAATCAACGCGATCAAGGAGATCAACCAGGTGCCCTTGAAAACCGTCGGCAATGCTTCGGTGCTGGTGTCTGACGTGGGCAAGGCGGAGGACTCCTCTCAAATCCAATACAACATCGTGCGGGTGGACGGTCAGCCTTCGGTTTACCTGCCGGTGCTCAAGCAGGGAGGCGATGCCAATACCATCTCCGTTGTGAACGGCATCAAGACCGCTGTGTCGCATCTGCTCGACGTGCCGAAACAACTCATCACAAAAGTGGTATTCGACCAGTCCATCTTTGTGCGCAGCGCCATCGAGAATCTGATCCATGAAGGCGCCATCGGGCTGGTGCTGACGGGGATCATGATTTTGATTTTTCTCGGCAGCATGCGGGCCACGGCGGCGGTCTTCCTGTCGATTCCGCTGTCGGCGCTCGCCGCCTTCATTGCGCTGTCACTCGGGGACAACACCATCAATGCCATGATCCTGGGCGGCCTGGCGCTCGCGTTCTCCCGGCTGATCGATAATTCGGTCGTCGTGCTGGAGAATATTTTTCGCCATCTGGAGTTGGGCGAAGCTCCGGAAGTGGCGGCGGAGCGGGGCGGCGAGGAAGTCGCCTTGCCGGTCCTGGCGGCCACCCTCGCGACGGCGGTGGTCTTTTTCCCAGTCACTTTTCTTTATGGCGTCAGCCGATTTCTATTTGGCGCCCTGGCCTTGTCGGTGATTCTTTCACTGTTTGCCTCCTATTTCGTGGCCATGACGGTGGTGCCACTGTTTTGCGCCAAGCTGATTCGCGCGCACGGAGCGCACGGCACCCATGAGCAGGATCGGCCAACCTGGGGCGGCAAGTTCATCGCCTGGTTCAACCGCAAATTCACGCTCCTGCTCGACCGCTATGAAAGTTCCCTCAACAAATCCTTGCTGCGTCCGGTGACGACAGTGCTGGGCATCTCAGGCGTCTTCCTCCTGAGCCTGGGCCTTTACCCCCTGATCGGTGAAGCGTATTTCCCGCGCACCGATCCCGGGCAGTTTGTCGTCAATCTCAAAGCGAACAGCGGAATGCGCCTGGAATTAACCGACAAGCTCGTCGCGCGGGCGGAACAAATCATCCGCGAAGTCGTGCCCGCCCGGGATCTGAAAATCATCGTATCGAATATCGGCGTCACGCCCGGTTTTTCATCGATCTACACTCCCAACTCCGGACCCCATACGGCTTTTGTCCAGGTTGGCCTCAACGAAGGACACCGGCTGAGCAGCTTTGAATACATGAAGCGTGCCCGGGACCGGCTGCGCAAGGAACTGCCGCAAGTGGCCGCCTATTTCCAGACCGGCGGTTTGGTGGACGCCGTGCTGAACCTCGGGATGCCCGCCCCGCTGGATATCCAGGTGAGCGGGATGGACCTTGAATCCACCCACCAGTCCGCCATCGAGATCGCCCAAAAAGTGCGGGCGCTGCCCGGCGTCAGCGACGTGCTGGTGCCGCAGGATGTGGATTACCCGGCATTGAAACTCGACATTGACCGGGTTCGCGCCAGCGAACTGGGCCTGAACGAAAAGGAAATCGTGGGCAACGTCATCACTGCGCTCACGTCGGACGGAATGATCGCCCCGAGCTACTGGGTGGATCCCAAGAGCGGCAATGACTATTTCCTGACCGTCCAATACCCGGAAAACTTCATCAAGAATCTTTCGGACCTGGCATCGGTGCCACTGCGCGGGGCGCTCTCCTCCCAGCCGACACGCCTGGACACCGTCAGCCAGATCAAACACATCAAGTCTCCGACTGAAGTCGACCACTACCAGCTCCGCCGGGTGATGGATGTTTATGTTTCCCCTTCCGGTGAGGACATCGGCAAGGTGTTAAGCGGCGTTCAAAATATCATTGGAACCACACCGTTGCCTGAAAACGTGCGGGCCCAAATTCGAGGATCGGCCCACGCAATGGAAGTGTCGTTCCGAAGTTTCGGACTGGGGCTGATTCTTTCGACGCTGCTGGTGTATTTGATTCTGGTGGCGCAATTCCAATCCTTCCTGGATCCGTTCCTGATCCTGCTGGCAATCCCGACAGGACTGACCGGGGTGCTGTTGATTTTGTTTTTAACCGGCACGACGCTCAATGTGATGTCGCTGATGGGAGTGGTTATGATGGCCGGCATTGTTGTTTCCAACAGCATCCTGATCGTGGAATTCACAAACCGGCTTCGGAAAGAGGGGCGGCCGCTGCGGGAGGCGGTGGTGCTTGCCTGCCGAGTGCGTTTGCGTCCGGTGCTGATGACGTCGCTGGCGACGGTGATCGGGTTGATTCCCATGGCGTTGAAATTGGGGACAGGCAGCGAAGCCTACGCGCCGCTGGCTCGGGCGCTGATCGGCGGGCTGTCCGTTTCGGTTGTACTCACGCTCTTCGTGGTTCCGGCCGCCTATTTTATCGCCTATCGCCGGAAGGAGGAGCAGGCGCGGATCCTGGCGGCCGGGGCAGGCAACTTGACTCCGGCCTCCTGAACGTTCATGAAACGATTTGTTTTTTTTCTGGCATTGGTTCTTGCGGTGTTGAAGAGCCACGCCGGGCCAGCGCCGGCTATCCCGACCCTGACCCTGGCCGAGGCACACGGGCTGGCGCTGCGCAATCATCCCCAAATCGCCGCGGCAACCGACCGCGCCCTCGCGGCCGGACAGGTCGTGAAGGAAACCCGGTCGGGCCTCTTTCCTCAGGCGAACCTTTACGGCACAGCCGTGGGGGCCGACTCGAGCGAGACCCGCATCCTGGCGGGAGGACTGAATAATCCAAGCATCATGGACCGGGCTGCGGGCGGCATTTCGCTGAACCAGTTAATCACCGATTTTGGACGCACGGCCAACCTGACTGCCGGCTCGAGATACAGCGCGCGGGCCGAGGACCAAAATGCGACGGCGACCCGCCAGCAGGTGTTGCTCGACGTGGACACCAGCTATTTCGGCACGCTTCAGGCCCAGGCCGTATTGAACGTGACTCGGCAGACGCTGGAAACGCGCGAATTGCTCCTAGACCAGGTGAGCGTGCTCGCGTCCAACAAATTGAAATCCGATCTGGACGTGAGCTTCGCGCACGTCGCCCTGGAGGAAGGCCGGCTGCTTGAGGAGAAGGCGCAAAACGACGCCGACGCGTCGCAAGCCGCGCTCTCGACCGCGCTCGGGTTCCGGGAGTTCCATCGGTTTCAGCCCGTCGATGAATCAGCATTGGGGGTGGACACTAATAATATCGAGGCGTTGATTGACCAGGCGCTCAGGGAGCGGCCCGAGCTGTTGAGACTGCGCTACGAGAGCAAGGCGGCGGAGCGCTATGCGCGGTCCCAACGCGATGCACGATATCCGACTGTCGCGGCGACGGGGCTGTTCGGAGATTCGCCGGCGCACGACAACCGGTTGCCGGATCATTATGCCGCCGGCGGCATTCAGATCAGTGTTCCATTGTTCGCCGGGGGATACTATTCCTCGCGCCAGCACGAGTTCGAATTGCGCGCGCACGCCGCCGAGGAAATGCTTCGGAGCCAGGAAGACATCGTGATCCGTGACGTGCGGATCGCATGGTTGAACCTGAACAACGCGCAACAGCGGCTTCGCACGACGGCCCAACTCCTGACGCATGCCAACCAGGCCTTCGAGCTGGCGCAGGCAAGATACAAGGGCGGCAGCAGTTCCATAGTTGAATTGAGCCAGGCGCAACTTGAGATCACCTCGGCTCAAATCGCGAATGCCAGCGCCCGCTATGACGTGCTGATCCAGGAGGCCAATCTCAATTATCAAACCGGTGGATTATCGCCACCTTGAGCGCGAACCCCTTTTCACTAATCCTCTATAAATCTCGTATTATGAAAAAAAACAAATCGACAACTGGAGTCCTGTTTATCACGCTGGCCGCCCTGTGCGGCTGCGCCACCCAATCCGGAGTGGTTGTGACGGAAACCGTAGGCCCGTCCGGACCCGCGCCTCAATCGCAGGGGACAACGGGCCGTTTGATTGTTTACACCGCGACGGAAGTTCCGGCGATTGTCGGCTCGCGACATCCCACCCACAGCGCTTACCAGCTTTATGCCGCGGACGGCAAGAGGCTGCGGTGGGTGGACAACCGCGCCGGATCCTTCTACCAGGATCCAGTGGCTCTCGACGTGCCCCCAGGCAGGTACGAAGTCAAGGGACGCGCTACGAATTCAGGCAACGTCTCGGTCCCGGTTCTGATCGAGGCGGGCAGGACAACGGTTGTAGACCTTGAAGGGAGCGCACTTTCGGAGAACACGCGATACTCGCGGCAAAATCTGGTGCGATTGCCCGATGGGCAAGCAATCGGCCTGGAAGCAACGGACGCCGGCGCGAAGCTCCAACACCCCAATTGATCGGCGGCCAAACACTGAACCTCGGACTGTAAGCATGGGGGCAAGCCCAACCCCCCTATCTCCCATAGCAGCCGACGTGAGGAGGCTCTCATCAAATCCTGAAAAAGAATGAGTCTCGTCACCTCGACTTCTACAAACGACTGACTCGCGGGGACGGGCCGTCCCCTATTGCGAACTCGTCCTTCGCACTTCCCCAGAGTCTCCTCACATGGCTGCCACGTGGGAAGAAGTTGGTGGGATCGTTCAATGTCAGGGCGGAATCAAACCGGACTGGCGCGAGTCCTGGCGCCAGATCCACCGGATCGCCAGCTCTTGGCGGGCCGATGCGGTCTTTGTCACAGATTCGTAACATTGTCGCCTTTGGATTGTAACGCATGACTCCTAGTTTCGCGTTGAAGTTAACAACCCAAACTCGGAATCAACAAACCAAGGTCATGTCAAAGAGATCAAAGTCAAAGCGAATGACCCGGTGGATTGCAGGCGGTGCGGGTGTTCTGGCTGCCGCAGCAGTGACGAACGCATTGTGTGCGGACACATCCGATCCGCTGCTGAGCGCGCTGATCAAAAAAGGCATTCTTACCGAACAGGAGGCCAACGACATCAAAGCCGAATCCCAGACCAACGTGGTGGCCTCGTCGGCGTCAAAATGGAAACTCAGCAATTCCATCAAGGAAATTGGGCTCTTTGGAGACGTGCGTTTCCGGTACGAGTATCGCGGGGTCGACAATTTTCCCGGCGCTTCCCCCAGCACCTACTATCGAGAGCGATTTCGATATGCTTTTCGGGCCGGGATACGCGGGGACCTGTTTGATGATTTCAATTATGGTGTCCGGCTGGAAACCTCAGCAAACCCGCGATCGCCCTGGGTGACCTTTGGCGACGACAGCTCCCCCACTCCATCGGCAAAAACCAGCGACGGAATTGCCATTGGCCAGATCTTTCTCGGGTGGCATCCGGCGAGTTGGTACGAAATGACCGTCGGCAAAATGCCCCAGCCGCTCTATACGACGCCGATGGTATGGGACTCGGACATTAATCCGGAGGGCGCTTATGAAAAATTCAAGGCAACCGTCGGCAACGCGGATTTGTTCGCGGCATTCGGCCAGTTCGTATACCAGGACCAGAATCCCGATCGCGCGATTCCATCGAGCGACACATGGTTGCTGTCCTTTCAACTGGGTGGCACGTACCACATCGACAAGGATTCAAGCTTCAAGATTGCGCCGGTGCTTTACACCTACGCCGGCCGGGGAGTGCCATCGGGCGGATCGGGTTTTTCACAATTGAGCGTTCCGTTCGTCGGACAGGGCAGCGGGGGAACGAACCTGAACACCGTTGCGTTCAATCAGAACGGCATCAATGATCTGCTGGTCCTGGAAGTGCCCGCCGAATACAACCTGAAACTGGGCGCTTATCACGCGCGCGTTTTTGGAGATTTTGCGTATAATTTCGAGGGGGACAACCGGGCGCGGGCGGCCTTTAATGTCGGTTTTCCGAAGGGCGAGTTCCCCGGGTTTGCCGCCAACCAGCCACCGACGGGCGAGAACATGGCGTATCAGGTCGGCTTTGGTTTTGGAAACGAGGGGCCTGTTTATGGCCCGACGCAGGGATTGGTCTACGGCTCGACTTCGAAAAAACGGACCTGGGAAGCGCGGGTTTACTGGCAGCACGTCGAACAATATGCGCTGGACGTGAACCTGATGGATTCGGACTTCTTTGAAGGCCGGGCCAATTTGGAGGGCATCTACGCGGCGTTCGCCTACAGCTTCACCGACGCCATCATCGGGACTGTGCGATACGGCTACGCAAGCCGGATCAACAGCATGTTGGGCACCGGTGGCAACAACCTGGACTTGCCCGCGTTAAATCCCATCAACAACTACAACCTGGTCCAGTTGGATTTGACCTGGAGATTTTAGGCGGCAACACGAATACCTGTAATTATGAAACGAATGCGAATTCTGGTGGCGCTTGCGGCTTTGGTTGGCTGCTCGCCTGGTCCAACTCCGTTCAGCACCGCATCCGCCCAGATGCTCATCAACGGCGCCGGGGCCACGTTCCCCTACCCGATCTATTCCAAATGGTTTGATGAATACGCCAAAGTCGATCCCTCGGTTCGATTCAATTACCAGTCGATCGGGTCCGGCGGCGGCCAGAAACAAATCCTGGAGCAGACCGTCGACTTTGGGGCCTCCGATGGCCCGATGAGCGATGACAACCTGGCAAAGGCGCCCGGTCACATCTTGCATATCCCGACGGTCGCCGGGGCGGTCGTCATCACTTATCAATTGCCTGGAAATCCCAAACTCAAATTGGATGCCGCGACCGTGGCCGATATTTTTCTGGGCAAGATTTCCAAATGGAATGATCCGCGAATCGCCGCGCTCAATCCCGGCGTGACATTGCCCGGGCTGGACGTTGTGGTCGTTCACCGGTCGGACGGGAGCGGCACGACGTATATTTTCACCGACTACCTCAGCTCGGTCAGCAAGGACTGGGCGGCCCGCGCGGGCAAGGCCACATCGGTGAAATGGCCGACGGGATTGGGGGCCAAGGGCAATGAAGGAGTGGCCGGTCAGGTCAAACAGTTGCCCGGGGCGGTCGGGTATGTGGAGCTGGTGTATGCGCATCAGAACCATCTCCAGTTCGCCGATTTAAAAAACACCGCGGGCAAGTTCGTGACGCCCTCGCTGGCTTCGGTTACCGAGGCGCTGGCCACCGCCAGCATTCCCGAGGATTTTCGATTCTCGATGGTGAATTCGCCCGGAGAAGGTGCATACCCCATTGCGGGCGCGACGTGGCTGCTGGTTTATGAGAAGCAAAAAGATGCTGTCAAGGGAAAGAAACTGGTCGAGTTCCTGAATTGGGCCGTGTTCAGGGGCGAAAGCATGGCATCGGCGCTGGATTATGCGCCCTTGCCAGAGCAGGTGCAGAAGCGGGTGCTGGAACGAATCAAAACAATAAAATACTGACTTCGCTCACCCGCGGGCTAGACTCCGGGCATAGCATGACGAAGAGCGCGGTTCCTCCCGCTCTTCGTCTTTGGTT
>Ga0075520_1000604_pt1 | contig 16253 bp, 12 predicted proteins | sample NGEPerB_FD_75100 | JGI IMG/M metagenome (GOLD analysis project Ga0075520, IMG submission 75100) | Arctic peat soil microbial communities from the Barrow Environmental Observatory site, Barrow, Alaska, USA - NGEE PermafrostAB12-B | ecosystem: Environmental > Terrestrial > Soil > Wetlands > Peat ... | reverse complement strand
TATTTCGAGGTGAAGAACTTGCTCACCGTGGCACTGAAAACGAAAGTGACCTGGCTCAATGACGCCCGCGTGCACCGGTCCGACGGCAACCTCGTGAACCTCTTCGCCGTCTACCCGGTAAAAGTCCATGACCCCGACTTCGGTTCTTTGCTTCGAAGTCGGGTGGCTGGCATCGGTTTTGGGCCGGCGTGCTTTGACGAATCGGACCGGTTTGAGCCAGGGGTGGCCCTCTGGGATGATACCCCATTCCTCGGCGATTTCGCGCTCGAAAAGCTGAACTTGCGGACATTCCGGGGTCATAGATGGGAATGACTCACCCTCTACGACAGTACTTCCGACATGGAGCAGTCCCTCGCCGTCACCGGCTAGCACGCAATACAGCCTCACTTGGCTACCCTCGGATGCTCCAAACAAAGCCGCCACACGACGGTGCTGCATGGGCGCCCCCACAACGGTCGATCGAAATGCCGAGAAGGCTGATGTCGGTATTACGTCGAGGTCTACAGGTTGGGCATTCCGAATCGGCGCAAAACCAAGGGTTGGCTGCGGAGTTACCGACGTCATCTCCCCTCCAATGATAGCGCCGCAGCATGCAGCAGCGAAGCGAGAGGCGGAGGAATGTAGACACCCAGCAGCAGTACAATGGCGAGCAGGCAGGCCGCCGGCGCTATAGTCAGCACAGTTTCAGGTGCGAGAAGCTTTGCCGGACTTGGTCCGGGCTCGCCTTGAATGACAGACAACAGTGTTGCTCCCATTCCGACGAAGACAAATGCAAGCATGAGTAAGAACAGACCGCTAATCAAGAATTGGCCACTCCCGATAGCCGCATTGAGAATGGTAAACTCGCTTAGAAAAACGCCAAAGGGTGGGGTTCCGGTGATCGCAAAGAAACCAGCCAAAAGCAGGGCGCCCGAGTACGGAGTTCTCTTCAGAGCGCCACGGACATCGTCGGTAGACTTACTTCCAAACGCTCGATGGATGTTTCCAGCAGACAGAAATAGAACCCCCTTTGTAAACCCGTTATTTAGTAGATGCAATACAGCGCCATACACGGCAGCTCCGCCAATTCCGATGCCAAGAACCAGTATGCCCATGTGTTCGACGCTGGAGTAAGCCAGCATTCGTTTGAAGTCCTTCTGACGGGCCATGAAGATGCCGGCCACGAGCATTGAGACGAGCCCCAGGACAATCATCGGCTTTCTCGCAAAGCTGCCTTCGCCTGCCGCGATGCAGACCCTATATACTCGAAGGATTGCCAAGAATGCTCCGCTAGTTAGTCCCCCCGCAAGCAATGTTCCTGCAACACCCGGTGCCTCGCCGTAGGCATCTGGTTTCCAAGTGTGCATTGGAGCCAACCCCATCTTGGTGCCGAACCCCACCAGCAATAAGATGAATGCCGCGTGCAACCAGGACCGCGACATATAGGGCGCATTGCGCACCAGGTCATTTAGTAGCAGCGACGGCTCTTTGCCCGCGTAGAGTGAAGCATAGCCAAGAAAGAAACAACCAAGCAGGGCCAGAGCAATTCCAACCGATCCGATCAACAGGTACTTCCATGTTGCCTCCAGGGACCGTGGCGTCCGATTGAAGTAAAGAAGCGGCGCCGTTGCAAGAGTGCTTGCCTCCATTGCCACCCACATGAGCCCAAGGTGATAAGCTTCCGTGATTAGAGTTAGGGCACTGAGAATCCCAAGTACGCAAGCGCAGAAGATTCGCTTATTTCCCGCCGGCCGTTGCGACAAGTAGCCAGGAACATAAACAGAACAGGCTGCAAATAGCACCGTTGTGAAGCCGAGCACAACTCTCCCAACTGGGTCAAGCACGAGCCAGCCGTTTAGCCCATGGATGTCAGGGGTCGCGAGAGCAACCGTAACGAGGCCAAGCTGAACTGCGCCACCGAACGTCACAATCCAAGGCCGAGCACGATCCCAGGGCGCTAGGAACGCTATGACGGCAAGGCAAAGTGGCACGACGATTAACAGCAATGCCATTGGTTAGCCTTTAAGCTGGGAGAGCCGTGTCGTGTCGAGTGACGAAAACTCGCGCTGTATGTGGTTTACAATTATTCCCATGACGAAAATGCCAACCAATAAATCGAGTAACACTCCCATCTCGACAAGGAATGGCATCGCGCTAACTAGGGTGAGGCCCATAATGAAGACCCCATTTTCCAGGATCAGATAGCCGACGACCTGGGAGATGGCTTTTCGTCGACTCGTCAGCAATATGAAGCCCGTAAATACCGTGGAAAGCGACGTCGGAACGAACAAAGAGCCAATCGGCTGCTTCGCAAGGGGGAGCGCGTGTGCAAAGAGGATTGCGAGCCCGGTCCCCAGGGCACCAACCAATAGTGATGGAATCAGGCCAATTAGCGGTTCCACCTCCCGGCGAATGCCAACATCTCGCATGGCGCGCATAAGCATCCACGGGATCCCAATTCCCTTGAGAATGACCGTGACGACGGCGATAAGTACAGCCTGAAGCCCGAACTCGCCGTGTGCCAACAGCGCAACTGCACCGAGAACCACGCCTTGCGCAGCTGATCCATTGATGATGGACCTCATGCGGCTGGCGCCAAGAGTGAAAAAGTTGAGGAGCAGAACTACAATCAATAGTGGGTCGACGATGGCTGCCATGGCTACCTTGCGAGTAAGATGATGCCGAAACCGGAGAGTAAACACGCCGCGATAAGGAGGTTCGTAACGCGGCGCAGCCTCAATCTGGCCATCGTCGACTCGACCACGCCAATGACCACGGCATATGCGATCATTGCCAGCATGAACAAACTCCAGTTGCCCCAAATGCTACCCGTCCGAAACGGTAAAGCAGTGCGCACGACAATAACTCCGAGCACGAAGAGTTTCACAGAGGCCCCATAAAGAATCATGGCAAACGGCGGGCCGCTATGGTCGAGGACCATGACCTCGTGAATCATCGTCAGCTCCAGATGCGTGTTGGGGTCATCGACAGGGATTCGACTATTCTCAGCCAGGACGACGACAAATAGACTCACGACCGCGAGCAGCAGCGGGGCGGATAACCCGCGCCACGTCTCGGAAGGCGCCGAGGTCAGCATCGTCGACAGCGATAAGGATGCCGTGCACTTGGCAAGCACGACGAGTCCCAGGAATAGGGCAGGTTCAGCAAGGCAGGCAAAAGTGGCCTCACGCGCGGATCCCATGCCTTCAAATGACGACCCGGTATCAAGTGCGGCAAGTAGCGTGAAGAAGCGGCCCAAACCAAAAAGGTACGCAAAGAGCACCATGTCGCCAACAAATGCCAAGGGTGCTCGCTGGTATCCAAGAGGAACCATGAACCCAGCCATGACTGTAGTGACAAGTGCAACGACAGGCCCCGCGCGGAAGAGCCAGGTCGTCGTTGTGCTAAGCGCAACACCCTTACGCATTAACTTGATGAGGTCAAAGTAAAGCTGGAAGAGTGGAGCACCCACACGCCCGGCAAATGCCGCCTTCAGCTTCACGATAATGCCGAAAAAGAATGGCGGAAGGGCGAGCAAGCACAAAGCGTGCACAACTATCTGGTAGATAGGCAATGGCGCTCGTTTCCTAGTGCCAGATGAACAGCATTACGACCAATGTCGCGAGAATATAGGTTACGTAAAGGTGTGGGCTTCCGGGCTGGATGAAACGAGCCCAGGTAGCCACGCGCCCAAGCCAGCGGAAAACTGGCATGATGAATAGATCAAGCACGACCTCGGGGACATGGCTCTCAAATCGGCTTGATGTGGGGAGCGGTTGCGTGAGCGTTGGTGTATGGATTCGCGGCCGCAAAGCAGACCCGAACATACCAACAAGCCCCTCAGCAAAAGAGGAGGCGGTGTATTGCATACGCGGCGATGGTGAACTGTATCCGCAATCCCAGGTGGGCACGCGGGCGGTGCGAGCACTTGGGGCCGCGATTGACAGAAGAATTGCCACAAGAACGACGGCGAGGATTAGTGTAACGTTCAGCCAACTGATGGTGGCCAGGGGCAGAAGTGTGTGCAAGCCCAGTTGTTGCGGCTCAGCTTTCCAGTTCATTGTTGCACGCTCGAGGATCGGCACGACAAGCAATGGCATTGCGCCAATCGCCGCACAGCATGCGGCAAGTAATGCCATCGGCGCTAACATGGACCAGGGGCTCTCCTTGGCCATGTGTCCATGGGTGCTGCGAGATTCGCCCAAAAATACGACGCCAAATACCTTTACAAAGCATGCGACAGCGAGTGCCCCGACCGATGCAAGGACGGGCACGCCGAGCGTAGCCACAACACCGACAGGTCCCAGGTCTTGCGATCCGGCGCGTAGCATTCCAATGTAAACAAATAGCTCGCTGATAAATCCGTTCAGGGGCGGCAGTCCGCAAATAGCCACAGCACCAATCAGAAATGCAATCGATGTCCACGGCAATTTTCTAAGAAGCCCTCCGAGGGCATCGATTTCCCGCGTTTGAGTGGCCCTGATGACTGAACCGGCACTGAAGAAGAGCAGTGCTTTGAAGAGGCCATGATTCCAAGTGTGTAGAAGTGCGCCGGCAAGACCGAGCGCGATCAGGGAGGCGTGGCCCGTCGCGCGACCGAGAAGTGCCAAGCCGAGCCCCATCACGATGATGCCGATATTTTCGACGCTGTGGTAGGCAAGTAGTCTTTTCAGATCGTGCTGCCCGATGGCAAACGCCACCCCGAGGACTGCCGAGACGCTGCCTAAGCCAAACAGCACGAGCCCCCACCAAATCGGAATCTTGTCGAAGAAAGAACCAAGGCGAATCAATCCGTAGATGCCCATCTTGATCAGCACTCCTGACATAAGAGCTGACACGTGGGTCGGCGCATTCGCATGCGCTCCCGGCAACCACACATGAAGCGGCATTAGCCCCGCCTTCATGCCAAATCCGAGGAGCCCAAGAATGAAAACTCCAGTACCAAGCGAGGATGTCGCAGATAGCCCGGTAATAGCCAGAGAAAAAGACCCAGTAGCGGCACGTAGCACGGCGAACATTGCAATGATGAGAAGAGTGCCCGTTCGGGTTGCCACGAGATAAACGAACCCGCTTTCGCGCACGGCTGGCAAATGGTCATCGGTGGTCACAGCAAAGAACGCCGCAATCGCCATGATCTCCCAGCTAAACAGAAATAAGACCGAGTTTTCGGCCATGACAAGCAGCGCCATGCCCGAAACCATTAGGCCGTAAAAAATTCGCAACTTGCCAACTGTTTGAGGGTGTTTGTGCGCTGGCCAATATCCGAGTGCGTAGACTGTCCCAGCGACGCCGATTAGGAAAATCTGAGCGAGAAACATGCCGGCTAGTGCATCCAGTCGAACTTGAAAAGGCCCCCCAGGAATGCTCCAAGGCTGCGACAAAACGCTGGTGCCAATGCTCGTCATTGAGCGAAACGCTGCCACTAGCCCGCACGCGGATCCAAGGACCATCATGCAGGCAAATACCCAGTCGCCACGCCGCGTACGAAACCCTGCAGCTGCGGCGACAAAGCCACTAACCCCGGTCAGAACGACCGCAGCGAGCGCGAGCAATATGTTCACCGGGAACTCCCTAAATGTCTCGTGAACATTACTGAGCCCGCCTCACTTCGTCGCGTCCTCAGGGTCGGCACCGCTTGCGCGATCCACGCGCATGGCTTCGGTCAAAATTTCTTCCGGCGTTGCTCGATCAACCACGGCCTGCTTGAACCGGGGATCTTGAAGCGCCGCCGAAAGCCTGGATAGAAGGTATAGGTGAGAGCGAATCGTCAGAGTCACGAGCGAGAAGAAGGTGTGAACGGGGCGATCGTCGATGGCGTGAAAATCAACCGGCCGGGCTAGAAAGCATAACGTGACAGCCGGCTGGTTCGCTGGCAGCACTACCGGTGATCTCACATGCGGGATCGCAATGCCGTCTCCGACTCCAGTCGAGCCCATTGCCTCCCGAGCCAAAAGAACATCGAACAAGAATTCGCGATCTGTTTCGCTCGCCAGCGGAATTCGATTCACGATGGCGCGTAGCGCCGACTCACGATCGGTGCCTTCCACGTCATGATGAATTCCTCCAGCGCGCAACGCGGTTGCAAACCCTGAAGCCGAGTTGTCTACAATCCGACGAGAAGGTGGGAATGCGTCGACGGATACCGACAACCCGCGTGCGGTTGCCCATTCCAGCAGCTCCGCTCGATGGAATCGGTAGTTGTCGTTAACGGATTGGCAAGGAATTGCCGATTGCTTAATCCATCGATAGATTGACCGCTCAGTTGTATTCAACAATTTCGCGGCCTCTTGTACAGTAAGCTTCATCGTTCCGTCCAAGAACCAGCAATAATCCCAACTATTTGTGAGTGGTTACCTTGCACATGCTACGTCGAGGTTGGCATGACCCAATAAACGGTGGTGCTGGAACAGGTTCAAATTTCACATGCTTCAATGACGGCTGACCTAGCCACATCGAAAAACAAGGTAAAAATGACACATTATGTTCAACTGTCGCACGTGCTTATCACGTGAATCGTGGCCGCGCAACACACCGAACGTTCGTTCGCGCGTGAGCAATTCAGAGACGTCGCTCGTGGAGACGCCCCACCGCGAGTAGGATCCCAAAGATGATTGCCTCCGGTCGGGGTGGACAGCCCGGAATGAGGACGTCTATAGGCAAGACTTCGCCTAAGCCGCCTGCACTAGCGTAGCTCCGCCCCACAATGCCACCCGAGGCGGCGCAAGCGCCAACGGCAATCACCACGCGGGGCTGTGGTACGGCCTCGTAAGTGCGTCGAACGGCGGTTTCCAAGTTACGCGTTACTGGCCCGGTAACGATGACACCGTCAGCGTGGCGGGGTGAGGCGACAAAGTCGATGCCCAGACGCCTTACGTCGTAAACCGGATTCAATAATGCAGTCAGCTCCCAGTCGCAAGCGTTGCATGACCCCGAGTCGAGGTGGCGCAGTTGCAGCGAGCGCCCCAACGTCCGTCGAATCCATTTGTCGACTTGCTCGCCTGGGGGTAATGTTGCAAGCTGCATGGCCTGGCCGTCCGCGCTACTCTCCACCTCCACCTCGAGGCTCTCGCGCCTGCGCGCAGCGAGTTCGAACTCTCGCCCCATCTCGAGCGCACCTTGTGCCGATTGCTCAGCGCACCTGCCACAAAATAGGCACCGAGCAATATCGATCGCATAGCGTGTCTCATTCGGACCGCCGCTGATCGCGCCCGACGGGCACACCGATGGCGGAGGGAGCGCATCGAAAGCCACGCCCGGGCGAATCTGAGGCGCACCGCGAAACCGGGCCGGGGGCTGTGACGGTTGTGACGGATAGCGGACAGTCACCACTCCGGTACGCAGGCTCCTCAGTATGGCGGTCAGCATGACGCTTTTCTTTTTGAGCTAATCATTTTGGTTTCATCATCGGTCCGTGCATGAGTAACAGAGCTCGAAGCTCTTGTTGACCAAAGGGAAGTCGGGGATGATGTCGTTTTGGGCGGCGAGCGGCACAGCGGGCCAGTTGGCATAACTCGCCGACCGCAGGTGGTATCGATCTACGCGGCCCGCGCCATCTGTGCGCAACCAATGTAGGGCCGCCCCGCGAGGCGATTCGATCGCGCAAAGGCCAATCCCCCAGGGAGGCAGCGACTCGGGCACTATTGCGCAAATCGGCCCATTAGGAACACTCGATAGTAACGCGCGGATCAACCGCATTGATTCGCGGGCTTCGGCCGCGCGCAGATTTAGCCGTGCGTGGACATCGCCCTCGTTCGCGGTGACCACCGACACCCTGGGGCCATGCTCGTCGACATACGCACCGTGGGGGTGGTCACGTCGCGCGTCGCGGTCGATACCGCTGGCCCGCGCGGCGACTCCTGTCACGCCCAGATTGATGGCGTCTTTCTGCGCCAAAATCCCCGTTGTGTCCAGACGATCAAGGACCGATGGATTACTCTCAATGCGGTCCACTAGGCTCCCGAGCGCCTCTTCGGTCACGTCCACTACGCTCTCGATCGACCGTACGATCTCGGAGGTGACATCAAGCCGGACGCCACCCGGCGTCACGAGCCCGCGCAAGAAACGGTTTCCCGTTAGGCGCTCATTGAGCTGCTGCAACGCTTCCTTCATTCGCAAACCTGCTGAGGTGCCATAGTGGTAACCGGCGCCAGCTGGGATGTTACCAATATCGCCCGCATGGTTGTAGAGACGCTCAAGCTCAAGCGCCAGGGTGCGAATCACGCGCCCACGGCTCGGGACGTCAACGCCGGCAATCTGTTCCGTTGCCTCGCAGAACCCGAGCCCGTGCGATACCGAGCACACGCCACAGATGCGTTCGACAACGTAGAATGCGTCGAAGACAGTCAACCCCTCAGTACGCTTTTCCAAACCGCGGTGTGTGTAAAATAGACGTGGCTCGAGATGAAGAATCTTTTCTCCGACCGTGCTGAACCGAAAGTGACCGGGCTCGATAATCCCCGCGTGAATTGGACCCACCGGAACTTCGAACACACCCTCGCCCTCCACGATCAGGTGCGGAAACTCCTCAGCCTGCTCCACCGCGGGGCGTTGCTTGGCGTCGAATCGTTTACGCAAGGGGTACAAACCCTTCGGCCACCCGTCGTGCAAAACGAGCGGTCTCGGATCAGGGTGGCCAGTGAAGGTAATTCCGAATAGGTCCTGCGCCTCACGCTCGTGCCAATTGGCGGCTGGGACGTTCGCGGAAATGCTCGGTACCTCGGGTCGGACAAGGTCGAGCGAGACTAACAGTGTGATGAAAATATCGGGTCGGGGCAGCGTGAACCCGGGACCCGGCTCGAAGATGTAGCGGAGCTTGAGGTCCCGATCCGCCGTCGATTCTTCGTCAGTCGCGACGAGCATGGCAAAAGACAGACCGTTGCCGCACAACTCGTCCGTTGCTGCCAGTACGTCCTCGGCTCGGTTCAACCGAACCGTGAGATCCTGCGGGCGCGGGCCCGGCTCGAACCCGGCCCGTCCAGCCAGCCGCGACCGAAGACTTTCCTCCAATTTCTGCGTTGGTTCAGCCAAGGACAACCTCCGTGGCCCGCATGAGCGCGTGATCGAGGCTCGCGGGCATGTGGATCCCGAGCAACAGCATGACTGAGGCGAGCACTATCATGCCCACAAGAGGCCAGCGCGCTTCGCGCCCGCGGTCCGCTGTCTGCTCAGCAACACCGAAGACAATTTGTCCCACATGGTGAATCAACCCAGCAAAAATGACCACCATCATGACGAGGAAGACTGACACAGCGCCATAATGGCCCGCGCCGATGCCGGCCCGGATCGTTATCAGCTCGCTGATGAAAATCGAGAACGGTGGCGCGCCAGCCAAGGAGAAGGCAGCCATAAGCAGAAGTGTGCCGCACCAGGGCGCGATGCCGAGGTAGCCCCTCATATTGCGTATGTCACGGCTGCCATAGCGGCTGATCGCGTCACCAGCAATTAGGAATGCCAGCGCCTTGGTGACCCCGTGGTTGATGACGTGCAAGAGTGCCCCATAGATTCCGAGCCGTCCACCAAACCCAAGCCCCAGAGCGATAATGCCGACATGCTCGACGCTATGGTACCCGAGCAGTCGCTTCAAGTCGTGCTGGACGAGAATAAAGGGTGTCGCTACGACCACTGAGATCAGGCCGAATATCAACAGCAACCTCTGGCTGAATTCAGGTCCGCAGGCATTGCATGTGATGGTGTGAAAACGCAGAATCCCAAACAGCGCACACTTAATTAGTGCACCTGAGAGCAACGCCGAGACGGGCGAGGGCGCCTGGCTGTGAGCATCTGGCAGCCACATATGAACCGGGGCCAAGCCGGCCTTCGCCCCGTAGCCTACTACTACGAAAATGAAGCCAATCCGCACGATGCTAGGGTCGAGGTGGTGAGACAGCGCAATGATGCTCGACCAATTCATCGATCCCGCTTGTCCACCACCCTGAACGTGCGTCGCCGCGCCATATACCAGCACGGTACCGAACAGTCCGAACGAGATCCCGATGGTTGTGACGATGATGTACTTCCAGGCCGCTTCGAGGCCCTGCTTATGGCCATGAAAGCCCACCAGAACCGCTGAAGTAATGGTGGTGCCCTCCATTGCAACCCATAGAATGCCGAGGTTGTCCGCCAGTACCGTGACCAACATGGTGGCAATGAATCCCTGGACCAACGCATAGTAGTAGCGTAGCGACTCCTCGCGCATCTCCCCTCGCGCGAGTTCCTGCCTTATCCACCCAACAGTGGCAACCGAGGTTACGACCGCCAGCAGGCTGATAAGGAGCAGGAACAGTAAGGTCAAATCGTCGGCGCGAAGCACGCCCAAGGCGCTCACCGGGCCCGACGCGGTGACCCGGTAGGCGATGGTCAGCGCAAGCCCGAGCACAGTGAGTGAGCTGCCGACGTCGAGCGCACTGAGCAGTCGTCGGCTGCGAACCAGCAGCATGCACAGCCCAATGGCGGCAGGGACGAGCGGGGTAATCCACAAAAGGCTCGAACTCATCTTCAACCCCTGAGGCTTTCGAGATCGGCGATGTCCGTGTCGATGCTCGAACGGACTCGCAATACCATGATGCCCATAACTAACGCCCCGAGTACCACGTCTAGAATGACCCCAATTTCGATTATCAAGGGCATGCCTTGGCTGATCGCCATGGCGGTGAAGAAGATTCCATTCTCCGAAGCAAACAAGCCCACCATCTGTGTAAGCGCCTTCTTACGGGATGCCATCACTAATACGCCGAGCAAGATCAGCGCAATTCCCACCGGTAGAGCATTACCGGTGATGGCCTGCCGAACCGGGCCAAGCGAGGCGCTCAGGTGGAACGACAACACCACGATGGCGGCGGCGAGGGCGAGCGTAATGGGGATAGGAATTACCGGTTCGATCGCGCGGCGGATCTGGATTCGTTTCACCACCCGGATCAGAAGCCAAGGGAGTGCAACGGCCTTAACGGTGATAGTGATTCCGGCGATGATCCATAGATCAATGTTTCCCGTGGCGGTTGCTAGGACAGCCCCGGCAATTCCCAGTAACACTGATTGCGCGGCCACGGCATAGATGGCGCGAAATAGCTGGCCCGAGGCGAGGATAATTAGCATCGTGACCAGAAGTAGCGCCCCCAGATCGTCAATCAAACGGGTGGCTAATTCGGCGGTCATAGAATCCTCAGTGCTAGCGATAGGAAGGCACACAATAGTCCCAACCCAAGAAACTGGGGCACTCGGAAGAAACGCAGCTTAGCGTAAGAGGACTCGACCAGGCCGAGAAACGTCGCAAACACCAAGGTCTTGGCTGCGAAGGCCGAAAGCGCGACGCCAAGTTCAAATGGCGTCATACCTTTGGCCAAACCAATCGGGAAAAAGAGCGCTGCTACCAGGGTGAGCACGATGAGTTGTTTGGTGTGTGTGGCTAGCACAATGCAGGCAAGGCCGGGCCCCGAGTGCTCAAGGAGCATACCCTCGTGCATCATCGTGAGCTCTAGATGGGTGTCCGGATTGTCTACCGGAATACGGCCCGTTTCGGCAAGTATCAGGACGAGCATTGCGAACAGCGCGAGCAGATCCGGCGCCTGCCACGAAAGCGTGGTGAGAGTGTTGCGCCGTGCGGCGAGGTCGCCAAGCTCGGTGGTGCCGCCCACAACTGCAATCGAGAATACCACCATCATTAGAGCTGGCTCGACTAGCAGCCCAATGGTCATTTCGCGCGACGCGCCCATTCCTCCGAACGCGCCCCCGGCGTCGAGTGCCCCAATCGCTGTGAGGAACCGCGCCAGAGAGAGCAGTGCCAGGAGCAAGATCGCGTCCCCCAGGGGCAACGGCCCAGGATACCTCGGCAACCACAACACTGGCAGCATTGTGGCACTGGTCACGGTAGCGGCTAAGACCAGCACCGGCACCGCACGAAAGAGTGGGCTGGCGGTGTCGCTCTGCACCGTTTGCTTGTGCAGCAGTTTCCACAAGTCACGGTAGGGCTGCCACAGATCTGCCCCCTGCCGGCACTGCAAACGTGCCTTGAGTTTCTGGACAAAACCCGTCACCAGCGGTCCGATAAGAACCAACAGGCCCGCCTGGACGAGCGCGACTCCAATAGGTGCGGCAAGCTCCACGGCTCACCCTTTCCCGAATAGCAACAGTGTGACTACAAGCGTTACTAAGAGGTAGCCCACATAGCCGTGGATACGACCGGTGCTATAGGAGCGGATCGCCTCGGCACCAGCCTTCAGCGTGTGCTTGAGCCTGTAGTACAGCATCGTCTCAGCTAGGTCGACCACCTCGCCGCGGTAAGTGAGCCTCCGGACCACGTAGGGCGAAGCACCAGTCTCCTTGACAACCTCGCGGCGAGGGCGGTACAGGGTCGCAAAAATCAGACGCAGCGGCTTGGCAAACGCGGTTGCGGTGTAGTCAAAGCGGCTGCTCGGTTTCATCCCGCAGGTCCAGGTCGGCGCAAGCCGACGCGGGGCCACGCGTGGCCAGCTGCACAACACCCAGGCCCCCGCGGCGACGAGTGCAAAGAGGGCGGCCACCCCGGTCACTGAGATTGAGGTAGCCGCCAGTCCAAATAGAGCGCCGCTGCTCGTGAGGACGAGCGGACCGCGGACGAGGACCACCGCGCTGGTCCCAAGGCCCCCCAGAAGTTCGGAGGTTGGCCGATCGAGCAGGCTAATTACGTAACCTGGCACCACCCCAAGTACTACGCACGCGCTGGCAAGCAGCAGCATGCCGGCAATCATTGGCGCAGGTGACTCCTTGGCCTGCTCGGCGTGAGTCGAACGTGGGCGGCCAAGGAACGTGACACCGAAGGCCTTGGCGAAGCAGGCAGCGGCAAGGCCGCCGGTCAGTGCGAGAATCGATGCGGCAACGCCGGCGAGCAATCCCGAGGCTCCACCCAACTTGGCTCCGCCCAACACCAGGGCCTGGAAGGTCATCCACTCGCTCACGAATCCATTGAGCGGCGGAAGCGCCGATATGGCCACTGCTCCAAGAAGAAATAGCCAGGCCGTCCACGGCATGCGCCGAGCAAGCCCGCCGAGCTCCTCCATGTTTCGCTTGTGAGTTCCGCCGATAACGCTGCCCGCGCACAGAAACAACAGTCCCTTGAACGCCGCGTGGTTCAACGAATGCAGCAGGGCTGCGGCCAGCGCGAGCGTGGCCAGTTGCGAGGTGCCGCGGACACTACTCAGCACCATCGCGAGGCCGGCACCGATTAGAATGATGCCGATGTTCTCAACGCTGTGGAAAGCAAGCAGGCGTTTGAGGTCATGCTGTTGTAGGGCGAAGAGGACCCCGACTAGAGCCGAAACGGTCCCAAGAAAGAGTACAGTCCAACCCCAAGATGCGGGCGTTGGACCTGCGATGGGTACCAAAATATCAAAGCCGAAACGGAAAATCCCATAAAGCGCCACTTTGAGCATCACCCCAGACATGAGCGCTGAACCGTGACTGGGTGCTGCTGGATGCGCCATTGGTAGCCAAACATGCAGCGGCACGACTCCCGCCTTGGCGCCGAATCCAGCCAGGGCGAGCATGAACAGCACGGTGCGTGTTGAACGGTTCAGGTCATGCGCCGCCGCGCGTAGCGCGGGGAAGTCGAAAGCGTGTGCTTGCTCAGTTAGTGTAAGAAACACTACCAGGAGCGCCGCGGTTCCTGCATGCGCCATTACCAGGTACACTAGCCCCGCACGAGCGTTCTCCTCGCTGCGAACGTCGCTTACGACGAGAACGTAGCTCGCGAGTGTCATTCCCTCCCAAGCCAGCAAAAACGTTAGTGCGTCATTTGCGCAGCACACCAGCGCCATGCACGCGACGAACACATTCAGGGCGAATGTCTGAACCAAAGGAGCGCGGGCGTGCGCGCCAAGGTATGATGGGCCGTACAGCGCCGCAGCTGCGGCGCCTAGCGAAATGATCAGGAGAAAGAAAGCCGAGAGGCCGTCCACCGAAAGAGACATCTCTGCAAATGGGAACAACTTCGGCAAGGCAATGTGAGGAGGTGCCGAGCGGCTCTTGAGCACGCCGATGGCAACAACCGCGCCCCCCACGGCGAAGGCCAATGTTAGCAGATGACCCAGCCAGACGACTGCCGGAACGAAGCCCCGAAGATACTTCATGGCGACATGAAGCCTAACTCCCTTTGCAACTCCAGATCCATCCCGCCCTCGATACTGGTTGCTGCTTCGGCTGGGCCTTCGGTCGATTCGCACGTATCGCTAGAAGGACCATTTCAAACAACGCGCTCTTTTCTTGACATCCTCAGTTCCTGAGGCAACTCGCGATCGACCCGGATTTCCCGGTAGCTTGCGGGGATTCGACCGCCAAAGCCGTTGTAAGTCACCAGGTAGGTTCCCACCGGAACAGCGCGCAACCATGCTTCCGTCGCGGCAATTTCGCGCAGGTAGCGGTCGTTGCCGAGTTCGACATCGTCGTCGAGATGCTGGTAAAGATGCGTAATGTTCTCCTCGAATGGATTGAATAGGTAATATGCTTCGCTAACGATCGAAGGCGTCTTGCCAAAGACGCCTTCGACGAAACTAACGCGGTCTTCGACACCGAATCGTCGCGCAAGCATGCGTGAAGCGGCAATGAGTCGCGCGCGTTGTTCCAAGCCTGTGAAATGACAGTGGCTTGCAAGCGCCGCTACAACACAGAATTTTCCTGCGCCGGAGCCAATGTCCATTACCGTTCGAATGTTGAATTCATCGAGCCACTCGGAAACGCGAGCCGCAACAATGAGGGGAGTCCAGTAATTGTCGGAAACCAGTCGCAGATCGCTGGGCAAGAAGCGATCGAACGCTCGGTCTGTAGGATATTTTCCTTCCCGAAGCGTATCTGCAATGTTCTGAACTGACGGTCCCGCTGTGAAACCGTCAGCCGGAGTCAAGTCGTTTGCTGGTGACTCCCACTTAGCGAAATTCGGACCGTTGGACAACCTAGACATCCTTACATTAAGAGGGCGTTTTTCATGCGGGCTCGGACAACGGCAGGTTACATACCACATCCGTCGTCAGCCTTCCCTCGCGATGCCCCCTTCGGCCCCCGAGCACAGATCGCTCACCCTATATCTTTGGATATTTGCTGAAGGTCGCAATAGGCTCGCGTAATGTCCTGCTCTAACAGGAGCCCTAGAAGCTTGCCTTCATGATCAACCACCGGCAACGCGTGCAGTCGATTTTCCACCATTTTAGCCAATGCGGCTTCAAGATCATCCTGCTGCAAAACGCCGATGTTCGGCAGCATAACATCCGCCGCGATGATTACCCCACCAAAGTCGAACCCGGTGCGCACGGCTGAGCGAATTTCATCGGAAATGACGCCAAGCACTATCCCATTGGCGTCTAACACGGGGTAGACCAGCTGCGTGCCCGAGGCCAGCTCTTGTTTGATGTCTAATATTGACGCAGTCGGGAAGAGCGTCCGTACATCTGGATCCGGCGTAAAGATATCGCGCACTTGTTTGCCGCGCAGCAATGACACCCATTCACCAGAGGATCTTGACACACGCTGCGCACCGTACAGAGAAACGGGTCGAAGCGCCAAGTAGGCAAGTCCGACAGTTAGCATCAAGGGGACGAGCAAATCGTAACTGCCTGCCATCTCACAGACCATTACCAATGCCGCCAACGGCGCGTGCGCAATCCCCCCGTAGAAAGCGCCCATTCCAACCAATGCGAAGGCGCCGGGATCTGCAATGCTCGGCATCAGTTGTTGCGCGGCATAGCCAAACGCACCGCCGAGTAGTCCCCCAATGGCAATTGATGGCCCAAAGTCACCGGCACTGCCTCCCGATTCCAAAGTCAATGCTGTGGCCAACATTTTGACCAGCGCCAGACCGAGCAGCAGCCCTACCGCATGCCAACCTGTGGGCATGAAACTTGGTGCAATGATAGCCGCCTGCGCTGCCCCATAGCCTGAACCGAGAATTCCGATCCCTTTGCCTTGCAAACCCAGCGACGGATTGATGCCCAGAATCCACGCGATCGCGAGAACACCGAGCATTAGACCACCAATCGCTGGCGTGGCCCATCGGGGCAAAGGCAATCGACGAAACATCTGTCGTACTTGCTTCAACACAAAAATAAACAGGCGGCCCGACAATGCTATTACCAGAGCCAACAGGACATATAACCAGAGGCGTAGCGGGCTGAATGCGTAGGTCCTTGCACAGCTAAATAGATGGCCTCCGCCGGGGGTGATTACACGGAATATCGAATAAGCTGTAACGCTCGACAATATCGCAGGAATCAACGCGTCTGACTCGAAATCATCACGATAGAGTATTTCCGTCG
>Ga0075520_1000603_pt1 | contig 16259 bp, 14 predicted proteins | sample NGEPerB_FD_75100 | JGI IMG/M metagenome (GOLD analysis project Ga0075520, IMG submission 75100) | Arctic peat soil microbial communities from the Barrow Environmental Observatory site, Barrow, Alaska, USA - NGEE PermafrostAB12-B | ecosystem: Environmental > Terrestrial > Soil > Wetlands > Peat ... | reverse complement strand
GCCTACCAGCGCCTGAACATCGACCAATCGATCCATGAGGCGTTGGTCGGCAGCCAAGGAGATTGCCGAATTCTGGAAAACTTCAAGCGCTTCCGTCAGAGGGATATCGGATTGGATTTGCGGGTGATCCACTGAGAATCTTTCAATTGGAAAGGTTCGAGGTTGAACGGTAGCACCCCATATAACCAGACCCAAACCGCCGAACCCGCACAACTGCAAGCCCAGTTCGGGCCAATTGGCCGCACCCATTGCAGTCGATCGATTTGACGCGCAACCCACGCACGAGTACGCCGTAAGCATGGACCCAACACAGCAGCAGGCCGCGGCAAGATTTGGCCGGCGCTTCGGCATTGGGGCATTTGCCGCCATTATGGCGCTTTTTGTTGTCGTGTGTTCGGCACAGATTCTTTATCAAGGTTTCAGTGCATCGGAGTCCGCGCGAGCACCCCAATGTGAACAGGGTATTCGTGATTTGGTTGTGGGAGTTCGAAAGGCCCGCCAAGCAGCGGCCCTGGAAGTCCTGGGTGAGCGCGCGGCTGTGGCCCGATTCCGCGGCGCACTGCTGACAGAATGGGCTGTGCGCAAGTCCCTAGATACCCAATGTCAGGCCAATTCGTGGGGTAAAGCTGCACTTGGTGCAGTGGATGGGTGGCGCTGGGCCGAAGAGAATGCAGTTCGATATGAGTCGGTGGACCTGGCACCCAGCCGGCGTCGAATCCAGGCCATCGAAGTGCATCTGGGGTGGCAAACCCCATGACCGTGGTACTTATACCCGGATTGGCCAGAATCAATTTTAGAATCTAAGCTGCGGGCGCCTGTCGATGACGTTACCTATGTCCAGTACTGACTCCTCCGAGTCCCTCCAATTGCCTGGTTTTGATGTCCTGCCGCTGAGCGCTGATTTGCGTAAGGCTATTGATGAACTCGGGTATACCCACCCGACACCGGTGCAACGGGCCGTCTTTGACCCTGCGACGCGGGGATTAGACCTGGTCGTGCAGGCACGTACGGGTACCGGCAAGACTGCTGCTTTTGGAATGCCGTTGATGGACGGCCTGGTCCGCAGAAATCAACTATCAACTCAAGCACTGATACTCTGCCCGACTCGTGAACTTGCCGTGCAAGTTTATCGGGAATTAGAGGGACTCGGTAGGTACCGCGGATTGCGTGTGACGGCGATCTATGGCGGTGCACCCATGGCTCGTCAAATGGATGAGCTGAAGGCGGGAGCGCAAATTGTTGTCGGAACGCCAGGTCGAGTGCTCGATCATTTGCGGCGCGAAACTCTCAAAGCCGGCGACATACGCGTCTGCATACTCGACGAAAGCGACGAGATGCTAAGCATGGGGTTCTTGCCGCAAATTACGGAAATTCAGAGCTACTTGCCGAACCCTCACCAGACTCTGTTGTTTAGTGCAACATTGCCTGTTGACATTCAAAGAATGGCGGAAACTCGACTGAATGACCCCGTTTTCCTGACGCTTAGCGGAGATCATATCGGGGCTCTTGACGTTAAACACCTTACTTATTTCTCCCGACGCGACAAGCTCGACGACTTGTTACGAATGCTGGACGTCGAAGATCCTGAAAGCGCGATCATATTCTGCAATACTCGTGATGAAACCAAGCGCGTTGCGGCGGCGCTCGACAAGCGGGGTTTCAGTGCCGATTGGCTCAATGCGGATTTGGCTCAGCCCGATCGCGAAAAGGTAATGGAGTCCACGCGTTTGGGGAAACTTCGGTTCTTGGTATGCACAGATGTTGCATCGCGCGGTATCGACATCTCGCATCTCACGCATGTTATCAACTTCGATTTCCCCGAATCGCCCGAAGCTTATGTGCATCGAACGGGACGAACGGGGCGTGCCGGAAGCACGGGAACGGCAGTATCTCTTATTACCCCCGGAGACATTGGCTACCTATATATTCTTCGTCTTACTTACAAAATTATACCTATCGAAAGGCATTTGCCTACTAAAGCGGAATTGAGAACACGTGAGCAGCTCGACATGGTCGAAATGTTCGTTGAGGCCTTCGCCTCACGCATTCCACATGACGATGATGTTATGCTCGCTCGGCGACTGCTGTGCCATGAATCCGTAGAGCGCGTTGTCGCTGGACTATTGCGCGATCATTTGGGCTTGCGTCCAGAAGCAACCTCGATTGCAACCGATAACCGACGTTCGCGATTGCCAGTACGTTCAATCGTCGATGTGCCGGTGTCCTCAACTTCCAGTGCTTCGAATAGCCCAAATTTAGCTGTAACCCGCGCCGCATCAAGCTTGGATCGGCAAAGTGCTCCCATACCGGTTCAGCTCGACGCTGATTCTGCGGAGTCGCAATTAACGCGCAGACGACGCAAGCAGCGCCCAAGAACAGAATCGCCCGATGCGAGTCCAGCCGATCCGAATTCACCCAGCGTAAATATGCCCGGCGCTGTAAATGAAATCGAAGAGAACTTCGACTTTCAATACACCGTTAGCGAACTACCAAGTCAGGCTAAACCAGTAACGCCCGCACCAGGAAGCAGTGGAGATCCAACGCCGGAACAGGAGGTCCGGTCCGATAACCGTCACCGTGCTTCAGCCGAACCTAACGGCAAGCCAGAAGTCGGAGTTGAGGTATTTGTGAATGTCGGGCGTCGTGACGGCGTAAGCTCTGAAGACGTGCTTGCTATCCTCGCTGCGCGTTCAATTCCCAAATCGTCAATCCTGCACGTCAGCGTTCGCCACCATCATACCTTTGTTGGGGTAACGCGACCCAATTTCCAGTCCGTACTCGGCGCCTTGGACGGGGTATCGCTCGCTGGCCGAGTGGCCCGTGCGGAACCCGCAAGGACAAACCGCGACTGACGGAGTCCCCAGAACGTGGCATAATTGTTTTGATCATGATTCGCGCTGAGGACCATGCCGCCGCGTAGTCTGGAGTGCTTGCTCGGCGATGTCGCGTTCGCGCTCAGGGAAGGTCTCGGGCCCAGCGATTTGATCCCTATGTTGGAACGTCTACTGAAGTTGGCGCCTCAAGGGTCGGAAGCCTGCCAATACGGGCGGCTTCATTTGGCCGAATTGACGATTCGCACTCAGCCGTTTCGTGCCGCAAGCTTGGCACGGCCCGTTGCCCTCCAAAGCGCATCCGACCGCGCTTGGGGAATTGTCGGGCTGGCGATGACTTTGCTTGGGCACTACCGCGTTGCGGTACGAGCATATCGACAGGCACTAGTCATAGCCCCCAGCCACGCTGGACACCTGCACAACCTAGGACACGTGTTAGATGTAGGCTTGGATCGATTTCGGGAAGCACGGCATTATTTGGAGCTGGCCCACCGCCAGGAACCCGAAGTACGAGAAATAGCCTCGTCGCTGGCTCATGCGCTTGTACGTTCGGGTGACATGAACCGAGCCGCAATCCTTCTATGCAAGTCGGTCGGCATGACGAAAACAATGGCGTCGGCGACCATCGAGATGTGGTTGTCACGCACCCCAGAGGCAACGACCGGACTGGCTCGATGAAGTATTTGAGGTATTTGCGCGCCAAAAGCGCAGGATCACTTGTGTCGCGGTTTCGGGCTTACTAATCTCTTGCCTATCAAATGCGAATTCACGTCTCGCACGGGGCCACCTTCCTGACGGTGCTCAGCGGCATCTTGCTAACAGCCTTGTTTCTCGCCGCTGCTTTTTATGCGCCCTTGGCACAGCCCGAAGCAGGCGGGCTGTCTCAAAAGATATTCTATTTTCATGTGCCGGCGGCCTATGCACTTTACCTGTGCGGGGCTGTTTGCGGCATCGGCAGTGCGGCGTACTTAGTGCGTCCCACGAGTTCGAACAATGCTTGGGCACGCGCCGCCGCCGAGTGCGCCGTAATTTTTGGGCTGGTTGTGCTTACAAGTGGTCCTCTTTGGGCCAAGAAAGCCTGGGGCGTGTATTGGACTTGGGACCCCAGATTGACGACACTGCTGCTGAGCGTCCTCATCTACGCTTCTGTAGTGGTATTGCGTGTGTTCGCCGGTGACGGCGACGCAGAAAGACGCTTTGCATCCGCCTTAGGTGTTCTGGGTACAGTCAATTTGCCGATTATTCATCTAAGTGTGAGAAAATGGGGAGGCAACCACCCAACAGTCATTACCCGTGGCGGAGGAGGCATCGCTCCCGAAATGCGACACGTGTTGGGTTTGGGCTTTCTTGCCATCACTGCCCTAGCATTCCTATTGCTCTGGATTCGCGCGAGAAATGCACGTTTGAGCGACCGAATTCGTGAACTGGAAGACCACCTTTCCCTTTCGGAATTTTCGGAGTAAGACGGGGCCTATGGGGCACGTATCCCGAATCAACGTATCCACAAATCGGATAACCAATGAGTGATGCATCGCAGGATCCAGGTCTTGGGCCAGGTTTGCAGCGTCCTTCCGCTGATTCGCATGCGTTACCGGCCGCGCCGGCAGATCGTTCATCGGAATTTGTGGCGGTTTCAGGAGCCGAGGAAGAAACCACCAGCGCAACTACCATGCTCGTGTCTGCTTATATTATATTCTGGCTACTGCTGCTCGGCTTTGTTTGGATGACATGGCGGCGTCAACAGCGACTTGCTGAGCGTTTGCGAATCATTGAAACGCGCTTAGCGAGCTCGAATACAGGAGATCACAAGTGACGGCAGCCCACGTTATCTACATTCCGATTGCAATGCTTCTCGGCTTAATCACAGGTTACATCCTGGGAGCGCGGGCCGCGCGTCGCGAAATTTCGCGAAGGCGACAGCAGGCTCAGCGCTGAGGAAAGCGACGCGGATCGTCAAAATTGGCGGCCACGGTTGCCTAGAGGAGGTTCAGGAGTTAGCGTGACCCCGTGTTCGGAATCTCGTTCACGGAGTTGCTAGTTGTGCTCGTTGTTGGCCTGGTCGTATTGGGTCCTCAAAAGCTCCCGGGGCTGTTTCGTTCCCTCGGGGAGTGGATTGCCAAACTTCGTCGCTTGACTAGTGAGGTCCGTGTCCAGAGCGGCATTGATGAAATCTTGCGGGCCGAAGGACTGCACGGTGGAATATCCGAACTTCGCGGTATGATGCGATCGGACTTTCAAAGAGCCTCCACGGCACGGAGCAATCCCTCCGACACTATCGCAGAAACATCGAACCCCTATGTGAATTCATTTGAGTACGATGTCACGCGAGAACGTCCCGTCGAAGGGCCCGACTGTTACGATGCCATCGCGGAAGATCTCGCTGATGGTCCCAATTCCCCATAGCCGCCAATACCATGAGCCTGCCGCCTGCCCCTTCGACGATGACATTTTGGGAGCACCTTGAGGAGCTACGTGCGCGTCTAATCAAGTCATTTGCGGCAATCGCAATTGGTGTCGCAGTGGGCTGGTTCTACCGGCAACCGCTGCTTGGCTGGCTCACACGTCCATTTGTTCTGGCATGGAAGAATGACCACTTGGGCCCGAGTGCCACCTTGCATTTCGGATCTCCAGCAGCTCTTTTTTTGGCCTACGTAAAGATAGCTTTTATTGGCGGCTGCGTCTTCGCGTTGCCGGTTCTTCTCTACCAACTTTGGGCGTTTATCGCACCGGGACTCTATTCCAAAGAAAAGCGACTGGCGTTGCCGTTTGTCGTGACTTCGTGCGCGCTATTCGCTACCGGGGGCTGGTTTGGCTGGCGCGTCGCATTTCCAGTTGCATTTCGCTACTTGCTCAGCTTCAGCGGACCGGTGGCCGATAGCGGGCTCAGCGTCACACCGACTGTCATGATTGACGACTACTTGTCCTTCGTTGCGCGAATGTTAATCGCATTTGGGCTAGTTTTCGAATTGCCGATCATAGTGTTTTTTCTGTCCATTGCGGGTGTGATTAATCATCGCCATTTGATCCGCTATGCGCGCCATTTCATAGTTGCCGCTTTTCTGCTTGCCGCAATAGTTACACCCCCTGACGTCGTAAGTCAGCTCCTGCTGGCGATCCCGCTTTGCGTCTTGTACGCGGTGTCAATAGTTGTCGCATGGGCCGTGGGAAAAAAAGACGCATCTCCGGCGTCAACAGATTCTGGAACAACATCATGAGCTCAGAAGGCTCACGTAATTCGTGTTTCGCCAAATTCACAATTCACGATTCCCGCGCATAAGGTTCAGCCTTCAGAATTGTCATGGCGCGGTATATTTGTTCGAGCATGATAACGCGTGCGAGCCGATGTGGCAGCGTCAATGACGACAAACTAAGCTGATAATGCGCTTGACTCGAACATTGCGGAGGAATTCCGTCGGTTCCACCAATGATGAAACCGATACGGCCCTTCCCTTTGCTACCCCAACTCTCCAACTTTTGTGCCAGTGATTGGCTACTTATGGAACTTCCCTTAACTTCGAGCGCGACGATAAGATCGTCTTTAGGCAAGTGTCGAAGCAACTCGGCGTCGTTCTTGAACTCTACGATGTCGCAGCGAACGTAGTGCCGAATTCTCTCTAGATAGTCGTCCGCCAAAACTTGCCATCCGGGGCCACGCATGCGCCCAACGGCGTACAGTTTCACATGCACGGGATCAGCTATCCGGATTGCTGCTCGACATAGGGACCGGAATGCGCCGAGCATCCAGCCACAAACCATCCAAATCGTAGAGGCTTCGTGACTCGTTCAAGAACACGTGAACAACGACGTCGACGAAGTCAATGAGCACCCAGCGCGCTGCCGGAAGACCTTCAATGGCTACCGAGCGAATCCCATTCTTGTGCAAATGTTCGTCAACAGCACGGGCAATGGCGGCGACGTGGCGTTCATTTAGGCCGGTCATTAGCACAAGATAATCGGCATAGTCGACCTTCCCTGTAACATCGACGATATCGACCGCACTCGCCTTCTTGTCGAGCGCTGCTTCAGCAGCAAGCAGGGCAATTCGCTTCGATTCATCGGTCGGTGTCGCATGCAGGTGCGACGATCTCACTTTCGCGACTTTGCGCGAAGGTCGTGGCCTTGGCGCAATTTTTCCTGTCCTGCCTTTGCCTTTTCCCGAGGTTGGCACTAGCTCCTCACCTGTCCTTCGCCAAGCACAATCCACTTTTCTGTGGTGAGGCTGCCAAGGCCCATCGGACCATAAGCGTGAAGCTTCGACGTCGATATGCCAATTTCAGCGCCAAGCCCGAGTTCGCCACCATCATTAAAACGCGTCGATGCATTGACTAAAACACAACTGGCATCAACTTCATTCAGCCAACGCTGCGCATGGGCGTACGAATTGGTGCAAATTGCTTCGCTGTGGTTTGAGCCGTACGTCGCTACATGGGCCATGGCTGCGTCAATATTCGCCACAACGCGCACGGCCAGAATCTTATCCAGGTATTCACAGCCCCAATCGGCTTCTGTAGCCGTTTGTGCTCCTTCAATGAACTTGATCGTTTCATTACAGCCCCGAACTTCGACACCCTGTTCGGTAAGCACCTTCCCGAGTGCCGGCAACACGCGGGAAGCCGCAGTCACATCCACCAGGAGACATTCCAGCGCATTACAGACTCCGGGGCGTTGGACTTTTCCGTTTATTACAAGGGCTAATGCCATCGTCGTATCACAGTCCGCGTCCAAGTATAAATGACAAACGCCCTTGAAATGCTGAATCACAGGTACTCTTGAATGTTCAGAGACAAACCGAATCAGGCCCTCCCCACCCCTTGGAATGACTAAGTCCACGAGACCGGTCAGCGAAATCAGCTCCTTGATTGTGTCTCGACTTTGCGCAGAAACAATTTGCACAGCGGCGTCCGAAAGACCGCTAGCGGCTAAGGCCTGTCCAAGCACCGCGCCGAGCACCTGATTCGTCTCCGAAGCTTCTTTGCCACCCCGAAGAAGAACAGCGTTACCCGATTTTAGGCATAACGCCGCGGCATCCACGGTTACATTCGGTCTGGACTCATACACCATGCCAATGACACCCAGAGGAACGCGTTGCCTTGAAACTTGCAACCCATTAGGGCGTCGTACCATCGCGCTTCGACTTCCAACGGGATCGTCGAGCGATATCACGTACTCTACCGCAGCCGCGGTAGCTTCGACGATTTTGGGCCCCATTCCGAGACGGTCGATCATTGCCCCGCTGAGACCAGCCGTTCTTGCATTATCAACGTCTTTGCAATTAGCCTCGCCAATTGCGACAACGTTGTCACGTAGCGCAGAAGCAATCGCCGCCAGTGCCGCGTCTTTTTTGATACGATCAAGACCAGCGAGCCTTCTTGCGTAAACGCGAGCCTGTTCTGCCTGTTGCCGCACTGTAATCATTTCCATGGATCCACACGTCACGCCCGACCTATAGCACAGGGAAATAGGCCCCACACGCTCGTTCCCCAATGCCGGGTCGCTATGGGCTCGAAAGGGGAGATTCGGGGCGCGACCCTCAATTGGCAGCCATGAAGGTTATTAACCTAGGCACAACAACACCTGCTTACGGTGCCCATTTACTTCAATTGGACGGGACCGTTGTCCACGCCAGGATTGCACGGGCGATCCGACCCGTCGACATCTGCCGAGCCAGCACTCGCGTCCTCACGGAGCCAATTGTTGTGGATGCCGGATCGTGGAATGTGACCTGCATCTGCTTTCAAGGGCCAAGGGGAGACGATTGGTCTTTCGTATTTTGGAGTGGGAAGTGCGGACCTAGGAACTTCCCCGCCGCAGGCGAGCAGTCCGATTGACACGTTGAGCAGCCCCAGCACGACAAACCGAACAAGAACTCCCACTTTCCGCGGACTCGATTTGACACGGATTCCAATTGAAACGTTCAAAAGAACACACTCCTGCGTTGCCCCAGACCCAGGTTTAGTTGGGACTGGATCGCTTTTTGAACAACATGAACTCGGTCGGCAATCTCATCAGAATCGGCATCGGAGCGTCCGTGAAACCGGAGCGGTTCACCAAAATACAAGCGATATTTTGTGGGAAGCGGGGCTTGGCCGAAGGGTACAAACATTTGTGGAATTAGCGGGTATACAGGCATCTTCAGTAATCGCGCCAGCAACTCGGAATTGCCGAGATTGATGTACTGCTCTTCCGCACCGATGACCGCGACGGGCAAAATAGGTGTGTTGGTTTCTAAAGCGATTCGCATAAACCCATGGCCAAATGGCTGGAGTTGATAGCGCCGCGCGAATGGTTTGGATATCCCCCGTATCCCCTCTGGAAACACTAGCAAGGCCTCTTCGTCTTCCAGTAAACATTTTGCGTAGGCTCGGCTTCCAACTACCGAGCCAATTTTTGAAAAGAATGTGGAAACGAAGGGCAAATTGGCCGCCCAGCGGTCCACCATGGCTCGAACGAGTCGTGGACGAGGAGTATCGAAAAACAACGCGCAGCCAAGAATGGCAGCATCAATCGGCAATTGTCCCGAATGGTTAGCAGCAACAATGACTCGACCGTCGGGCACGTGATCAATTCCGTGAATTTCTGTCCGGAAGTAAAATCGATGAAACAACGCGCAAATGCGCGCTGCCGACTGGACCGTCTTTACGTCAAGCCCATAGGGATCGGCTCTGTATCTCTGTTTCAACTCGTCGAATCGCTGTACCAAGTCGCCGCCAAGCCAGCGGATATTAAATTCGTCCGCCCTTCGCATAGCCCACTTAAGGAAGCCTCCCGCCTTGGGCTCACCGTGGGTGAAATCCGGCTCGCGAACGGGCAAGAGTGCGACGGGGTCGGACATGCATCCCGACCATAGCTCAATGCTCGGGTCCCTCCAGGAGGACGTTGGTGAACGGCCTCGAAAACCCGTAGGTTTGACTTATTTTCGATCATTTCGGGCAGGCGCGCAGCATTCTGCCCTGCATTGTCCTTAGCTGCAGAAATGGTCCTTTCGCAGGAATTGTCGTATGCATTCGACTAATCCTCCCGGAGATCTCCGTGTTGACTCCCCCCGCGCTGCGCCCAGGATCAAATATTCACATTATTGCCCCCTCGGGACCGTTTGACCGAGCGCTGTTTTGGAGGGCGGCGGGTTGGTTATCAAAGCACCACCGGCTCCTCTTTGATCGATCAATTTTCGAAAGAAACGGTTTCCTGGCGGGCTCAGATGAACGGCGGCGTGTCGAATTGCAACAGGCGATTGATAACCCAGAAATCGGAGCAATCGTGGCTGCGCGGGGCGGCTGGGGTGCGGCTAGATTCGTAACCTCGATTGACTTCAGCGGTCTCATTTCTCATCCAAAATGGATCGTCGGCTTTTCGGATCCAACCGTGTTGCACGTTCGTGCTTGGCAATTTGGGGTGGCATCGCTCCATGCACATAATATGGTGGGGCTGGGTCGCGGCGAAAAATATGCACGGGACACTTGGCTGCAAGCCCTAGAAATCCCCGACAAAGCTCGAGTGCTGCGAGGCCATTCTCTGTCTGCCGGCAAGCATAACGGAGTCCTGGTCGGAGGAAATCTCAGCGTATTGTTTAGTTGTTTGGCGATGGGAATACTGCATTTCCCCGACAACTGTATTTTGGCAATCGAGGACGTCGCCGAATCCTCTTACCGAATCGATCGCATGCTAAATGCTCTATTGGCCTCCGGGGTAATGGACCGAGTTGCGGCATTTGCACTGGGTCAATTCGTTGACTGTGATGCTGGGCGCCATGGCGTCCCCGTGAGTGAAGTGCTGAAAGACCATATCGGGCGGATAGGCGTGCCGGCCGTAATGAACCTTCCGTTTGGTCACGGGAGAGTCAACGAGCCTCTTCCACTAGGCGCTCAGGTTACTCTCGACGGAACGTTGGGCGAGCTTCGCTTGGGGCAAAGCGTCGATTAAGAACACTCCTGCCTACTCAAGCAGTTCCGAATCATCTACGGATATACCTTCTTCTTCGCCATCCTCGGCTAAACTGTGCGGAGGTGTTAGCGGCGCGGCCGACCGCAAGGGCGTGGCGGGAACATTGGGGCGTAACGAAGGTGGCGGTGGCGGAACGCGAGAAACTGGAATTCCGCGGGTCGGAGGCACCGGAGCCGCAGGACGCGCGCTTCCGCGTGGAGGAGGTGGTGGCGGTGGTGGACGTCGACCCGGCGACGTCGACGGCGTAACAGCGACTGGTGGTCGTCCCGGCGCGGACCGCGGGGGACTTCCGTCGAGGATGGCGGCACGTGGTTCGCTCGACTCACCCTTCTTGCGCGGTGGTAATGGAGGAGACTTCGGGTGATTCGCTATGTGTGAATCAATCGGATTCGAGGCTTCGCTGTGAAATTCGACGTCGATTCCTGACCCGAGGGGTTCCCCTTGCTTCTCCTTCTCTGCTTGCGCATCGACGTCGGCAACGTCGTCGGGCATGGTTGAACTTGTAAGCGTATCGCGATTGGGACTTTCCGCACTAGCTATCGGCTCAGCCTCCAAATCATTCTCGGCTCCAGGCGTTGTTGCCGTTATTCCTGCCGATCTGGCACTTGCCGACTCCACCGACTGAATTGTCGCTCGACCCGAAATTAGAGAATCTTTGGGGATGTCCGCATCCTTGACTTTTGAGCCGGTCGATGCGCCTGCAGAATCTGGAGGCATGGACGGTGCGTCACTGGACGATCGTTTGAGCATGTTGCTCTTCGCACGATCCAACCCCTGCGCTGCTTCGGGATCACCGGAATTCATTCGGAGAACTCGACGCCATGCATCAGCCGCTTCGCGAGCATCCCCCAGCTTCTCTTCCCAGAGTCTCGCTACTTTTCGAGAAAGATCAGTACGCAAAGCTGGCTCTTTGCCGCGCAAGATTTGGTCCTCGAGTAGTTGGACCATCCCCTTATAGTCGCCAATCTCCTCGTAGAGGTCGCCCAACTGCTGAATCACGGCTTGGTCGGCGGGGGAAAGATCGTGAAGGCGCTTCAAATCCGCCGCAGCTCCCTGCTTGTCGTGAAGTTGTTCCACCCTTAGCTGCGCTCGCCTACCCAAAATTTTGCGAACTAGCGGGCCGTCAAATACCTCTTCGAGCGCCCGACTCAGGACAGTTTCAACCTTGGTCAGATCTCCGCATTCTTTCGCGAGGGACTCCAATTCGTCGAGACCTTCATCATCAACATGAGTGATGAGCGCATCGCCCAGCCAAGTAAAGGCTTGTTCCAGATCCTTCAATTCCGATGAAACCAGTGCGGCGGCTCGCCGCAAGAGCATGCCACGGGTGCGTCCACCGTCCCGTGAACCTTGGCCACCCGCGGCCATCGCCTCCGCCAATGTGCGACGTAAAGTGTCCTTCCCCAAGTTGGTGTCGGTTTCACTCGCTACACCTTCAAGAACACCGAGTGTCTCTGGCTGTACTGAGCCGCCGAGCGCAATATCGAAGAACTCACGGGCCCGATCCATCGCGGAAAATTCCGCGGCCACCTGCGCAGCACGCCCAAGAGCTGACAATCGGTCCTGCGGGGACTTGCAACGCGTCACCTGGCGCTCGTATAGGCCCATGATTAGCTGAGGATCTTTGGCCAAGTCTGCGAGCCGCTGCAACAACGGCTCAACATCCGTCGGGTCGACGCTCGTCAGGGCTTGTTCCCCATGCTGGACGGCGTCTTCCAATTCTACACCAGCCTTCGCTAACACTTCCGCTTGACGCACCGCTTCCTCGGCACGCGAAGCCCCCGACAGATCTTGCACCATCAAATCATGGGCAACTTCGAGGGCTTCTAGGTCCTTGAGCTTGACGGCTATATTTTCCAATTGGGATGCCAATTCCGCATCCGCTGCCCGAGAATGCACTAGTTCTCGGGCCACTTTCGCCGCATCTGTGTCCCTACCGACCTCGACGAAACGGTCGAAAGCCCCGCGCAATGCCTCATTGCGCTCGTCACCTGCTCGAGCCTCCAGATGCCACTCGACAAGCTTCGCCGCAACAATTCCCTTCCAGCCGAGGCTATCACCTAGTTTAACATACTCTTCGCGGCACGGGTCATCACCAAGATCGGCAATCTGCAACAAGGCGGCCAATGCTTCGTCGCTCTTTCCCAGATTTTCATTGAGCACTTGGGCCAATCGACGTGTCATCACGCTTAGCTCTTCTTCGTCGCCTTCAACCCCAATAAGTTCGCTGAGATGCCGCGTAAACCTTGGCCAATCCTCAACTTGTTCGGCAAGGGCGCTCAGTCTGCGTAACGCGTCGTAGTCGTCCGCGTCGAGGCTTCGCACGACATCCAAGCGTGAGATTGCAGCAGCCGGATCTTCAAGCCGAACCTCATACAGATCGGCCAATTTTCTGGCTATCTCTAGTTTGAGCTCCGGGCTTTCAAGCGAAGCCATTCGACGTTCCAACGCATCGGCGACGCCTTTCGGATTGTCGAGACGCTCGTGCAAATCAGCTATTGTCGTCAACGCTTCCGCATTATTCGGCTGGAAATCGCGAAGTATGGTTTCGTAGAGTACGATCGCGCTAGCTGGATCATCGACGGTATCAGCCAAAATCTTGGCCTGGCGCAACATCACGCCCACTCGATCGCCCGGTTCTGGTAGCAATTGGGCAAGACGCCCCAAGTACTCCACGGCATCTTGCGCCTCACCGCGTTGCTCGGCGTCATCCGCCAGCAAAGTAAGAACCTCGATGTCGTCACCGTCAGCCAGGGAAAGAACCAGACTTTCACGGGCCGCATCGGGATCCTCCAGCACTTCGCGTTGGAGCTCGCTGGCTCGCTTTCGCAATAGTCGTCGTTTGGAAGCATCCTGCAAAAGCTCCGCGCGCCTGAGGAGAAATATGACTCGCTCATCATGACGCCCCACCGCCTCGTGGCTCTTCTCCAACTGGTTCGCATACTCGTCATTATTTGGATCAAGCTGAGTCGCTTGTTCCAACCGCAACAGTGCACTCGCCTCATCCCCCGAGCGCACGAGATAGAAGGCTACCGTCGCGTAAAGTTCTGCCTGTTCAGTGGGGGATTCGAGCAACTGAGCTCGCTCGTCAGCTGCGGCCGCTGCTTGATCCCAGGCTTCAGCTTCGACGAAGCATCGCTCCGCCGCCGACCACACGTCAACAGTCGGCGAAAGTTGTGCTGCTTCTGTGAAGGCATCCCCAGCGCCCACGAAATCCCGCTGCGCTTCGCGCATCTCTCCTAGTTTATGATACAATTGCGCGCGCGTGACTTCGTCCGATATGGCGGTCACATTGTCGGCAATTACTTGTACCGCCAGGTCAAATCGTTCGCCTTTTTCGAAACTACGAACGGCCGCGAGTATCGATGTCTCGTCGTCAGGTATCAATGCGGCTACCCGCGCCCACGTTTGGCCAGTTGCGACTGGGTCGCGGCGCTTTTGCTCGTGGATCTTGGCGATGGTTCGTTCCATCCCAACACGTCGTTCCACGTCCGACTCTTGTTCTGCCTCCAGCTCCAGAAGAACAACTAGGTCATCCCAGCGACCAGCACGTTCGAAGAGTCTCCGCAGTTGCTCGCGGGAGTTTTCGTCTTCGGGTTCTAATGCAACTAGTTCCTGCCAAGCTTTGATGGAGCTGTCAACGTCACGAAGTTGTGTTTCACACAAACCAGCCAGTTCACGTAACCAATTGCGCCGTGCCTCAAAGGGCGCGTCTGTCACGAGACTGGCGGACATTAACAGGTCGCGCAGTTCCGGATACTTGCGCCGTTGCCGATAATAGCCCTCCATAAAGGCTACGGCCTCTTCATTGGCTCGGTCAAGTTCGAGCACTTGCAGGTATTTCTCTGCCGCTTCGGGCTTTCGGGCTTTACGTGCCAATGCGTTGGCTTGATCCAAAAGAGCTTGCACCCTCTCCAGTGCAGGAGCATCCGCCGCTGGCGCTAACGCATCAAACAGCGAATCATCAATCAGCCCTTGTTGGGCGAGGCGATTCACGAATTCTCGCGCCTGCGGGGCCAGTGCACTGGCTGGGCTTGCTCTCAAGTATGCGGCAGCGTGGCGAGCAACTTCGGCTTCACGATTGAGTTGTTCGCCATAGTACATTGCCAGCTGTGCAGCTCGGTCATGTCCCGGATCAATTTCCAATGCGCAAACCGCGTAGGAAAGCCCGTGATCTCCAGGGTATTCCTCTGCAAGCTCGACAAAGAGTTGGGCTCCCTCTTGCCGATCGACATCACTGATGGGCTGCTGCGATTGAACTCGCTCCAATGCGATAGTTGCCAAGAATTGCTTCAAGGCGGGGTCGGTGCCTCCTTCTTCGCCACGCGCGTGCCTAAGCGCTACAGCCGCACCAGCCAAGTCACCCGCACTCCGCCGAACGTTCGCTTCGTCCTGGTAAAGTGCAAGTTTTCGTTCCGGATCGTCGACGATGCGTTGCTCAAGTTCAAAATATGGGATGGCATCAGACCATGCGCCTTCGGCCTTGAGCATTTCACGAAGCGCGTAAATGGCAAACTGGCTCGTTGGATCGAACTCTATTGCTTTTCTATAGTTATCAGCCGCCTTTTTAGGCTGCGAAAGGGGGGGCTCACTCCACAGCCGGCCCAGCTCCTCGTGTACTTGCGCCAACGGTTGCCGCAAGGACGAGTCCCTGGCAATCAGTGGCGTTAGCGCTTTGGAACGGCGCTCAAGTAGTGCCACTAGGGCCTTTGCATCTCCTCGTTCTCGATAGAGTTCTGCCAATCGTTCCGCAGCCGTAGGCTGCGTTGGATCGCGTTCGATCGCTGCCATCAAGGCACGCGCTGCTCGGGGCGCATCAGTTAGCGCTGTCGACCAGACGTTGGCGGCTTCGGTGAGCCAGTAGCAGGCCAGCGCGGGATCCGTACTCCCATTGCCAACTCGCTCGAGAATCGTGGCGTACACCTTGGGGTCTGCCTGGCCCGCCTGGTGCGCCATCGTTAGGGCTTCGTGGTCGTGGGGGTTTTGAATTAAGCGCCCTACGATCGACTCAATCTCGCGGGAATCCATATGCTGGCCCACGCTAACATTTTGAAACCCCCGGCGGCAATGCAGCGTCATAGCGCGCCGGCGGACACCCGCAGTGAGTAAGTACTTATCCTACATCAAATACTCTGGCTTTGAGACCGGGTGCAGATACTCCTGGGCGCCAACAATTCCCTGACTAAAGTTCTCTCACCCTTGCAGAAACAACCCTTTGCCCTGATATTCCTTCAAGTCATCTCATCTTTCAGTATTGCTGGAATTTGCTATTTCTCTTTGATTCACTTGGCTATACTGGATCCCAGCCAAGTACCGCACCGAAGTGAGCCCAAGGTCGGGTCCAATTGCAAGTCGAAGTCCTGGCTGACGCGCACGAATCGTCGATCAGCTATTTTGGAGTTCACGCAGAAATTGGGCGCCAAAGATAGACGGGCCAGCCGGGCAAGACAGTCCGAAGTGGGACAATTCGGGACTGCGGAAGTTGTT
>Ga0075520_1000602_pt1 | contig 16260 bp, 14 predicted proteins | sample NGEPerB_FD_75100 | JGI IMG/M metagenome (GOLD analysis project Ga0075520, IMG submission 75100) | Arctic peat soil microbial communities from the Barrow Environmental Observatory site, Barrow, Alaska, USA - NGEE PermafrostAB12-B | ecosystem: Environmental > Terrestrial > Soil > Wetlands > Peat ... | reverse complement strand
CTTGTGCAGCGCCGCGATGCGGTCTTCGATCTCGCCTGCAACCAGCGAGCGCGCCTGCGGCGGCGTCAACGCATGGGCCGGCCCGCACAGCAGCAGCGCGGCGATCAGCAGCGGGATCCAGCGCAGCAGCTGCGCGCGAATCGACAGCATGGGTTCACGACTCAAGACAAATGGCTCCGCGCATGTGACTGCGGCGGCCTTTCGACCGCCGCAGGCCGATCACGGCGCCAGGCCGCGATCGGGGTCCGTGCTCAGATCATCGACCCGATCACTTCTTCTCCGGCTCGTCCTTCTTGCCCTTGTCTTCCGGAATGTACTGGCTCCACGGATTGGCCTTGACCGGGCCCGGCGTCTTCCAGACCACATTGAACTGGCCGTCCGGGCGAACCTCGCCGATGAACACCGACTTGTGCAGGTGATGGTTCTTCGGGTCCATCTCCGAGGTGATGCCGCTCGGTGCCGGGAAGGTCTGGCCGGCCATCGCCGCGATCACTTTGTCGGTGTCGGTGCTGCCGGCCTTCTTGACCGCCTGCGCCCACATGTGGATGCCGATGTAGGTGGCTTCCATCGGGTCGTTGGTCAGCGGCTTGTCCTTGTCGCCCGGGATGTTGTGCGCCTTGGCGTAGTCGCTCCACTCCTTGATGAACGCGGTGTTGGCCGGACTCTTGATCGACATGAAGTAGTTCCACGCCGCGAGCTCACCGACCAGCGGCTTGGGATCGAGACCGCGCAGTTCCTGCTCGCCCACCGAGAAGGCGACGACCGGAACGTCCTTGGCCTTCAGGCCGGCGTTGCCGAGTTCCTTGTAAAAAGGAATGTTGGAGTCGCCGTTGATGGTCGAGACCACCGCGGTCTTGCCACCGGCCGAGAACTTCTTGATGTCGGCGACGATGGTTTGATAGTCGCTGTGGCCGAACGGCGTGTACGTTTCCATGATGTCTTCGTCCTTCACGCCCTTGGCGTGCAGGAAGTAACGAAGGATCTTGTTGGTGGTGCGCGGGTACACGTAGTCGGTGCCCAGCAGGACCCAGCGCTTGGCGCCGCCGCCCGCCTTGCTCATCAGGTACTCGACGGCGGGAATGGCTTGCTGGTTCGGCGCTGCGCCCGTGTAGAACACGTTCTTGCTGAGCTCTTCACCTTCGTACTGCACGGGATAGAACAGCAGCGCGTTCTTTTCTTCGAAGACCGGCAGCACCGACTTGCGCGAGACCGAGGTCCAGCAGCCGAACACCACGGCGACCTTGTCCTGGTCGATCAGCTGCTTGGCCTTCTCGGCGAACAGCGGCCAGTTCGAGGCCGGGTCGACGACGACGGCTTCGAGCTGCTTGCCGAGCACGCCGCCCTTGGCGTTGATCTCGGCGATGGTCATCAGCACGGTGTCTTTCAGCACCGATTCGGAGATCGCCATCGTGCCCGACAGCGAGTGCAGCACGCCGACCTTGATGGTGTCGGCGGCGACAGCGGAGAGACTGACGAGGCTCGACGCAGCGAGGGCTGCGCAGGCGGCGGTGAGCGCGAAGCGGCGTTTCATAAGCAGGACCTCCCGAGGTGTTTCGAACGAATGACGGCGGACGACGATTCGCCAGCGGGGAGCAACGTCAGCAAGGGCTATGCCATGTGATCGTGGTGCGGTGGCGTGCAGCGAAACATGCGGAGCCCATCGGGAGCGTCGGCCTCGGCGACGGCTGCGCATGCGCACCACCGACGGGCGGTGCAACGCACCAAGTTGGCAGGCGCCCTCCGGACGCGCCCATCCTTTAGAGTGCGAGCGCATGCATCATCGGCCGCTGCGCCCAGGCACATCGACGCTCGTGTTCTGCCTCGTCGCGGCAGTCGCTGCGGTGCCGATCGCGTTCGGCGTCGCAGCGGCAGGCTACGGCGTCGCTGCGCTCGATCCGCCGCGCGATCTCGCGGCGATCGTCCTCTGGTCGGTGGCAGAAGAAATCGTCTTTCGCGGCGCGATCCAGCCAGCGGTCGCGCGCGCCTTGAAGCAGGCCGGTGCGGCATGGATCACGCCGGCGAATGCGCTGACCAGCCTGCTCTTCGCAGCGCTTCATCTCTGGCGCCATCCGCTCGTGGTGGCGGCGTCGATCTTTCCGGTCTCGCTCGTCTACGGGCGGGCCCGGGAACTGAGCGGCCAGGTCTGGCCGGCCGCCCTGCTTCATCTGACATTCAACGCTCTGCTCTATGCGGCCTCATGGCTGCGCTCGGCGTCGTGACCGTCTCCATGGGCGCCTCGCGACCGGCGCACGCCTCGAGGACAAGCCCGACTACGGGGACGGCGAACCCTGAAGCTCGGGCGTCGAGACGGGCGCCGGTCGGGTGTCTCTGGTCGGCTGCCACCAGACCGCGCCGTCGCGCTCGAATGCGTCGATCCGCAGCAGGCGGCCGCGGCCGCACGGGCCGCCCAGGCACTGCCCGGTCTGCGGCGCGTACGCGGCGCCATGGATCGAGCAGAGGATGAACTCGCGGCCGCTGTCGAGGAACTCGCCGGGCTGCCAGTCGAGCTCGGTGGGCACGTGCACGCAGCGGTTCAGGTAGGCGACGACGGCGCCGTCGAAGCGCAAGGCGAAGGCCCGTGCCGGCTCGCGAAAATGGACCACGTCGAAGACGACGGCGCGATCCTTTTCGGCGAGGTCCGACGAGGCGCAGACGCGCTGCGGCGGCGGCACCGGCGCAACGACGAGCGGCGTCACTTTGTCAGCGGCGTCCCGGCGACCGGCGCACCCGGGGCGGCGCCTTTCGCGTTGGCCAGGTCGCCGGCGACCGCGAAGACGATTCGATCGGGCACGATGTACTTGCGAAACGCAGCGTTCACCTCGTCGAGCGTGATCTGCGCGCGCAGCTCGTCGAGCTCGGCAAGGAATTTCGGCGTCTTGTCGCGTTCGATGAAGTTGACCAGCGCGCCGGCCAGGGCCGGATCCTGTGCGCGCGCGAGGCGACTCGACGCGACGATCGCCTCCTTGGCGCGCTTCAGCTCGTCGGCGGTGAAGCCGTCTCGCCGCGCCCGCACCAGCTCCTGATCGAATGCCGCCTTCACGCGGTCTGCATTCTGCGGCGCGCTGATGGCATAGACGAACCAGGTCGCGTTGGTGTTGAACTGGCCGCCGCCGATCGCCGAGCCCACGCCATACGACAGGCCGTCCTTCTCGCGAATGCGATCCCACAGCCAGCCGGTGCCGCCGCCCGAGCCGCCGAAAATCTGCATGGCCAGGCGCAGCGCCTGGAATTCGCGATCCGATTCGCGCAATGGAAAGCCGAGCTGTCCGAACGAGAACGCGTTCTGCTTGTCCTTGACCTCGATGCGGAACTGCGAGGCCGGGATCGCAACGTACGGAAGCGGCACGCGCGTGAACGCGGTCTTGCCGGTCCAGCCGCCAAGGCCCTCCTGAACTTGCGCCGTCAACGCCGCGGCGTCGAAGTCGCCGACCGCGGCGACGACGGCGTGCGACGCGCCGTAAAAGTCGCGATGGAACGCGCGCAGGTCGTCGAGCTTGAGCGTCGCGATCCCCTGCAGCGTCTCGTCGAAGCTCATGGCGTAGCGAACGTCGCCTTTCGGATAGGGATTGCCGTAGCGCGCGAGCTGCTGCGTGACGAGCGCCTGCGGCTCGGAGCGAGACGACTCGATGCCGCTGACCCAGGCCGTCTTCATCTGCTCGAACTCGGCAGGATCGAAGCGCGGCGAGCGCATGACTTCGAGGGCGAGTGCCATGGACGCAGGAAGGTTCGCCTTCGTCGTCTCGAGACGGAACGAGATGCCCTGAGGCCCGCCGCCGACGTTCCACGATGTCTGCAGCTTCTCGAAGGCCGTCGCAAGCTCTTCGCGGCTCAGGCGCGTCGTGCCGCGAGCCAGCATGCTCGCCGTCGCGTCGCCGATCAGATCCTTGCCGACCAGGCTCTTCTCGTCGCCGAGCAGCAGCTTGATCGAGACGACGACCTTTCCTCCGCGCGTGGTCTTGGGCAGGAACGCGACCCGCACTGCGGCCGCGCCGGGCAGCGTCGCGATCGTCGTGCGGCGCTCGATGTTGGCCGCCGAAACGTCGAAGTTCTCGCCGGCCGCGACCGCTTCGCCGCCCTTGAAGGTCTTCATCAGGCTGGCGACGTCGACCTTCGCGGGCGCCGGCGCGCGCACCGGCGCGGCGCTCGGAATGAACGTGCCGAGCGTGCGGTTGCTCGTCACGAAATACTCGGAAGCGACGCGGTTGACATCGGCCAGCGTCGCCGCCTTGATGCGATCGCGCCGGTCGAAGCCGAGCCGCCAGTCGCCCTCGGCGACGAATTCCGACAGGCCGAGGCCGACGCGCTGCGGATCGTCCAGCGCCTGCGTGAAGCCGCGCAGCCAGATGTTCTTCGCACGATCGAGCTCGGCCTCGGTGAAGGGCGTGCGGCCGATGCCTTCGACCGTCGCCACCAGCGCCTCGCGCGCCGCGTCGATCGACTGGCTCGCCTTCAGCTGTGCCCCGAAGAAGGCGATGCCCGGCTCGGCCAGGGCTTGCGCGCCTCCGAACGTCTCGGCCGCGAGGTCTTTGGCGACCAGCGCCTTGTGCAGGCGGAATTCGGCGCCGCCGAGCATGGTCGCGGCGAGCGCGGCGGGCGCGAAATCGGGCGACGGGCCGGCCGGCACGTGGTACATGGCGAGGACGATCGGGGTGTCGCCGACGCGCCTCAACGTCACCGTCTTCTCGCCGTCCTGCGCCGGGTCGAGCGTGTAGGTCGGCTCGATCACGCGCTCCGGCTTCGCGATCTTGCCGAAGGTCGAGGCGATGATCGCAAGCGTCTTCGCTTCGTCGAACTTGCCGGCGACGATGAGGACGGCGTTGTCGGGCTGGTAGTACTTCCGGTAGAAGGCCTGCAGGCGCGCGATCGAGACGTTCTCGACGTCGCTGCGCGCGCCGATCGTGCTCCTTCCGTAGGCATGCCAGTGGAAGGCCGCCGCCACGACGTCCTCGAACAGGATGTTGCCGGGATTGTTCTCGCCCGATTCCATCTCGTTGCGCACGACCGTCATCTCGGAATCGAGATCCTTTCTGGCGATGAACGATTGCGTCAGCGCCTCCGACAGCCAGTGCAGATAGAAGTCGAGGTTCGCGGGGCTCTCCGCCATGCTCGCGAAGTAGTTGGTCCGGTCGTCGGACGTCGTGCCGTTCCAGGCAAGCCCACGATCGCTCATCTCCTTCTTCGGATCGGGATGCTGCGGCGTGCCCTTGAACATCAGGTGCTCGAGCAGGTGCGCCATCCCCGTCTCGCCGTAGTTCTCCATGCGCGAGCCGACGCGGATCGTCAGGTTGACCGTGGTCGTCGGCTTCGACGCGTCGGGCAGCGTCAGGACGTGCAACCCGTTCGGCAAGGCGTACTCGGTGATGCCTTCGACCGTGGTCACGCGCGTCAACCCTGCCGGCAGCTGGACCGCTGCGGCGTCGCCGGCCGCTTGGGCCTGCGCGGCGGCGGTGGCGACGACCAGGGCAAGGCCGCAGGCCAGGGCCGCGGCACGGCGGACGCGAGCGTTCAAGAGAGCGAGTTGTCGCACGGTGACTCCCGAAGATTGCGATTCATTGTCCACTCACCGACCGGTCCCGTTTCACGCGTGGGCAACGAGCCAGCGGTCGAGCTCGGCGGTCGAATGGGCGATGTGCAGCGGCCGATGTTCCACGAACGCTTCCGGCTCGTGCGCGCCGAAGCTGACGGCGACGCTTGCACAGCCGGCGTTCGCGGCGAGCTGGAGATCGTGGGTCGTGTCGCCGACCATGAGGGTTCGATCGGCGCGCGCTCCAAGCTCGCGCATGAGCTCGAGCAGCATCAGCGGATCTGGCTTGCCCGCCGTTTCGTCGGCTGTCCTGGTCGCATCGAAGAGGCCCTTCAGCTCCGAGCGCTGCAGCGCGTCGTCGAGGCCTCGACGGGTCTTGCCGGTGGCGACGCCGAGCCAGTGATTGCGCGCCTTGAGGCCGCGCAGCATCGCCGCCGTTCCGTCGAAGAGAACGATGTCGTTCTGGCTCGCCATGTAGTGCAAGCGGTAGCGCTCGCCGAGCTCGCGATAGCGCTCGGGAGGCAAGTCGGGCGCGGCATGGCGAAGCGCATCGGCCAGGCCGAGGCCGATGACGAAGCTCGCGTCGCGGTCGCTCGGCACCGTCGTGCCGACGTCGGCGCAGGCCGACTGGATGCAGCGGGCGATGAGCCGCGTCGAGTCGAAGAGCGTGCCGTCCCAATCGAAGACGACGAGATCGAAGCGGCGCGTCGTGCTCATGCCCCGTACCCGACGCCGGTCGCGAGCGCTCCGATCAGTTGCGCGCAGGCGGCCGGCAAGGGCGCTTCGATGTCGACCGCGGCGCCGGTCGTGGGGTGGACGAAGCGAAGGCGTCTGGCGTGCAGGAACATCCGCTCGAAGCGGATACCAGGCACCTCGACGCCGCGCGCGATCGCCTTGTTGAGCGTGAAGTCGCCGTACTTCGGATCGCCGACCACCGGATGGCCTTCATGCGCAAGATGAACGCGGATTTGATGCGTGCGCCCGGTCTTGATGGTCACCTCGAGCAGCGTGAAACGCGCAAATCGTTCGGCGACGCGAACCAGCGTGATGGCGCGGCGCCCGTCCTCGTGGTCGGCATCGACGGCGCGGACGCGTCGGATCCCTTCGCCATCGAGGTACTTGTGCAGCGCGACATCGATCACCTTGGCCCGGTCCGGCCAGTCGCCTGCCACCAGCGCCGCATAGGTCTTGCCGATGGCGCGCTCCGGCGTTCGCGACCGCAGATCGTTCTGCAGGCCGACCAGCGCCTTGCGCGTCTTGGCGATGAGAAGCAGCCCCGACGTTTCCTTGTCGAGCCGATGCACGAGCTCGAGGAACTCCGCGGCCGGACGCGCCCTTCGCAGCTGCTCGATCACGCCAAAGCTCTCGCCGCTGCCGCCATGCACCGCCACGCCGGCGGGCTTGTCGATCGCGAGCAGGTGCTCGTCTTCGTAAACCACCGGAAATTCTCGCGGCGGAGCGGGCAGAACGTCGCTGCGATCGGCGACGCGCACCGGCGGGATGCGAACCTCGTCGCCCAGGTCGAGGCGCGTGTCGGCGCCGGCGCGACCCTTGTTGACGCGAACCTCGCCCGAGCGGATGACGCGGTAGAGATGCGCCTTCGGCACGCCCTTGAGCGTCTTGGCCAGGAAGTTGTCGAGGCGCTGCCCGACCGAGCCTGCATCGACGAGGATGGTTTGCACGGCCGGGGCGGCTCTGCGTGCCGCCGCACGCTCCGCCTTCGGCGGCGTCACGGCGACCCGGATCCCTTTGGCCCTTATAATGCGCTGCTCCACTCTGAGCCGTAAGTGTTTGATTTTTCAGAGTTTAGCGTCGCGATGAAAGGCGGCGCAGGCTCTCGGGCTTCGAGTGGCGGCCGGGACCCGAGTTCCGGCCAAACGGTGATGCAACGTCCCGTCGCTCCTGCAGGCTGCGTTCCCAAGTGACGCCGCGGCGGCGATGCGCGAGACGGCAGAGCAACAAGAAAGAACCAATATCAAGGTTTCCCGGCTGAAGACGAATGCCCCCGCCTGAACTCCGTTCCTGCGATCCGGCTCCCTCGCGCTTCGGCCTGCGTTCAGTGATCGCAAGCGTGCCACCCACCCGCCACTTCACTGCCTCGCGCGCGCCAACGCTGCCCGGGTTCGCGGTCTTCTAAGACCGCATCCATCCCGCGCAGTCCAGGGCGATTCCTTCCGGTTTCCTTCGCGTTTTCTCGTGCATCGATTCGTCGCCAGCGGCACGGCCGCGGCGGCTTGAAAGCGGGCGCGGCATGAGAGCCGCGCCGAAGGAGTGCACATGAAGCGCATGCTGATCAACGCGACGCAGCCGGAAGAGCGTCGCCTCGCGATCGTCGACGGCCAGAAGTTGATGGATTTCGAGACCGAGATCGAGGGCCGGGAACAACGCAAGGGCAACATCTACAAGGCGGTCGTGACGCGGGTCGAGCCTTCGCTCGAAGCCTGCTTCGTCGACTACGGCGAAGACCGCCACGGCTTCCTGCCGTTCAAGGAAATCTCCAAGAATTACTTCCGCGAAGGCACCGACGCGCGCACCGCGCGCATCCAGGACGCCATCAAGGACGGCGACCAGCTGCTCGTGCAGGTCGAGAAGGAAGAGCGCGGCAACAAGGGCGCGGCGCTGACCACCTTCGTCTCGCTCGCCGGCCGCTACCTGGTGCTGATGCCGAACAACCCGCGCGGCGGCGGCGTCTCGCGCCGCATCGAGGGCGAAGACCGCGAGGAGCTGAAGGAAAACCTCGACCAGCTCGAGTACCCGAAAGGCATGAGCCTGATCGCCCGCACCGCCGGCATCGGCCGCACCGCGCCCGAGCTGCAGTGGGACCTGAACTACATGCTCAAGCTCTGGACCGCCATCGACGGCGCCTCCAAGGCCGGCAAGGGCGCGTTCCTGATCTACCAGGAGTCGTCGCTCGTCATCCGCGCGATCCGCGACTACTTCACCGCCGACGTCGGCGAGATCCTGATCGACACCGACGACATCTACGACCAGGCCCAGCAGTTCATGAGCCACGTGATGCCGGAGACGGCCCACAAGGTCAAGCGCTACAAGGACGACGCGGCCCTCTTCAGCCGCTTCCAGATCGAGCACCAGATCGAAACCGCGTTCGCGCGCACGGTCAACCTGCCTTCGGGCGGCGCCATCGTGATCGACCACACCGAGGCGCTGGTTTCGGTCGACGTCAACTCCGCTCGCTCGACGCGCGGCTCGGACATCGAGGAAACCGCGACCCGCACCAACCTCGAAGCGGCCGACGAGATCGCGCGCCAGATGCGCCTGCGCGATTTGGGCGGCCTGATCGTCGTCGACTTCATCGACATGGAAGAGTCGAAGAACCGGCGCGAGGTCGAGACGCGCTTGCGCGATGCGCTGCGCTCCGACCGTGCCCGCGTCCAGTTCAGCTCGATCAGCAAGTTCGGCCTGCTCGAAATGAGCCGGCAGCGCCTGCGCCCCGCCCTTTCCGAAGGCAGCCACATCACCTGCCCGCGCTGCAACGGCACCGGCCACATCCGCGACACCGAGAGCTCGGCGCTGCAGATCCTGCGCATGGTCCAGGAAGAGTCGATGAAGGACAACACCGCCGCCGTGCACGTTCAGGTGCCGGTGGAAGTGACGTCGTTCCTGCTCAACGAGAAGCGCACCGAGATCACCAAGATCGAGCTGAAGCAGCGCGTCACCGTGCTGCTGGTGCCGAACAAGAACCTCGAGACGCCGAACTACCGGCTCGAGCGGCTGCGCCACGACGATCCGCGCCTCGAAAACCTGCAGGCCAGCTACACGATGGTCGACGAGCAGGAAGAGGAAGTCGGCATCACGCGGCGCGAGAAGGCCAAGCCGAAGCAGGAGCCGGTGATCAAGGGGCTGTTGCCCGAGACGCCGGCGCCGCAGGCGGTGCCGAGAGCGGAGCCGCGGCAGCCGAGCACGGTCGCCGCGCCACCGGTCGCGGTCCGCCCGATCGCGCCGAGCGTCGCTCCGCGCGCCGAGCCGGCCGGGCGCGGCTTCTTCGGCTGGGTGAAGAGCATCTTCGCCGCGCCGCAGATCGAGCCTGTGCCTGCACGCACGCCGGCGCTGCCTGCACCGACCGCCGACGACGGCAGCAAGCGCGCCCGTGGCGAACGTGACGGTCGTGGCGAACGAAACGACCGTGGCGATCGCGGTGGTCGCGGCTCGCGCGGCGGACGGCGTGGCGAGCGTTCTGCCGATCGCGGCGAAGGCAGCGCCGATGCGCAGGCTCGGGCCAAGCGCCCAGCGCGCGGCGAAGAAGGCGGCGAACGCGCTGAAGGCGCCGACGACACGCGTCGCGGCGAGGCCCGTGAACCGCGCGATGCACGCGAGCCGCGTGAAGCGCGTGAGCCGCGCGAGTCGCGCGGCGGCGGCCGTGGTAGCGAGCGCGGCCCGCGCCCGGAACGGCAGGATGCACGCAGCGATGCGCCGCGCGGCGACGATCGTCGCGGCGGCCGCAACGACCGCGGCCCGCGCCCGGCCGAAGGCGTTGCAGGCGCTGCACCGTCGGAAGACGGCGGCGCACCACAGTCCTTCGTCGACACCATGCCGAACCAGCAAGGCGGTGAGGCCGGCGAAGGCTCGGGCGAGTCGCAAGGCCGCAGACGCAATCGACGCGGCGGCCGCGGCCGTGATCGCGACGAGTCGGGCTCGGGCGATCGAATCGCCGCGACCGGCGACAGCCTGACTCCTCCGCAAGGTGCAAGTGCGACCTCGCACGACGAGGACGCCGATCCCCTTCGCGCCGATCCGGCCCCCGCCGATCAGGGACATGCTGCCGAAGGCGGCGATCTGCCGATGGGTGAAGGCTCCGGCGAAGGCCGTGAAGATCGCGGCAACCGTCGTCGCGGTGGCGGCCGCGGCCGGGACCGCGGTCCGCGTGACGCCGCTGGCAGCGACGCGCCGAATGGCGCAGCGTCGGCCGAAGGAGCGGGCCCGCAGGAGCATGCGCTCGACGGGGGCACGGCAGCCGAAGCCTCGGCTGCCATCGCCGACCACGATGTTGTCGAGCCCACGCCTTCCGGGCGCCGTTATGCGGCGGCGGAGACGTTCGTCGACGATGCGCCGTCCACGCACGAGCTTCCGGTTCGAGAGGAAGCGGCTTCATTCCAGGTGGCAGAGCCGCGCCGCGAGCCGGTGCCTGCGCCGGCGAACCGGGTGGAAGACATCCCGCCAGTGCAGGCCATCGCTCACGCACCGGCAATGCAGGAGCCTGCGGCCGACTACGTGCTGCCGATCAATTCGCTCCAGGCGGTCGCCGAAAACGCCGGCTTGCAATGGGTGAATTCGGACGCCGACAAGATCAGAACGGCTCAACAAGCCCTGACGGCGAGCCCGCCGCCGGCGCGCGTTCAGCGCGAGATCAAGCGGGCCGAGGTCGTCGACTCAGGTCCGCTCGTCCTGGTCGAGACCAGCAAGGATCTGTCGCAGGTGCGGCTGCCGTTCGAAACCGCTCCGCCGAACGTGTAGCGGCCAGCCACTCGACGACGAGCGCGGCGAGGCGCTCGCTCAGGGCAGACGCTCGAGCGAGCGTTGGTACGCCGGCGAGTGCATGAGCTCGTCCCAGGCGATCGGTGCGGTCTGCGGAAGCAATTCCTGCCGTCGCATCTCGCTGGTCGGATCGGCTTGCCAGCGGCCATGCGCGGCGGCATCGCCGAGGTCGTCGAGCAACGCATCGATGGCGGCGCCGCCATCGAGCGACTGGTTGCAGAGAAGGACCATGTCGCAGCCGGCACCTAGAGCGAGCATCGCAGCGTCGGCGTAGCTGAGCTCGACGCCGCCCATCCGCCGCGCCCCGGCCATACTCAGATCGTCGCTGAAGATCGCGCCGTTGAACTCGAGCTGCAGCCGCAGGATGTCCTTGAGCCAGCGTTCGGAAAAGCCGGCCGGTTTCGCGTCGACCTTCGGATAGACGACGTGCGCCGGCATGACGCTGGACAAGGTGCCGGCGAGCCACTCGTATGGCTTCGCATCGTCGGCGAGGAGCGCCGACAGTGAACGGCGGTCGACCGGAGTCTCGCGATGGCTGTCAGCCTTGACGTAGCCATGCCCGGGGAAATGCTTGCCGCAATTGCCCATTCCCGTTTCGAGCAGGCCATGCATGAGGCTCTTGGCGAGCACCGACACGACGCGCGGATCGCGGTGAAACGCCCGGTCGCCGATGACGCCGCTCGCACCGTGGTCGAGATCGAGCACGGGCGTGAAGCTGAGGTCGATGCCGCAGGCGCGCAACTCGCTGCCGAGCACGTGGCCGGCGGCCGTTGCTGCCTCGATCGCGCGCATCGCGCCGCTGCCCAGCCCTGCATGCCCGTCGTTCATCCACATCTCGCCCAGCGCGCGCATGGGTGAAAGCGCAGTGAAGCCGTCGCTGCGAAAACGCTGGACGCGGCCGCCTTCGTGATCGACGCACAGCAGCACATCGGCCCGGATCGACTTGATCTCGGCCGCGAGCTCCGTGAGCTGACGCCGATCGTGCCAGTTCCGCGCGAACAGGATCACGCCGCCGGTGAGCGGGTTGGCGATGCGGCGTCGATCGGCGGCGTCGAGCGACAAACCCGCCACATCGAGGACGACCGGCGCGCCGTTCACGCCGGCTCTCCTGCCAGGCGGCGCTCGACGACGACGAAGCTCGCTGCGTAGTCGGCCTCGTCGGTGACGCTGACGTGGGCGCGCAGGTCGCGGGCCGCGAACCATTCGGCAAGCGCGCCGTTCAGGACGATTTCCGGCTTGCCGCTGCGTTGCTTGGCGATCTCGCAGCCGCGCCACGTCATCGGCGTGCGCATGCCGAGGCCGATCGCCTTCGAGAACGCCTCCTTGGCCGAAAAGCGCGTCGCCAGATAGCGCACGCCGCGATCGGCGAACTGGGCCCGCCGGCTGCGAAACACTTCGAGCTCGTGCGTTCCGAGCACGCGTTCGGCGAAACGGTCGCCGCGCCGCGAGAGCACGGCGCCGATCCGCCGGATGTCGCAGATGTCGGTGCCGATGCCGAAGATCATCGTGGCTGCGACGCGGCGCGTTCGATCACGTCGACATAGGCGCGAACGGCTCCTGCCATGCCTAGCTCCAGCGCGTCGGCGACAAGGGCGTGGCCGATCGAGACCTCGAGCACGCCTTCGACCGCCTTCAGGAACGCGCCGAGGTTGTCGAGGTTGAGGTCGTGCCCGGCATTGACGCCAAGCCCTTCGGCCTGCGCGGCACGCGCCGCTGCCGCGAACCTGGCGAGCGAGGGACCGACATTCGCGTCGTCGTGGGCTCTCGCGTACGGCTCGGTGTAGAGCTCCACCCGGTCGGCACCGACGGCGCGGGCCGCCGACATCGAGGCAGGCTCCGCATCCATGAAGAGACTCACCCGAACGCCGAGGGCGCGCGCTTCGGCGATGAGCGGCGCGAGCGCGGCGCCGTCGCGCGCCAGATCCCACCCATGGTCGGAAGTCGATTGCTCGGCGCCGTCGGGGACGAACGTGCACTGCTGCGGCCGCAGTGCGCGCACCATCGGCATGAGGTTGTGGAACGGGTTGCCCTCGATGTTGAATTCCGCCTCGGGGCGCCCGCGCAACATGGCCGCGAGCTCCGTGACGTCGTGGCCGCGAACATGCCGTTCGTCCGGGCGCGGATGGACCGTGATGCCGTGCGCGCCGGCGTCGAGCGCGATCGTCGCCAGGCGGACCACGCCCGGGATCGCCAGCGGCCGCTGATTGCGCAGCAAGGCGATCTTGTTGACGTTGACCGACAGCGCCGTCGTCTGACGGCGTGCGTCGAGACCGGTCGTGACGAGCGGATTCATGGGCGGTTGTGGGTCAGCGGTCGAGGGCCTGTGCGTCGCGCATCACCTGGCGCGTGCGCAAGGCATCGGTGCCGAGATGATAGTGAAGCTGCGCACGCAGGATCGGCCGCAGTTCGGCGAGCGACTGCGCGGCGGCGCACTGCAGCGCAACGAGGTCGTTGGCTTCGAGGGCGAGCTGCAGGTCCAGCAGCGGCGCGCCGTCGATCGACGCGTCGATCGCGCCGTTGGCCAGCACCACTCCGGCATCGGCGATGACGCGATATCGCTCGCCGGCCACCACCGGCCGTCGCGTCGCGGTTTCGACGCCGAGGTCGGGCAGCAGGCCGATCTCCTTCAGCAACGTGAGCTCGAAGGCGCGCAGCGGCGCCAGTGCGCTGCTCTCGTCGTTGCGCGCCGCGGCGCCGAGCGATGCGACGGTTGTCGCGTAGGCGTCGAACAGCGCCGGATGGGCGTCGTGACGGGCGACGAGCTTCATCAGCAGCTCGTTGAGGTAGAAGCCGTTGAAGAGCGCCGCGCCGGTCAGCATCGACGCGCCGCCCGTCCATTCCGCGCCGCGCAGGTTCTGCACGTCGCGCGCGTCTTCGCCGACGGCCTGCCGGCCGAGCGACACTTGGATGCGCTGAAACGGCAAGAGGACGCTTCGCAGCTGCGAAAACGGCCGCTTGGCGCCTTTCGCAGCCACCGCGATGCGCCCCTGCTCGCGCGTGAAGAGATCGAGAATGAGGCTCGATTCGCTCCAGTCGTAGCGATGCAGGACGAAGGCCGCGAGGGCCGTGCTGCGCGGCGCACGTGAAGCCAAGGGCGGCCCCGTGCCGTCAGTCGTAGCCGTACGAGCGAAGGTGCGCTTCGTCGTCGGCCCAGCCGCTTCTCACCTTGACCCAGAGCTCGAGGAAGACCTTGCCATCCAGCAGATGCTCGAGCTCGTGCCTCGCCTCGGTGCCGATGCGCTTCAGGCGCTCGCCGCCGCTGCCGATGACCATCGCCTTGTGCGAATCGCGCGCCACGACGATGGTCGCGGCGATCCGGCGCAACGCGCCGTCTTCTTCGTAGCGGTCGATCACCACGGTCGAGGTGTAGGGCAGCTCGTCGCCGGTCAGCCGGAACAGCTTTTCGCGGACGATCTCGGCGGCGAGAAAGCGATCGCTGCGGTCGGTGAGCGCGTCTTCCTCGTGCAGCCAGGGTTGTTCCGGAAGATAGGGGGCGACGACCTTCAGCAGGCGCTCTGCGTCGGCCGGCCGCGTCGCCGACATCGGAACGAACTCCGCGAAGGCATGCCTGGCCTGCATCGCCTGCAGCCAGGGCGCGAGGTCGGCGCGACGCGCGATGGTGTCGAGCTTGTTGGCGACGAGCAGCGCCGGCATGCCCGGCGAGAGAAGAGCGAGCACCGCTTCGTCGGCCTTGCCGAAGCGGCCGGCCTCGACAACGAAGAGCACGACGTCGACGTCGGACAAGGTGCTCGTCACGGCGCGGTTGAGCGAGCGGTGCAGCGCGGCGTCGTGCTTGGTCTGGAAGCCCGGCGTGTCGACGAACACGAATTGCGTCTCGCCGGTGCTGCGAATGCCGGTGATGCGATGACGCGTGGTCTGTGCCTTGTTCGAGGTGATGCTGATCTTCTGCCCGACCAGGGCATTGAGCAGCGTCGACTTGCCCACGTTCGGACGGCCGACGATGGCCACCAGGCCGCATCGTTTCATCAGGAGTGAAGCGGGCTTCCCGGTTCGTCGCTCGCGCTCAGCGTGTCGAGCATGCGGCGCGCCGCTTCCTGCTCGGCGGCACGGCGCGACTTGCCTTCGCCAGCTTCATGCAGGCTCAACGCCGGCACGGCGCACTCGACCTCGAAGGTCTGCGCGTGAGCTTGGCCGCGCGTCGCCATGATCCGATACGTGGGCACCGGCAGGCGCCGCGCCTGCAGCCACTCCTGCAGCTCCGTCTTCGCGTCCTTGGCCCAGCTCGCGACGTCGGTGGTCTCGATGATTTCGCCGAAAAGGCTCTGCACGAGAGAGCGCGCCGCGTTGAAGCCGCCATCCTGGAAGGTCGCACCGAGCAGCGCCTCGAGCGCATCGGCCAGGATCGATGGCCGAAGGGCACCGCCCCCACGCGCCTCGCCCTCGCCGAGCCGAAGCAGCTCTGGCAGGCCAAGCTGGAGCGCAGCGCGGTGCAGGCTGTCTTCGCGGACGAGATGGGCGCGTACGCGGGTGAGGTCGCCTTCGTCGGAGTCGCCGAGGCGATCGAAGAGAAGGCTGGAGATGACGAGGCTGAGCACGGCATCGCCCAGGAATTCCAACCGCTCATTGTGGTCGGCGCCGAAGCTGCGGTGCGTCAACGCCCGTTGCAGGAGGCCGGGGTCGGCGAAACGATGACCGATGCGCTGCTGCAGTGTGGCGAGGCGGGAATCCATGCGTGAAACGACAGCCTCAGTTCGAGTGGCCCTCGAACTTGAGCAGGAGAAACACCGGGCCCACCAGCTCGATTTCCTTGTTGTAGGCGAAGGCGACGACGATCTTTTCGTCGTTCTTGGTGATGCTCAGATCCTTGCCGCTGATCGAGCTGATCGAGTACTCGATGTCCTTCTGCTTCTCGAACGCGTTGCGGATCTCCGGAACGGTCGTGCCTTCGGTGCTGATCTTGTTGATCGTGCGCTTGATGGTGAAGTATTCGTTGAGCGCCGGCAGAACCCGGATGCCGACGAGCGCGATGAAGCCGACGATGATCGCCCAGAACATCAGACCGAACAGGGTCACGCCGCGTTGACGTCGCTCGCTGCGCACTTCGCTCGTCATTCGTACGTCCTTCGTCCGCCTACTTGAACGACCCGATCCGCTTGAGATCGCCGAAATTCATCCATACGAAAAAAGCCTTGCCGACGATGTTCTCGTCCGGAACGAAGCCCCAGTAGCGCGAGTCCTGGGAGTTGTCCCGGTTGTCGCCCATCATGAAGTAGTTTCCGGCG
>Ga0075520_1000601_pt1 | contig 16266 bp, 13 predicted proteins | sample NGEPerB_FD_75100 | JGI IMG/M metagenome (GOLD analysis project Ga0075520, IMG submission 75100) | Arctic peat soil microbial communities from the Barrow Environmental Observatory site, Barrow, Alaska, USA - NGEE PermafrostAB12-B | ecosystem: Environmental > Terrestrial > Soil > Wetlands > Peat ... | reverse complement strand
CCGCAACGAGCAGAAGATCGATGGCCCGCTGTTTCTCGGTATGGACACCCATGCGCTCTCGGTTCCGGCTCTTGCCAGCGCGCTCGAGGTGCTGGCGGCCAACGGGGTGGATGTCATGCTCGCCGAGGGGGACGAATACACCCCGACCCCTGTCGTCTCGCATGCGATTCTCGCCTACAACCGCGGGCGCACGACCGGGTTGGCCGACGGCGTCGTGATCACGCCGTCGCACAACCCCCCCCATGATGGCGGCTTCAAGTACAACCCGCCGAGCGGCGGCCCGGCGGAACGTGCGGTCACCGATTGGATCGGAGCCAAGGCGAACAACTTCCTTGAACGCGGCCTGCGTGGCGTCAAGAGGGTTCCAGTGGAGAAGGCTCTCAGCGCCCCGACGACGCACCGGCACGGTTACCTCGATGCCTACGTGCGAGATCTCGGCGACGTTCTCGACATGGATGCGATCCGTGGCGCCAAGATCAAAATGGGCGTGGATCCGCTCGGCGGCGCCGGGGTCCACTACTGGGGACCGATCGCCGAGCGCTACGGCCTGGACCTCACCGTCGTCAACGAGGCCGTCGATCCGACGTTCCGTTTCATGACGGTCGATTGGGACGGCCAGATCCGCATGGACCCGTCGTCGCCGTACGCGATGGAGCGATTGATCGATCTGAAGGACCGCTTCCAGATCGCCTTCGCCTGCGACACCGACCACGACCGGCACGGGATCGTCACCCGCAGCGCAGGACTGCTGCCGCCCAACCACTACCTGGCGGCCGCCATCTTCTATCTGTTCCAACATCGGCCGAAGTGGAGTAGGGAGGCGGCGGTTGGCAAGACCGTGGTGAGCAGCCAGATGATCGATCGCGTCGCCGCGAAGCTGGGGCGCACGCTGTACGAGACACCGGTCGGCTTCAAGTGGTTCGTACAGGGCCTGCTCGACGGCTCGCTCGGCTTCGGCGGTGAAGAGAGTGCGGGCGCATCGTTCCTCCGTCGGGATGGCAGTGTCTGGACGACCGACAAGGACGGGATCGTCCCGGCTCTGCTCGCGGCGGAGATCACGGCCCGGATGGACCGCGATCCCGGCGAGATCTACCGAGAGCTCACGCGCGAGTTCGGCGAGCCTGCGTATGACCGGGTCGAGGCGCCGGCCACCGCGGAACAGAGAGCCGCACTGGCAAAACTGTCCCCGGAACAGGTCAAGATCAAAGAGCTGGCCGGTGAGAAGATATTGGCCATCCTCAGCAACGCGCCGGGCAACGGCGCCGCCATCGGCGGGCTCAAAGTGGTGGCCGAGAGCGGATGGTTCGCGGCGCGCCCGTCGGGGACGGAAGACATCTACAAGATCTATGGGGAGAGCTTCCGCGGGGCGGATCACCTGGGCCGCATCCTGGAAGAAGCGCAGACAATCGTCAACGATGCTCTGGCTGCGGCGCCGCAACGCTCAGGACCTGAGAGCAAGACGTCTGGGGAGAAGACGCCTTGAGCACGCAAACACCCGCCATCAAGCCGATCTACAGTCCTTTGCCCACGGACGTCGAAGGCTTCGATTCCCTGGCCGAGCTTGCCCTGGATATGCGCTGGTCGTGGAATCATGTCGCCGACGAGATATGGCGACAGCTTGACCCCGCGCTCTGGGAGCTCACTCATAACCCCTGGGTTGTTCTGCAAACGGTCTCGCGGGACGAACTCCAGCGCGTTTCGGCCGATCCTGCCTTCCGCACGAAGGTCGATGCGCTCGTGCACGCCAGGCGTGCGGCGGTGAACGCCCCCGCCTGGTTTCAGCACGAACATCCACAGTCGCCCCTGACCCGTGTCGCGTATTTCAGCATGGAGTTCATGTTGAGCGAGGCGTTGCCCATCTACTCGGGCGGGCTCGGCAATGTGGCCGGCGATCAGCTCAAAGCCGCCAGCGATCTGGGCGTGCCGGTGGTCGGCGTGGGGCTGCTGTACCAGCAAGGCTATTTTCGCCAGGAGATCGACACCAACGGCGCACAGCAGGCCCTGTACCCGTACAACGACCCCGGGCAGTTGCCGATCACGCCGTTGCGCCAGGTGAACGGCGAGTGGTTGCGGTTGGAGATCGCCTTACCCGGTTACTCGGTCTGGCTGCGCGCCTGGCAGGTCCAGGTCGGCCGAGTGAAGCTCTATCTATTGGACAGCAATGACGCGGCGAACCTCCCCGCTCATCGCGGGATTACCAGCGAGCTGTACGGCGGCGGCCCCGAGTTGCGCCTCAAGCAAGAGCTGCTCCTCGGGATCGGCGGATGGCGACTGCTCGGTGCGCTCGGCATCCAGCCGGACGTCTGCCACCTGAACGAGGGGCACGCGGCGTTCGCCGTGTTGGAGCGCGCCCGCAGTTTCATGCAAGAGAACGCGCAGCCCTTCGAGGTCGCGCTGGCCGTCACCCGAGCGGGGAACCTCTTCACCACCCACACCGCAGTCGCCGCCGGCTTCGACCGTTTCCCTCCGGCCCTCATCGAGCAGTACGTCGGCGGGTACGCCGAGCAGAAGCTCGGTATACCGCTCCACGACCTGCTGGCCTTGGGCCGGGAGAACCCGAACGACTCGTCGGAGAGCTTCAATATGGCCTACCTGGCGGTCCGGGGGAGCGGGTCGGTCAACGGCGTGAGTCGCCTGCACGCCGAGGTCAGCCGGCATCTTTTCGGGCCTCTCTTTCCGCGCTGGCCGACGGACGAGGTGCCCGTCGGGCACGTGACCAATGGGGTCCACATGCCGAGCTGGGACTCGGCGGCGGCCGACGATCTGTGGACGGAGGCGTGCGGGAAGGGTCGTTGGTTGGGGACGACGGAGACCCTGGAGCAGGAGATTCGCCGGGTGTCGGACGCCAGGATCTGGCAGTTGCGCGCCGCCGGCAGCACGTCTCTGGTCGCATACGCCCGCGAACGTCTGTCCCGCCAGCTGGCCGCCTCCGGCGCCGAGCCCGAGGAGATCGAGCGGGCGAAGCACCTGTTCGACCCCAACGCGCTGACGCTCGGTTTTGCGCGGCGCTTCGCGACCTACAAGAGGCCGAACCTGCTGCTCCATGACCCGGAGCGACTGCTCCGCCTGTTGACCAATCCTGAGCGCCCGGTGCAGCTCATCGTCGCCGGCAAGGCCCATCCGGCGGACCAAGCGGGGCAGGCCCTGATTCAGGAGTGGATCCGCTTCATCCGCCGGCCCAAGGTCCGCCCCCATGCGATCTTCCTCAGTGACTACGACATGTTGCTGTCCGAGCGCCTGGTGCAGGGGGTGGACATTTGGATCAACACGCCGCGGCGGCCCTGGGAGGCGTGTGGAACGAGCGGCATGAAGGTGCTGGTCAACGGAGGCATCAACCTCTCGGAATTGGACGGCTGGTGGGCCGAGGCGTACGCCCCTGAGGTGGGGTGGGCGTTGGGGGACCGCATGGAGCACGGCGACGATCCCGCTTGGGACGCGGCCGAAGCCGACGCGCTCTACGAACGCCTCGAACGGGAGGTGATTCCCGAGTTCTTTGCTCGCGACGACCACGGCATCCCCACGGGCTGGGTGGCACGGATGCGAGAGAGCATGGCGCGGTTGACACCGCGCTTCTCCGCCAACCGGGCGGTGTGCGAATACACCGAGCACCGCTACCTCCCGGCTGCTGCGGCCTACCGTCTGCGCAGTGCCGACAAAGGCGCCATGGGCAGGCAGATGGTCGATTGGCGGCGCCGCCTGGAACAGACATGGGCGACGCTCCACCTCAACGAGATGAGGGTCGAGACCCGCGGCGAACGGCACGAATTCGAGGTCGAGGTCCTTCTCCATGACCTCGACCCGAAGGCGGTGCGGGTGGAACTGTACGCCGACGGCGCTTCCGAGCGGCATGAGATGACGCTCGCTGGCCAACGGGACGGTGCGGCCGGTATTCACATTTACGGCGCGGCAGTGCCTTCGGCCCGCCCACCATCGGACTATACGGCGCGGGTGCTGCCGCACTTTGCCGGCGTCGCGATCCCGCTGGAAGACGCCAGAATCCTGTGGCAGCGATGACGCGATTCGGGGGTGGGCGGTGGTCGGTACGTGCAGCACGACGAAAGGAGCGCGACGATGCCAGTGGAGCTCAAAGAACTCATTAACGGCACGCTGCTCGAGGTTCATCTGACCGGCACGCTGGTCAAGAAAGACTACGAGGCGTTCGTGCCTGTCGTGGAGCGACTGGTCAAGCAGCACGGGAAGATCGACATGCTGGTGACGATGCACGATTTTCACGGCGAGAGTGCCGGCGCGCTCTGGGAGGACACCAAGTTCGCGCTCCATCATTTCCGCGATGTCAAAAGGCTGGCCCTGGTCGGAGAAACGAAATGGCAGAAAGGCATGGCCAGGTTCTGCAAGCCCTTCACGACGGCCAAAGTCCGCTACTTCGAGTCCTCCCAGGCGGCGGAAGCGCTCGACTGGCTGACGGAGCGTTGAGCCGTGCGCAGGCGCATGCACGTTGCCAGTCGCGGGGGCCATACCGAAGGCGAAACGGGTCCTGACCACATTCGGCAGGAACGAGGACAATGAAGAGCTCGACGGCAATCACCTGCGTGTTCCTCGATATCGGCGGCGTCCTGCTCACCGATGGATGGGACCATGATGCGCGAAAGCGGGCGGCGACGACCTTCGGGCTTCGGTTGGCCGAGATGGAGGACCGGCATCACCTGATGTTCGAAACCTTCGAGGAGGGCAAGCTCACACTGGACGAGTACTTGGATCGGCTGCTCTTCTACCACAAACGGCCGTTCACCCGGGCTCAGTTTCGGCGCTTCATGTTTTCCCAGTCGAAGCCCCACCCCGAGATGATCGCGCTGGCCACCCGGCTCAAGGTCCGACACGGGCTGAAGGTCGTCGTCGTCAGCAACGAAGCGCGCGAGCTGAATGCGTATCGTGTTCGAACGTTCAACCTTACCGCTCTTGTAGACTTCTTCATCTCCTCCTGCTTCGTCCACGTCCGCAAGCCCGACGCGGACATCTTCCGGCTCGCGCTGGACGTCGCCCAGATCACGCCGGAGCGCGTCGTGTACATCGACGATGTTGCCATGTTCGTCGAAGCCGCGGATGGCCTCGGCATCCACGGCATCCATCACCGGGGCCTGGAGACCACGCGCGCCGCACTCGAGGCGTTAGGACTGAAATGAAGAACGCAACCACCCGATCATTGCCTCGTAGCGGAATTGAGGACTTCGGGGGACGGCATCGTTCAGTCGAACGGGAGACTAGCCGCCGATGAGGAACCAGGCCGACGGCAAGCTGCGTCTGTGGGCGGTAGTTGCCATCGGCGTCGGCGGGATGGTCGGCGGCGGCATCTTCGCGGTGCTGGGTTTGGCGGTGGAGCTGGCAGCGAAGCCAATGAGCGCAAAGGGTCATTCATGACAGATCTGAACGTCGCTCCCGGAGTGCTGGAGGAATTACAACGGGAGACGTTCGACTACTTCGTTCACGAAGCAAACCCGCTCAACGGCCTGGTCGTCGATAGGACTCAAGCCGGAGCGCCGGCGAGTATAGCAGCCGTCGGGTTGGCTTTATCCTCCTATCCCATCGGAGTGGAGCACGGTTTTGTCACTCGCACACAAGCAGTCCAGCGAACCCTGGCGACCTTGCGCTTTTTCCACAACAGCGTTCAGAGCAGCGACCCCGATGCGACCGGCTACAAGGGTTTCTATTACCATTTTCTCGAGATGGCTAGCGGAAAGCGCGTTGGGAGGTGCGAGCTTTCCACGATCGATACCGCGTTGCTGCTCGCGGGCATGCTCACGGCAGCAGCATATTTCTCGGGCGGTACGGCCGATGAACGCGAAATCCGCATGCTCGCCGATGAGCTATACCTGCGAACTGATTGGGAGTGGGCGACAAACCGCAGGGTGACCATTACGCATGGATGGAAACCCGAGGGCGGTTTCCTGCGGTACCGCTGGAAAGGGTATGACGAGGCGCTGGTGCTCTATCTGCTTGCTCTTGGGTCGCCAACTCATCCACTGCCGGAAGAGAGTTACGTGCAGTGGACCTCTACCTACGAATGGAGAGAGATCTACGACCTCGAGTTCTTGTACTCTGGGCCGCTTTTTACCCACCAGATGTCGCATCTCTGGATCGACTTTCGTGGAATCCAGGACGACTATATGCGCGGCAAGGGCATTGACTATTTCGAGAACAGCCGCCGCGCGACCTATGTCCAGCAGCGGTACGCGATTGAGAATCCCGCTGAATTCGACGGCTACGGTGCAAAGTGCTGGGGCGTCACCGCGAGCGATGGTCCTGGGCCGGCGAAGCGGACGATCGGGAGACACAAGCGGCAATTCTTCGGCTATAAATCGCGCGGTGTGCCGGAGGGCCCCGACGACGGAAGCATCGCCCCTTGGGCGGTGGTCGCTTCACTCCCTTTTGCGCCCGAGATCGTGCTACCGACGCTGCAGTACTTCGAGACGGTGAAATTGCGCGCGAAGAATCCTTATGGCTTCAAGGCGACCTTCAACGCCACGTTTGCCGACAGCCCCGACGGGTCGCACTTGTGGGTATCCCCATTCCATTATGGTCTCAACCAGGGACCAATCATCTTGATGATCGAGAATTACCACTCCGGCCTGCCCTGGCGTCTCATGCGGGAATGTCCCTATCTTATCGGGGGGCTTCGCCGCGCTGGGTTTCGGGGTGGTTCGCTCGGGCAGGTTGAACCAGGAGCGATCGATGAAACCCACTAACCCCCAGATCCTGACGATCAACGGCGGGTCGTCGAGCATCAAGTTCGCGCTGTTCGAGGCCGGTGACTCGCTGCGGCGGATCCTGGGGGGCGGGATCGAGCAAATTGGCCGGCCGGAGGCCGTCCTTCGGGTGAAAGGCGTCAGCGAGGAGGACACGTTTTCGCGGTCGGTGCCGGCGGCGGACCACAAGGCTGCCGTGGGCTCGCTGATGGATTGGATCGAGTCACGTAGCGGAGGCGGTCCATTGAACGCGGTGGGCCATCGCGTGGTGGATGGCGGGCCGAAGTACAGCGACCCGCAGCGAATCGATCCGGCCATGATCGACGAGTTGCGCGCCTTGAGCCCGTTCGACCCCGACCACATGCCCGAGGAAATCCTCCTCGTCGAGGCGTTTCAACGCCGATTTCCCAGGCTGCCCCAGGTGGCGTGCTTCGACACCGCGTTTCACCACGACCTGCCGCGGGTTGCCAGATTGTTGCCGATCCCGCGCCGCTACGAGGCGCAGGGCGTGCGCCGGTACGGGTTCCACGGGTTGTCGTATGCGTTCCTGATGGAAGAACTTGGACGTCTGACCGGGGCGAAAGCGGCGGCGGGCCGGGTCATCCTCGCCCACCTTGGAAGCGGCGCGAGTCTGGCGGCGGTGCGCGACGGCAGGTCCGTGGACACGAGCATGGCCTTCACCCCTGCCGCCGGGGTGCCGATGAGCACCCGCTCCGGGGATCTGGACCCCGGACTGGTCTGGTATCTGGCGCGCACCGAGAAGATGAGCGCGAAGCAGTTCAACGAGATGGTGAATTCGCAGTCCGGGCTGCTCGGAATCTCTGAAACGAGCTCCGACATGCGCGAGTTGCTCGACCGGGAAGCGCAGGACGTGCGGGCGGCGGAGGCGGTCGCGCTGTTCTGCTACCAGGTCAAGAAGTGGATTGGCGCGTTCGCCGCGGCGTTGGGTGGGCTCGACACGGTCGTGTTCGCGGGTGGCATCGGGGAGCACTCGCCCACGGTCCGGGCCCGGATCTGCGATGGGCTGGGTTTCCTCGGCATCGAGCTCGAGGAGAAGCGAAACGCCGCCAATGAAGGCGTGATTTCCACGGCAGTCAGCCGGGTCGCGGTCCGCGTCATCCGCACGGACGAGGAACGGATGATCGCCGAGGCAGTGCGCCGCGTTCTCGGACTCGGCGCGCGGGGCTCAAAGGAACCCACATCATGAAAGAACACGAAGCCAAGAACGGACCGGAAGCAAAGCCGACCCACGACGATATCGCGAGGGAGGCCTATTCGCTAAGTCGGAAGGAAGGTCATCCTCACGGAAGCGCCGAGGCGAACTGGTTGGAGGCGGAAGCTCACTTGCAGCACGCGGGCTCCGGCCACCCGGACCACGACGACCATCACGACCACCATGCCCACATGGCGGCGGATTTCCGCAGACGGTTCTGGATCTCGCTCGCCGTGACCCTGCCGATTCTCTTCCTCTCGCCGCTGCTGCAAAAGCTGGCGGGGCTGAGAGAAGCGATTCGTTTCCCAGGCGACCTATACGTGTTGTTCGGTCTCTCCTCGGCGGTCTTTTGGTATGGCGGCTGGCCGTTTCTCAAGGGTCTGTTCACGGAGCTCAAATCTCGCAAGCCAGGGATGATGACCCTGGTCGCCGTCGCCATTGCCACCGCCTACCTCTACAGCAGCGCCGTGGTGTTCGGCCTGAGCGGCAAGATGTTTTTCTGGGAGCTGGCCACCCTCGTCGACATCATGCTGCTGGGGCACTGGATCGAGATGAAATCGGTAATGGGCGCTTCGCGGGCTCTGGAGGAACTCGCCAAGCTCATGCCTTCCGACGCCCACAAGCTCATGCCCGACGGCAGCGTGAAGGACGTGCCGCTCGGCGAGCTGGCGGTGGACGACAAGGTCCTGATCAAACCTGGCGAGAAGATCCCGGCGGACGGCGTGATCGTCGAGGGCGAGAGCTCGGTCAATGAGGCAATGCTCACCGGAGAATCGACCCCCGTCGCCAAGAAAACCGGCGGCAAGGTCATCGGCGGCTCCATCAACGGCGAAGGCTCGCTGACCATCGAGGTCAAAAGCACCGGCGAGGATTCGTTTCTCTCGCAGGTCATCGACCTGGTCAAACAGGCCCAGGAGAGCAAATCGAAAACCCAGAACCTCGCCGACACCGCCGCGATGTGGCTGACCCTCATTGCGCTCGCTAGCGGAGCGCTCACCCTGGTCATCTGGCTGGTCTTCATGCACCACGCGTTTGCCTTCGCCATCGAGCGCGCCGTGACCGTGATGGTGATTACCTGTCCGCACGCGCTCGGACTGGCTGTTCCCCTGGTCGTGGCGGTTTCGACGGCTTTGGCCGCGAGCCACGGCCTACTCATCCGCAATCGCGTGGCGTTCGAAGGCGCCCGAAGGTTGCAGGCCATCATTTTCGACAAGACCGGGACGCTCACCGAAGGGCGCTTCGGCGTGACTGACACGTTGGTGCTCTCGCAGGACATCGACGAGGAGACGTTGCGCACGTACGCGGCCTCCGTGGACGCCAATTCCGAGCACCCCATCGCCAAGGCCATCGCCGCCTCATCGGAGACGAAGCTGCCCGTCGAAGACTTCAAGAGCATCCCGGGCAAAGGCGCCGGAGGCAGAGTGGAGGGCAAAGACATCAAAGTGGTCAGCCCCGACTACCTGCGCGAACAGAGCATCGATCTCGCCGACGCGCGCATCGAGCCGCTGCAAGCCCAGGGCAAGACCGTCGTGTTCGTCCTCGTCGATGGAACGTTGAAGGGAGCGATCGCCCTGGCCGACATCGTGCGTCCCGAGGCGAAGCAGGCCATCGCTGCGCTCAAAGCGTTGAACGTTCGCTGCCTGATGCTCACCGGCGACAACAAGGCGACGGCCAAGTGGGTCTCCGACCAGGTCGGTTTGGATGAGTACTTCGCCGAGGTCTTGCCCCAGGACAAAGCCGCGAAGGTGAAGGAGGTCCAGTCCCGGGGCGTGTTGGTGGCGATGACCGGCGACGACGTGAACGATGCCCCGGCGCTGGCGCAGGCGGATGTGGGCATCGCCATTGGAGCCGGTTCCGACGTGGCGGTGGAGACCGCCGACGTCGTCCTGGTGCGGAGCAACCCTCTGGATGTCGTGGCCGTCATCCAGCTTTCCCGCGCCACACACCGGAAGATGATCCAGAACCTGGTCTGGGCCACGGGCTACAACGTCGTCGCCATTCCGCTGGCGGCTGGAGCGCTCTACGCGTGGGGCGTGCTGCTCAGTCCCGCGTTGGGTGCGGCGCTGATGGCCGCAAGCACGGTCATTGTGGCCATCAACGCGCGTATGCTGAGACTGAAGAAAGGTGACGCAGCTGAGGCACGGGGAGAGGAGAAGTCGGGGGACTCGAAGCAGGATGAGAGCCCTGACCATAAAGCAGTGACACCAACAACGAAGAAGGGACCATGACCATGAAGGAATCGAACGCCGTGACCGACGACCCCGTCTGTGGAATCCCCGTGGACGAAGCTGCCGCTCTCCGCACGGAACGCGATGGAACAACGTTCTGTACGCGATCAAGGGAGCGATGGGGCGCCCGTCGGAGGATCACGTGAAAAGACCATTTGGATACGCCATTGTCCTTCTCCTTCTCGGAGCGGCCGTTTCATTGGCCGCGAGCCTTGACGCGGCCGGGCACGACAAGGGGAGAACACTCTACAGGGCCAAATGCCAGTTTTGCCATGGCATCAGGGGCGACGGAAAGGGACCGGCGGCCGAATCCCTCTTGGAGCACCCGGTTGACTTCACCGATTCCAAGTTCTGGAAGGACGATGTCACGAAGAAGATCTACGAGACCATCACACACGGCAAGGAGATGATGCCGGCCTTCGACCTGACGCCCGATGATATTGCCGCCATCACATCGTACATCTCTCATACCTTCAAGAACGCACCTCAGGACGACAAGCCGGGGAGGGTCGGACAATGATCGGCACGCACCGAACACAGGTAGTTCTTGTCCTTGGCGTCCTCGCGTCATTGGAACTCGTTCTGTCGACAACGGTGCAGGCGATACCGAGTTTCGCGCGCCAGACAAATCTGCCGTGCAATGCCTGTCATACGGTATTCCCGGAGCTAACGCCATTCGGTAGGATGTTTAAGCTTGGCGGCTACGTGATGAGCAAGAGCGGCAAGGCGTACGAGTTCCCTTTGCCGTTGGCGGGTATGCTGCAGGCATCCCATACAACCGCAAAGGGGCTGACCTCCGGGGTTGCGCCTTTCGACTCCGCCAACAGGGCAACCGACAGGCTGGCGTTGCCGCAGCAGGCGAGCCTGTTTTTCGGCGGGCGCATTTACGATCAGCTCGGCGCCTTTGTGCAGGGCACCTACGATGGCGCCAGCAACCACCTCGTTCTCGATATGACGGATATCCGCTATGCGGACAACACGCTCCTGTGGAACAAGAACCTGATCTACGGGGTTACTCTCAATAACGGTCCGACGGTCCAAGATGTCTGGAATGCCATTCCGGCGTGGGGGTTCCCCTTTTCCTCGTCAAGCGTTGCCCCAACACCCGCGGCCGCTGCGAAGATCGACGGCGGTTTGGACCAGCAAGTAGGCGGCATCGGCGCCTACGTCTTCTGGAACAACGCAGTCTATCTGGGGGGAGCCGTATACCGGACGGCCCGGAACGGCATTACCGAGCCACTGGGCGCGGGGACCGTTACCGAGGATGTCGTGGACGGCGTAGCGCCCTATTGGCGGCTGGCCTTGGAGCACAGGTGGAAGAACCACTTCTTTACGCTAGGCACGTACGGGATGCAGGCTGACATCTTCCCTTCTGGAGAGCGGAGCGGACCGACAGACCGCTTCACGGATATCGCTTTTGACGCTCAGTATCAATTCATGGGGACCATTGAGCCGGAAGACCCCCCGGAGCACGAAAAACCGGGCGGGGAGAACAAGCCGAAGGCGGGTAAGCACATCATTACCGCGCACGCCACGTGGATTCACGAAAGCCAGGACCGCAAGGCGAACGTTCTCCTCGGAAACACGGCAAACCGTTCTGACTCCCTGAGGTCATTCAAATTGGACCTGAACTACTACTACAGGAGTCATGTTGGCGACATTGGCGGATCGATAGGCTGCTTTTCCACAACCGGGACGACCGACCACCTTCTCTATCCGGCTGGTCCGCTGGACGGCAGCAGAACGGGCAGCCCGGAAAGTAGCGGGTACATTCTTGGGGCGGAGTATCGACCGTGGGAAAAGACCAAGATCTCGCTTCAGTACATCGTCTATGACAGGTTCAACGGAGCTCGTTCAAACTATGACGGAGCCGGTAGGAATGCTTCCGACAACAGGACCTTGTATGCCGTTCTGTGGCTCATGTTTTGAACCACCCCAGTGATAGAACAGTGAAGGGCGAAGTACGACGAGCCACGGGGAGACGATGAGTCTGCTGACTAGAAGCAGGACGACAACCATGATCACAGGACAGTGCCATCAACAACGAAGAAAGGAAGACGACCATGAAAGAACCAACGTCTCTGACTAAGGACCCCATCTGCGGAATGACCGTGGACGAAGCTACCGCTCTCCACGCCGACCGCGATGGAAAGACGTTCTACTTTTGTTGCGACCACTGTCGGCAGACGTTTCTATCCACGCCCGCCGGCGCCCCGCCGGAGGGCACGTCCGGATGCTGCTGTGGATAGGTCAGACCGACCGAGGGCGTGATTTCCGAGCCGGTCGGCCGGGTCGCGGTCCCCGTCATCCGCACGGACGAGGAACGGATGATGGCGCGCTCAGTGAGCGGCGGACTCGGACTCGACATGGCTAGAGACGAAGGGGACTGCGAACATGCGACGAGGGACTTCTCACGACGGGATTGTTCTTCAGCGGGCACCCGCAACGAACATCGAGAATGCCAGAGGTGACTGCCGAGCGCCACGATGCTCCCAGGCGAACGGCAGTTGGGTCCAGTGAACCGCATGGGGGAGGGAACGCAATGAAGAACAAATGGATGATCCTGACGGGCTTTGCGGCCGGCGTTCTGGTCAGCGGTCTGGTGCCAATACTTATTTTAATGACGGGCGCCATGAACGTAGGAGCCGACGTAAAGCCAGGGCTCATCGAACGAACGCTGGCTCCATGGGCGCGGGACCTTTCGGTGAAAAGGCATGCCCCAAAGGAGAAGGATCCGTATGGCAGCGATCCGGCAGTCATCGCCGTTGGCTTTGACCACTATCGGAAGAATTGCGTCATGTGCCATGGGGCTCCTGGCGTGGCAGACACTGAAGTGGCCAAGGGACTCAATCCGCGCGCGCCGTCGCTTGCCAAGGGAGAAGATGAGACGCCCGATGGAGAGCTGTTCTGGGTCATCAAACATGGCCTCCGGATGACGCCCTTGCCCGCCTTCGGCTCCACGCACACCGACGAAGAGATCTGGAAGATCGTCGCCTTCGTCCGTCATCTGTCTGATCTGACCTCGCAGGAACGGGACTCCCTGCGGGCCGCGAACTCTGTAAGGGATAGGTGAACCATGAAAACGAGAACTCTAACCCGGGAACTCCTCCACAAGATCGACGCCTATTGGCGCGCCGCGAACTATCTGTCGGTCGGCCAGATCTATCTCTACGACAATCCGCTCCTCAAGAAGCCGCTGAAGCTGAAGCACGTGAAGCCCCTGGTGGTCGGACACTGGGGCACGACGCCGGGCCAGAACTTCATCTACGTGCATTTGAACCGGGTCATCAAGAAGTATGACCTGAACATGTTCTACGTCGCCGGTCCCGGTCACGGGGGCCCCGCGATCGTGGGCAACGTTTACCTCGAAGGTACCTGGAGCGAAGTCTATCCGGACGTGACCCAGGACGAGGCCGGGCTGAAGAAGCTGTTCAAACAGTTCTCGTTCCCCGGGGGGATCTCCAGCCACGTCGCTCCGACCACGCCCGGGTCGATTCACGAAGGTGGCGAGCTGGGATACTCGCTCAGCCACGCCTTCGGGGCCGCGTTCGACAACCCCGACCTGATCGTCGCCTGCGTCATCGGCGACGGCGAAGCGGAAACTGGGCCTCTGGCGACCGCTTGGCAGTCAAACAAGTTCCTCGACCCGATCACCGACGGGGCCGTGCTGCCGATCCTGCACCTCAACGGCTACAAGATCAGCAACCCGACCGTGCTGGCGCGCATCGAGCACGAGGAGTTGGAGCAGTTCATCAGAGGCTGCGGCTGGACGCCGTACTTCGTCGAAGGCGACGATCCGGCGAAGATGCATGAGCTGATGGCCGGCACGTTGGACAAGGTCATCGAGGAGATCCGGCGCATCCAAGCGAATGCGCGGAGCAAGAATGACGCCACCAGGCCGCGCTGGCCGATGATCGTCCTCAAGTCGCCAAAGGGCTGGACGGGTCCCAAGGTGGTCGACGGCCTGCAAGTCGAGGGCACCTTCCGAGCGCACCAGGTGCCGCTTTTGGTGGATCCCGAGCATCCCGAGCACGTCAAACCGCTCGAGCGCTGGATGAAGAGCTATAAGCCGGAAGAACTGTTCGACGACAACGGCCGGCTCATGCCGGAATTGGCCGAGCTGGCACCGAAGGGCGACCGGCGGATGGGCGCCAATCCGCACACCAACGGCGGAGCTCTACTGCGCGACCTGCGCATGCCGGATTTTCACGTCCACGCGGTCGACGTGCCTTCGCCCGGCGCCGTCGACGGCCAGGATACGCTCGTGCTGGGGAAGTTCCTGCGTGACGTGGAACAATTGAATCAGGACCACCGAAACTTTCGCACCTTCGGTCCCGATGAAACGCTTTCGAACCTCTTGGGCGCGGTCTTTGAGGTCACCAATCGTCAGTGGGATGCCCGGAGAGTGAAGAACGATGAGTTCCTCGCGCCCACCGGACGGGTGCTCGACTCGATGCTCAGCGAGCACCAGTGCGAGGGCTGGTTGGAAGGTTATCTGCTGACCGGACGGCACGGGATATTCAACTGCTATGAAGCCTTCGTTCGCATCGTCGATTCGATGTTCAGCCAGCACGCAAAGTGGCTGAAGGTGACGTCGGAACTCCCCTGGCGCCGGAAGATCTCCTCGCTGAACTACCTGCTCGCCTCCCACGTCTGGCAGCAGGATCACAACGGCTTCACACACCAGGATCCCGGCTTCCTCGACCACGTGATCAACAAGAAGGCGGACATCGTGCGCGTGTACCTGCCGCCCGACGCCAACTGCCTCTTGTCGGTCGTCGATCACTGCCTGCGCAGCCGCCAGTACGTCAACGTGGTGGTTGCGGGCAAGCACGCCCTCCCGCAATGGCTGACGATGGACGCCGCGGTCGTGCATTGCACGAAGGGAATAGGCATCTGGCAATGGGCCAGCAACGACCAGGGCTCCGAGCCGGACGTGGTCATGGCCTGTTGCGGCGACACCCCCACGCTTGAGATCCTGGCGGCCGTTTCCATCCTTCGCACACATCTGCCCGACCTGAAGATCCGGGTGATCAACGTCGTCGATCTCATGAAGCTGCAGCCCAGCACGGAGCACCCGCACGGGCTCAGCGACACCGACTACGACTCCCTCTTCACCAAGGACAAGCACATCATCTTCGGCTTTCACGGATACCCCTGGCTGGTCCACCGACTGACGTACCGCCGGGCCAACCGCAACCTGCACGTCCGCGGCTACAAGGAAGAGGGCACGATCACGACGGCCTTCGACATGCGGGTGCAGAACGACCTCGACAGGTTCCACCTGGTGCAGGACGTCGTCGACCGGTTGCCGCATCTGGGCGGCAAGGGGGCGTACCTGAAGCAGAAGATGCAGGACACGCTCATCGAGCACAAACGGTACATCGACGAGCACGGCCAGGACATGCCGGAGGTCCGGAACTGGAAGTGGGGTCAAGACAAATGAATGCGCAGACGCTCATCGCCACAGCGAGGGGGCTGGTCGCCGGCGACAAGGGGCTGCTGGCGATGGATGAAAGCGACCCGACCTGCAACGAACGATTTGCCAGGGTGGGGATTCCGCAGACCGTGGAAGCCAGACGCGCCTATCGGGAGTTGATCGTGACCACGCCCCGCCTCAATGAGTGCATCAGCGGCGTGATCCTCTACGACGAGACGATCCGCCAGCACAAGAAGGACGGCGTTCCCTTGATCAAGGTCATCACCGACGCGGGGATCGTGCCCGGGATCAAGGTCGACATCGGCGAGGCGGACATGGCCGGTCATCCAGGAGAGAAGGTCACCGAAGGCCTGGATGGGTTGCGCGGCCGGCTGGCTGAATATTCTCGCATGGGCGCCCGTTTTGCCAAGTGGCGGGCGGAGATTGTCCTGGGCGACGGCATCCCCAGCCGGGGTTGCATCGAGGCCAACGCGCAGGCGCTGGCTCGCTACGCCGCGTTGTGCCAGGAAGCCGGACTGGTCCCCGTCGTCGAGCCGGAGGTGCTCATGAATGGCGACCACACCCTGGAGCGGTGCCGCGAGGTGACGGAGGAGGTCCTGCGAACAGTCTTCACCCAGCTCTACGGACAGCGGGTGATGCTCGAGGGTTTGATCCTCAAGACCAACATGGTGCTTCCGGGACTGG
>Ga0075520_1000600_pt1 | contig 16277 bp, 20 predicted proteins | sample NGEPerB_FD_75100 | JGI IMG/M metagenome (GOLD analysis project Ga0075520, IMG submission 75100) | Arctic peat soil microbial communities from the Barrow Environmental Observatory site, Barrow, Alaska, USA - NGEE PermafrostAB12-B | ecosystem: Environmental > Terrestrial > Soil > Wetlands > Peat ... | reverse complement strand
TCCCTCGTCGTCATGGCCGTCGCCGTCGCGGTGCTGCTCTCCTTGCAACTCTTCCTCTCGCGCACGGGGACGGGACGACAGATTCGCGCCGTTTCGGACGACCGCGAAGCGGCGCAGCTCTGCGGCACGAACTACCGGCACATCTTTGGGATCGCGTCGGCCATTGCCTTTGCCACGGTGGCGCTCGCGGGCATCGCGTACGGCATCTCCACCGAGTTCTTCCCGTCGTCGGGCGGTGCCAATCTCCTCTTCGCCTTTGAGGCCGTCGTCATCGGGGGCATTGGTTCGCTGTGGGGAACCTTGCTCGGTGGCGTGTTGCTCGGAGTGTCCCAACAGCTCGGCGCCCATTTCAGTCCGGCCTACCAAGTGCTCGGTGGCAACATCCTCTTCTTGGCGGTGCTCGCCGTGCGCCCCCAGGGCCTCTTCGGCAAACGAACGGAGATGTAGTGAAGAAGGTCCGCAACCTCGAACACGGCGCCGACTCGCTCGTGACGGTGCGACGCAGCCAGATCAATCCGCTCTACACCTTGATTGGCGCAGTCGTGCTGAGCGGGCTGCTCACCTGGGCGCCGTGGATCTTGCCCGCCGCCGACGTCTCGATCCTTCAGAACTTCTTCATCCTCGTGATCATGGCGACGATGTGGAATCTCCTCGCGGGCTACGCGGGAATGGTCTCGATCGGACAACAGGGCTTCATTGGCCTCGGCGCCTACGCGGTCTTGTACTTCGCGATCAAGGGCGTCAACCCCTTCGTGGCGATTCCGCTCGCCATCATTGTGTGCGCGATTATCGCGCTCCCGGTGACGTATCTCCTCCTACGTCTTCGCGGTGGCTATTTCTCCGTCGCCACCTGGGTCGTCGCGAATACCGCGATGTTGCTGATCCTCTCGTTCACCCTGCTCGGCGGGGGCACGGGCGCGGCGCTGCCCGGCCTCGTCAATCTGTCGCCCGACCAACTGAACCACGACCGCTACCTTTCCACGTGGTTCGTGGCGCTCGTCGTGGTCGTCGCGACGTACTTATTGCTGCGGAGCCGACTCGGTCTGGTGCTCTCCTCGGTCCGCGACAACGAAGTGGCGTCGCGCAGCTCGGGCACCAAGGTCACCTCGACCAGGCGAATGATCTTCATCGTGGCCGCGGCGGGTTGCGGCGCGGCGGGCGCGGTGCTCGCAATCAGTCAGCCCTTCATTCAGCCGGGCAATGAGTTCAGTCTCTCCTGGACCGCCGAAATGCTCTTCGTCTCAATGATCGGTGGTCTCGGGACGATCGAGGGACCGATCCTTGGGAGCATCATCTTCTTCGCGCTGCAGCAGTGGCTTCAGAACTGGGGTGCGTGGTATCTGATTATTTTTGGCGCCGTGGCCGTTTCCATCGCACTGTGGCAGCCGCGAGGTCTCTGGGGCATTGTGCGCGACAAATTTCACTTCGAACTGCTGCCGGTTGGCTATCGAGTCAATGATGCCTCTCTGGACCCGGTTCCCCGGGAGAGCGATGGCCCTTCATGGCGGAGCCGTTTCGCACGAAAGAAAGACGCGCCCGAGACCGTCGCGACATAGTTCGGATTGGCCTCCGGGCACCCTTTAGTAGCATTGACAGGTGCCCGCTCGAAATCCCACGCCTCGTCGCGCCCCTGGTGGCGCTGGGCCGCCCTCGGGAGGGCGAAAAGGCGCACCGCGCACCTCGGGACCTGATCGCACCTTTTCCCGCGATGGCGCAAAGCGTCCTCCCCGGCCCAAGCCGGGGGAGAGCTCATCGCGCGGCCGTGACGACACTCGAACGCCGCGCGACGGCGCGGAACGACGAATCGATCGTTCGACTACTGACCCGCGCCGCACGTCGCGCCCGCCTCGAGCGAATGGACGCGACGCGTCGAAGGACCGAGGCATTGCTGGTGAGCGACCGGCTCGCCGCTACGACCGCGATGACGTTGATGCCCGAGGACCACGAAGCGACGCGCCGCGACGACCTCGCCCGGCGAGCGCCGGCCGTGATGGCGGGTCGTCACGATCTGCGCGACCTGACAATCGTTACGACCGCGACACGCGCGGATCGCGCACTGAGCGTCCAACCCGACCCGGTGCGCGCGCGCAAGGTTCGCCGCGCCCGCCTCGCGGGGATGACCGCGACCGCGACCGCGACGCGCGGCCACCTCGGGTGGGTTCGTACTCTTCGAACGGACGTTCACCTCGTCCCGAGCGTCGCGATGACCGCGACGCTCGCGATCGCCGTCCGAGTCTCGCGCCCCGGGGTGCCAGGCCCGATTCTCGAAACGGCCCGCGCGATGTGCGACCCCGTCGTGCGCCGAGTGGTCGGGCCGATCGACGTCCTCGCGAACTGACACCCGAGGAGATCGAGCGCGCGAAAGCCGACTCCTTCGGCAAGGCCAAAGGTTGGGGCGGCGTCGCACGCAAGGGCGGTGCGCACATCTCCTCGACCGGTCAGGCGATGGAAGTGACGCCGAGCACTGGCCGAAAGCCCGATCAGATGTCCACGTGGGTTGAGGACGTGCGACCTGCCTCGCCGGCTCCGGCCGCCAAGGCCAAACCGAAAGTCAAGTACGCGCTGCCCGGCGACATTGCCGCCGACGTACGCAAGGCCTTCATCGGGACGTCCTATATGCGCGAGAAGATGGTCATCACGCTCACGCGTGCGGCCGAGGCGTACGACCGCAAACGTTACGAAGAGGCACTGCGACTCGGGCGAATCGTCGCCGACGCCGTACCGGGCGTCGCGCCCGTTCGTGAACTGACCGGGCTCGCCGCGTATCGCGCCGAACGATGGAACATGGCAAAAATTCACCTTCGTGCACATTTCACCATCACCGGTGACGCCGAGCACCTGCCGCTCGTCATGGACTGTGACCGCGCGAACCATCGCTACCGCGCCGTGGAGAAAACGTTCGTCGAACTCGAAGAGAGCGAACCGACCGCGGAGGTGCTGGCCGAAGGCCGCATCGTGATGGCCTCGTCGCTCGCCGACCAGCGCCAGTACGCCGAGGCGATTGAACTTTTAACCAAGGCGGGAGCCACGAAACAGTTGCGCAACCCCTCATATCGACACGTTCGTCTCTGGTACGCACTGGCTGACATCTTTGACCGCGCGGGCGACACCACGTCCGCCCGAGAACTCTTCGCACGGGTGGTTATTGCTGAGCCCGACGCCTACGACGCCAAGGCCCGACTGGGCGAGCTCGGTTCAGTCGCGCCACGAAAGAACCGTAAGCGTCGTACCACCCCCGTCTCGAAGAAGAAGATCGCCGACTAACTCAGTGCGGCCATGGCGGCCACGAGTGCAATGTCGGCGCCGCGGGTATCGCCCACCAGTCCCATCTGCATCTTGTTCATCATGTAGGCAATCGTGAGGTCGACGTCCTGGTCCATGATGATGACCGATCCGCCGTACCCGCCCCAGTAGCAGCCGCGTGGTCCGAGGGGTACGTCGGGGCTGGCGAGTCCGTAGCCGAGACCAAAGTTGAAGTTCATCCCCAGCACCATGTCCACGCCACCGACCTGGGGCGTGAAGATCATGTCGCCGGTCTTCTCCGAGAAGAAGCGGTGACCGTTCGCGTGTCCGTTGTTCGCGATGATCTGTTGGACGGTGGCGACCGAACGGGCGTTGCCGTGGCCGTTGGCGGCGGGAATCTCCGCGGCGCGCCACCAACGTTGGGAGGGCATTGTCGCGTCGACCGGGGGAGAGGTGAGCGTGCGAACCGCAATGGAGTCTGGTGCGGCGCCCCCGAAGTCTTCCGGCGGCGGGGGGATCACGATGCTGACTCGGCCCTCCTCCGATTCGGGAAGCCCGATAAAGAAGTCGGCGCCCAGTACGTCGGCGACCTCACTCTTGAAGAATGTTCCGATCGTCGTGCCGGTGATGCGGCGCACGACTTCGCCGATGAGGAATCCTTGACTCACAGCGTGATAGCCCGTCTTTGTGCGGTCGTCCCACCACGGCTTCTGCGCGGCGAGCAGGCTCGTGGCGAGGTCCCAGTCGGCCAACTCCTCGGCCTTGATGGGCTCCTGCCAGCCAGAGAGTCCGGCGCAGTGATTCATGAGGTGACGCACCTCAATCGCCTCCTTGCCGTTGGCTGCGAACTCCGGCCAATAGTTCGCCACCTTTGCGTTGAAGTCCAACTCACCCCGGTCGAACAACATGAGTGCGACGAGGAACGTCATGGTCTTGGTTGATGACCACACGTTCACAATGGTGTCGCGTTGCCACGACGTTGTTTTCGATTCGTCGGTAAAGCCACCCCAAAGGTCGGCAACTAGTTCGCCCTGGTGAAAGATGGCGATCGAGGCACCGAGGTCGGCGCCGCTCTCCAGACTCTTCTCCAGCACGTCGACGAGGCCCGCGAACTTGTCCGTGGTCGTTCCCTGTACTTGCGCCATGCGTCCCCCCGATGAAGTAGTTGTCGCGAGACTACTTCTAGAACGTCATGCCCCTTAGACCTACCAGCGCCCGCGCGTGCTCGATCTCGCCCATGTGGCGAAGCGCGTGCTGGTAGACCCAGCACTCCAGCGCGTCACTTCTCGAGATGCCGGTCTCGCCACCGACACGCGCGGAGAAGGTTTGGGCGACGCTCGGTCCATAGGGGTGGGCCACAACGATGTCGGCGAAGCTCGAAGGGTCAATTGACTCGATGTACTGTTCGGTCGCCGCAAAGACCAATCGCTGGAACTCGAGGAATGCGTCGTAGTCGCCAATGCGCTGGTGCACCATTTCCTCGACGCTCTTCTCCTTTCCGGAGTCGTTGACGGTGAGTCCGAGTCGCTGCGCCCAGTCATTGTTAAAGAGGGGCATGGGTCCCCCGGTGAACACCACACTGCCATCTTCGATCAACACCTGGTGGACGAGGGAGAAGGCAATGGGGAGGGCACGCGGATCCACCACGAGGTTTACCTGATCGATCGTCATGGTCGCGCACGCCTCGTCGTACAGCGAGTGGACTGCGCGCACTCGTCGAAGCAGTGATGATCGGTAGTCGAAGTCCATTGTGGAAGTCTGGCGCATGCAGCACGCCCAGTACCGAATCGTTCCTTCACGTGCCCGGAGCGTCGAAAGAGGTCGTGAGCACATCTTGTAACCTCGGGGTATGGATATTGCCTCCCTTCTCGGTGACGAAGCCTCATCACTGCTCGACCACAAGGCCACCGCGTTCCCCAAGGAACTCCTGACCTTGCCCAGTCCGAACTACATCAATGACGTCTTTACGTGGAGCGACCGTTCACCTACGGTGCTGCGCAATCTCGGCACCCTCTACGGTCACGGCCGGCTGGGCGGCACCGGGTACGTCTCGATCCTCCCCGTCGACCAGGGCATCGAGCACTCTGCCGCCGCCTCGTTCTCGCCCAATCCCGAGTACTTTGACCCGGCCCGGCTCTGTGACTTGGCCATCGAGGGGGGCTGCAACGCAATCGCCTCGACGCTCGGCACGCTCGGCTCGATCTCACGTCGTTACGTCCACCGGATTCCCTTCATCGTCAAGATCAACCACAACGATCTGCTGCGCTACCCGAACAGCTATGACGAGCGCCTCTTCGCGTCGGCGCAACTGGCTTCGGACCTGGGTGCCGTCGGCATTGGCGCCACCATCTACTTCGGCTCTGAGGGTTCGATCCGCCAGATCGAAGAGATCGGCAAGGCCTTCGCCGAGGCGCATCGCCTCGGCATGTTCACCGTGCTCTGGACCTATCTGCGAAATGACGCTTTCGTCAAGGACGGCGTCGATTACCACCTGAGCGCGGACTTGACCGGCCAGGCCAACCACCTGGGCGTCACCATCGAAGCCGACATCATCAAGCAGAAGCAACCAATCAACAATGGTGGCTACAACGCCATCAAGTTCGGAAAGACCAGTCCACTGGTCTATTCGACGTTGACCACCGACAACCCCATCGACCTCACGCGCTGGCAGGTCGTCAACTGTTACGCCGGTCGCATTGGTCTGATTAACTCCGGTGGCGAATCGCAGGGTGACAACGACCTCGCGGGCGCAGTGCGCACGGCGGTCATTAACAAGCGCGCCGGTGGCCAGGGACTCATCCTTGGACGCAAGGCTTTCCAGCGACCCATCGATGAAGGCGCGGCACTCATCAACGCCGTGCAAGACGTCTACCTGGACGAGTCCGTCACCATCGCGTAGTAATACGCTTCAGTGATGAGTGACGTGGCGTCGTACGACGCGGGGTGGAGAACGTGGCCAAATCTCGTCACCGTTGTTCGCCTGGCGCTTATCCCGCTGTTTGTTTGGCTGCTCTTCGCCACCAATCACCGCGCGATCGCCGCATGGCTCCTCGCGACACTCGGTGTGACCGACTGGATTGATGGTTTCCTGGCACGACGATTACACCAGGTGTCGAATCTCGGCAAAATTCTCGATCCCGTCGCCGACCGGATACTCGTCATCACGGGACTGCTCTGCGTCGCCGCCGCGTCCGGCGTGCCCTGGTGGTTCGCGTCCGCGACATTGACGCGTGAACTCATTGTCTCGACACTGACGGTCGTGCTCGCGTCGCTGGGCGCCGCACGAATCGACGTCTTGTGGTGGGGGAAGGTTTCGACGTTTGCCCTGATGACAACCTTTCCGCTGTTTTTGTTGACCACGAATCCTCATCACGGGGCGTTGACTTCGTGGCAACATCCCATTCGAGACATCACATGGGTAATCGGAATCATGGGGCTGACCCTTTCGTGGATTGTGCTCGCCGGTTACGTCAAGCCGGCGTTGCGCGCACTCCGCACGGGACGCCAGGGCCGCCAAATCTTGTAAGTTTGCGCCATGTTGATTCCTTCTGAGCTCCGATACTCCAGCGACCACGAATGGGCGAAAGCGAACGGCGACGTCGTTCGCATCGGCATCACCGACTACGCCCAGGACGCGCTCGGTGACGTCGTCTTCGTAGACCTGCCCAAGGTCGGCACCGCGGTCGACGCGCACGCCGCGCTCGGTGAGGTCGAGTCGACGAAATCGGTGTCGGAAATCTATTCGCCGGTGAGTGGCACCGTCAGTGCTGTCAACGACACGTTGTCGACGTCGCCCGAGTTTGTGAACTCCGACCCGTACGGCGAGGGTTGGATCTGTGAAGTCACGACGACGAGTCGCGCCGAGTTTGACGCGCTGCTCGACGCCGGGGGCTACCAAGCCCTCACGAACAATTGACCCTGACGCACTTACTCGAAGTTCACTAGTGTGAAGCCGATGGACTGTCGTCGATGTGGAGAAATCCTTAACGCCAACGCGAACTTCTGTTGGTCGTGTGGAGCTCCACAGCACGACGCGAACTCTCCCGAAACTGTTGCCGTACCCGTCGTGAGTGCGGCCGAGGCATTGCATCCCGGTACGACTCGGGGACCAAACGGTGAACACGGTGACGAGTTGGTGATTGCCGCGGGACTCGAAGCGGGCAATCGCATTGAACTCAAAGGTGAGATCACGTCAGTCGGTCGTCACGAGAACAGTGACCTCCTCTTGGACGACGTGTCGGTCTCGCGTCATCACGCGATCTTCACCCGTACCGCGAGTGGGCGGATCACTCTTCGAGACCTCAACTCACTCAACGGCACCTACGTGAACGGAACTCGGGTCGAAGAGACGACACTGCACTCGGCCGACGAGGTGCAGATTGGAAAATTCAAGCTTGTCTTCTGGGAGGCGACGCGATGATTGGCAACCAGGGCATCATGCGTATTGGCGAGGTCCACACCCAACTTCGCAAGTACTTCCCTGATATCGAATTGTCGAAGATTCGCTACTACGAAGACAAGGGATTGGTCCAACCGAGTCGAAGCCGCAAGGGCTATCGCTTGTACTCCGAGCGCGACGTCGAATGTTTGCGCGAGGCAATCCGCTTGGCGCAAGAGGAGTTCGTGCCACTTCGCGTCGTGCGACTTCGACTTATTGAACAGGGTCTGTTAAAAGACGTGCCGATGGCGTCAAATCCCCGTCACGCGGCGCGCGAAGCGGTCACGAACGTTGTATCGATTCCCGCGCCGTCGCCAACGCCCACGTCGGGTGCGCGGCCCACGTTGACCGTCGTGCATTCGTCCGAAGAAGAGCCGGCGAAGAGTGACGCGGCGCCGACGAGCACGTCGCACTATCTCTCGACGTCGGAGTTCGTCGGTCTGACCGGCCTGTCGTCCTCGGCGCTGCACCAGTTGCACGTACTCGGGGTACTCGCACCCGTGAAGGTGGGTACTGAGATTGCCTTCACCGAAGGCGACGTTAGGGTGGCGAGGGCCGTCAACACGCTGCTCGAACGCGGCCTCGACATTCGACTCCTCGGCTCGGTGCGCCGCGTTGCCGAACGTGAGATTGGGCTTATCGAGGACCTCTCCGCGCCGTTGCGTTCGAGGGGGAGCGGACTCACCAGTGATCAGGCGCAGGATGTCACGGTCGAACTCGCGGGCGAAGTGGCGGCGCTACGAGCGCTGCTCTACGAGCGCGCGCTGTCGGATTACCTCGGTCGCTAGACGTAAGAAAACTGCGGGTCGCGGTCTAGGCTGTCTGCATGGTTGAGGTCGTTCTACGAGCAGTTCGTGTCGATGTGGGAACGTCCACACCACTTTTGCTGCTCGAAGAAGTTGCGGGCTCGAGAGTGTTGCCGATCTTCATTGGTGCACCTGAGGCGACTGCGATTGCGTACGCGCTCCAGGGCGTGAAGGCGCCGCGTCCAATGTCGCACGATCTGCTCGGCGATGTCATCATTGCGCTCGGTGCGCAACTGTTCGCCGCCGAGATCACCGAACTTCGTGACAACACCTTTTACGCGAACCTTCGACTGCTCCGTGACCACGAGGAAATCAATGTCAGTGCGCGCCCGAGTGACGCGGTGGCACTCGCGCTACGCGTGGGCGCGCCGATCCTCGTGAACGATGACCTCATGGCTGCCGAAGGCAAGATTATGGAACTCGACCTTGATGACGACGAGGACGATGACGATGACGATGACGATGCGCCGGTGAATGAAGCGGACCTCGTGGCTGAACTTCGAGAGTTCCTCGACACCATTCGGCCCGAGGACTTTGGTCAGTGAGACGTGGGTTAATTTCCGTCGCGATCTTCCTGGCCTTCGTCGCCATCTTTACTTTGAGCCGCCACCACACACCAACGGTCACGACCACCACCACGGGCGCGCCGATCACGACGACAACAACATCGTCGAGCGGTACAACGACCACGTCGACCCTCGCGGAGGCGGTCTGTCAGGGCAGTTCGTTCAACGGTGTCTACGACGAGGGCCAGGGCGCCGCGGGCACGGTCTACGCGAGCGTGACCCTCACCAAGACCTCGCCGGGCACGTGCGCGGTCACGGGGTGGCCGACAGTGACGCTCCAGGACAAGACCGGGGCGCTCCTTCCCGTCAACCTCGTGAACGTGCCGTCAGCCGGTAATACATTGCGGTTCCCAGCGCCAAAGGCCAATCGGGCGCCGACGCAGGTGCTCCTGCACCAAGGTTCGGTGACCAACTTCTCCTTGGCGTACTCGTCGGTCGAGACGGCGAACACCGTGTGCGACAACGCGTTGACGCTCAACATCCAATTCGCAACCGGCGGCTCCGCCGTGCCGGTGACGGCACCCTACGCCGTTCAACCTTGCGACAACGGCAAGGTCTGGGTCAGCCCTTTCTATTAAAGGGCTATCCATCTCACTGCCACCGAACGTGCGTCACACGGTGCCTGGATCAGTTCAACCAACATGGAGATGGTGCAGAGCGTTGCACGGTTAGTGTTCCTCCATGCCGCTCGTCCTTCGACCATTCGGTCCCGCCGACGAAGGTCCAGCACTCGCCGCAAGGGCTGAGTTCGAGGGCACCGGGTTCGATTTTCTGCCATTCGATTTTGACCCACGCACGCCGTGGTCGGAATGGATCGCCCTAATGGAACGCTATCGGCGAGGGGTTGACCTTCCCGAGAACCGAACTCGGGCGGCCTTTCTCGCGGCCGACGTGGACGGGCAACTCGTGGGTCGAGCGTCAATCAGATTTGAATTGAACGATTTTCTCGTCTTCCGGGGCGGCCACATTGGCTACGACGTAATTTCGGCCTTTCGTCGCCGGGGATACGCGACCGAAATACTGAGAGAGTCAATCGTGATTGCCCGAAACGAGGGCGTGCCTGATGTCCTTGTCACGTGTGATGATTCCAACGTGGGTTCCGTCAACGTCATAGAACGGTGCGGTGGAGTTCTTGAGAAAATTGCGTTTGATGAAGATGGCGTAGCTTTCCGTCGCTACTGGCTCTGACGCCGTATCCCTTTGCCCGACAAGCGAATGCCCGTCAGATGGACAGCCCCTGGCTATTGCGTCGAGGTTCTGCGCCGCGGCGATCGTTGGAATTCTCAACTCGCGGTTGGATTCACGAGGATCCGGCCGCGAGTCTTTCCATTGCGGATGTCCTCGAGGGCGCCGGGCAACTGTTCGAGTTGCACTTCGCGATCGACGAGCGGATCGAGGTCGAGTGACCCAATCGTGTCACCGAGTGTTGACCAGACGCGCTCGCGAGTTTCACTCGACGCCTCGACGCTGTCGATGCCGAGCAACGACACTGATCGCGTGATGAAGGGATAGACAGTCGTCGCGAGTTCCGCGTTGGCGACCAGTCCACTCGCGGCGACCGCAGCGCCGTAGCGGAGCGAGCGAAGTAGCTGAGCCAGCGTCGAGCCCCCAACGCAGTCGATCGCGCCATCCCAAAGCTCTGTGCCGAGAACACGACTCGGTTGGTCGCTCACTTCGTCGCGTCCAATGACACGAGTGGCGCCTCGGTCGTGGAGCCACTGCGAGTCCTTCGTCGAGCCGGTTGACGCGACGGCATGGTAACCGCGCGCCGCGAGGTAGGCCACGGCGTGCGAGCCGACGCCGCCGGTTGCCCCCGTGACGAGGACCTCGCCACCGACGTGGAGGCCGTGGTCCTCGAGCGCGAGGATGCTCTCCATCGCAGTGAAGCCGGCTGTGCCAATGACCATCGCGTCGTGGGTCGAGATGGCGTCGGGCAGTGGCGAAAGATAACGCGCGGGGGCGTAGAGGAACTGCGCGAAGCCACCGTCACGCGCGACGCCGAGTTGTCCCCCGTGGGCCGCCACGCGAGTGCCCACGGGCAGGTGGGGGAGCGTTGAGGCCACGACGGTGCCCGCAGCGTCGACGCCGCCGATAAGGGACGCGACTCGTCGCACGCGACTCTTGGCCGAGGCGACCATTGCGTCCTTGAAGTTGATGCCGCTGAAGTCGACGGCAATCAGGACGTCGCTGTCATCCCTCGGGACCGCCTCGACGTCGCGCACCCCTAACGAGAACTGGTCATCGACCTCACTGACTACGAACGCTCGCACCGCTCAACTGTACGGGCCATCGGGCGAGGTGCGCGGCGCCTACCATGACGAACGTGACCGTCATCTCGTTACAGGGCCACCCAACGTGGGCGCAACTGCCCAAGCGCAAGGGTCGGACCGTTGTCTTGCTGCACGGGGGAATGAGCAGCAGCGCCAGTCTCCTTCGCACGCTCGGCCGTCCTCTCGCGAAGAAGTTCCGCATCGCGGCGTTTGACCGTCGCGGACACGGCCGAACGGCCGATACCGACGCACCGTTCTCCTACAGTGCAATGGCCGACGAGACGATTTCGTTTCTCGAGTACCTGGACCGCCGAGTCCATCTCGTTGGCCACAGTGACGGCGGGAACGTGGCGCTCCTCGTCGCGATGCGCCGTCCCGACTTGGTGCATCGCGTCGTCGCGATTGGGGCGAACTACCACTACGACGGCCTCATGCCAATGCCATCCTTCGACCCTGACGGGGAAGACTTCGCCGCCTGGGCTGAGCGCTTCGGCGAACACTCGCCCGACGGAGCGAGTCACGCGGCGGTCGTCGAGGAAAAGACGCGGATCATGACCTACAGCGAGCCGGACCTGACCCCGGGGGACCTCGCGACGATTTACGTCCCGGTACTAGTGATGGCGGGCGACGACGACGTCGCGACGCTCGCTCACACCTGTTCAATGTACGAGTCGATTCCCATGGCCCAACTCTCGATCGTTCCGGGAACCTCGCACATGCTTCTGAAGGAGCGCACCAAGGAAAGCCTTCGAATTATCCTGCACTTCCTCACGTCGGACCTTCCTCCCGTCACCTACATGCCAATTCGACGTCTCGGCCTTGACATTAACGACTAGGAAGTCTCAGACCGAGCGAGGGTCGACCGGTAGAATCGGCGCAATGTTGATGCGCCTCACAAATGCGCGCACTCTTGTTGGTACGTGGTGGGGAGCGCTGAGTGGACTGCGCAGTGACGCGTACCTCTACGCACTCTCGTCGCTCTTCGCACTCGGCCTCGGAATGACGTCGCGCGAAGGTGCGCAGTGGCAGTGGGGCTATCTCGCGACCGCCCCGTATGCAGTGTGTGCGTGCATCGCGCTGGGGCTGGATCGACTTCGCCTGCAGCGAACGTCAATGGTGCGCGTCGGACTCCTCGGACTGGTCCTGCTGGGTTCGGTCGCGGTTCCACTCGGACTCGAGGCCCGCTGGCGTGTGGCCCAACCCGAGATCGGTGTTATTCACCGCGCGGGGGACAATCTCAAGGATGGTCGCTCGATCTACCCCACGTACTACAAGAACGGCAAACTCGTCGACCCGCTACGTGGATTGCCGGCCTACGAGTCGTTTTTCCCCTACTTTCCGTTGATGGGCATCTTCGGACTGCCCTCGGCGGAGACGCACAAGAGCAAGGGGCTGACCGATCCGCGAATCGCGATGTCGTTGCTCACCTTGCTGGCGAGCTGTCTCGCTCTTGGTCTCCTGCGCGCATCAGCTCAAAAGAAGATTCGAGTCGCGCAGATTCTCTTGGCGTTGCCCACCGGAGCGCTCTTCCTCTCGACCGGCGGCGACGATATGCCGATCCTCGCCCTCTCGCTCCTTGGCGTTGTTGCCCTGCAACGAAGACAGAACAATCTGGCGGGGGTGAGTTTAGGCCTGGCCGCGGCGATGAAACTGACGGCGTGGCCAATGGCGATCGGCGCGGTACTCGTCGCACGAGATTCGAAGAATCGTCCGGCGTGGTGGCACGTGGGAGGTTGGTGCGCCGCGATCGTCGCGGTGACCGTCGTACCTTTTGCGGTGCGTGCACCGTGGGCCTTCATGTCCAATGTTTTCGCGTTCCCGCTCGGTCTGACGGGCATCACCTCGCCGGCGGCGAGTGCCCTGCCCGGACACATCCTGACCACATGGTGGTCGCCGCTCGGGCACATATTGGCGCCACTGACGTTCCTCATTGGTGGCTACTTCATGGCCAAGTACGTCAAGAAGCACTGGCCGTTGACGCTGTCCAAGGTCTTGGCGGTTCTCGCCGTCGTCTTTCTCACGATGATGTGCGTTTCGCCGGCGACGAGGATTGGCTACGTCATCTATCCACTTAACTTCGCGTTCTGGTCGTGGGCCTGCCAAGAACGACACGTGCCCGCCTCGGTGCTGGTCTAGATCGTCTCAGAGTTCTGGTAGATCCTGAACGTCCAGTCGATCAGGCTGTGGGCACTCTTGGTCACGGTCACGCCCACCACCCAGTAGAACCCGTCGTCGCCGGCCTTCTGAAAGAGGGTCTGGGGCGAACCGTTGCTGGCGCCGTGGGAAAAGACGTTCCACCCGCGTGCTTCGAGCTCGGACGAGAAGAAGGCCAAGAGCGATCCGCTGTTCGTGGGGGACGTGAGGGGCTGATAGCAGTCGAAGTCGCCGGCACCCGCATTGGGAATGTTGCCGCCGGACGTGCTCGCGGTGCCCACCGGCACAATGAAGGCGTCATTGATGTTGGCCGGAATCTCGGACTGATTCTTGCAATAGTCGAGCGCGGACGACGACTTCGCAATGTTGAGACCTCCAACGACGACGGGGACCGTTGCCTTGGTCTTGGTAACTCCCTGATCGGAGGCGAAGTTGATCAACATGAATACGAGCAGCATGGCGACCGCCAGGATGAGGACGCCGGCGGCCGGCCAGATGCTCGTTGTCGTCGTGAGTGGCGCCTTCGGTTCGTCGCTCATTCGTCCCATCCAAGGTGGTCAATCGGCCCGTGTCCAGAACCCAGTTTCCAGTTCGCGGCACTCGTGAGTGCGGCGAGCACGAAGGACTTCGCGTCGCGCGCCGCATCGGGCACCGTGCGGCCGAGCGCGAGTCCGGCGGCGATGGCGGCCGACAGTGAGCATCCGGTCCCGTGGTCATTACGTGTGTCGACGCGCGCCGCATCAAAGATGAACACGTCGCTGGCCCCCACGAGGATGTCCGGCGCGCGCGTTTCGGTAAGTGACGCCTCCGCGAAATGACCACCCTTCACCAGCGCGAACGTCGGCCCAAAGGTGAGGATGGCCTGGGCGAGAGCGACCATGTCCTCGTGACTCCTAATCTCGCGAACGTCGACGTCGCAGAGCAGTGACGCCTCACGTAGGTTCGGCGTCACGACTTCGGCGTAGGCGAGGAGTGCTTCGCGGTACGCCTCGACGCCACCGTCGGACATGAGCGCGTGGCCACTTGACGACACGAGGACCGGATCGACGACGAGGTGGGGGAGCAGACCCTCACTCGCGAGTCCCGCCACATGTTCGATCGTTGCGGGAGTGGCGAGCATGCCGGTTTTTACGGCCGAGAGGTCAAAGTCGGCGACGACGCTGAGTACCTGCGCGACGACCATGTCGGGCTCGATGGTCGCGACCGCGTCGACGCCAAGGGTGTTCTGGGCCGTGACTGCCGTAATCGCCGTGGTGGCGTGCAGCCCGAAGGCGCTGAAGGTTCGTAGGTCGGCCTGGATGCCCGCGCCGCCACCGGAGTCCGAGCCAGCGATCGTCAGCACAGTGAGGGGTTGCACTTGCACAACCTTACTAACGGTCGCTAAGTCGTTAGTACGCTGGATGTGTGGGAGATCTCTTTACCGTAGGTTCGCTCAGTTCAACGTCGAGGCTCGTCGTCGGTACGGGCGGATTCAGATCAATGGAGGTGCTGAGTGCTTCGCTCGTCGCCTCAGAGGCCTCGATCGCGACGGTTGCGCTGCGACGGGTCGACCCCAATGTCGAGGGTTCCATTTACGATTTGCTCGGACGACTCAATTTCTCGTTGCTGCCTAATACGGCAGGTTGTTTCAGTGCGGGCGAGGCGATCAAGGTGGCCGAACTGGCCCGCGAAGCGTTCGAAACCAACGCCGTCAAGCTCGAAGTCATCGGTGACGACGACACACTGCTGCCCGACACGACCGAGACCCTGCTGGCGGCCGACGCGCTCGTGCGCGCCGGTTTCGAGGTGTGGGCCTATACCTCGGACGATCCGATCGTCGCCCAGCGACTCGAACAGGTTGGCTGTGTTGCGGTCATGCCTCTCGGTTCACCGATTGGATCAGGACTGGGCGTCCGCAATCCGCACGCCATTTCCATGATCGCCGAACGAGTCAGCGTGCCCGTCCTGCTCGACGCCGGTGTCGGCACCGCCTCAGACGCCGCCCTCGCGATGGAACTGGGATGCGACGGCGTCCTCGCCGCGTCGGCGATTAACCGGGCTCTGGACCCGGCCATGATGGCCGAGGCCATTCGCGATGCGGTACGAGCTGGGTTCTTGGCCCGGCGTGCGGGCCGGATTCCACCGCGTTTACACGCCGAAGCATCCTCGCCCTCACTGGGGCGCCCAGATTTATTTGTGGAATGAGTCGGGTCGAAACTACACTGGTGTAGTCCGTCGGGTTAGTCTGGACAGGCCTCGGTCGGGAGGAAACGACAATGACAGATTCCTTAAAAAATGGATTTAGTGGCCCGATGGTCTGTCGCCTTACCGGCGTGACGTACCGTCAGTTGGACTACTGGGCGCGAACCGATCTCGTGACGCCGTCCATTACCGCGGCGCAGGGCAGTGGTTCCAAGCGCACGTACGCCTACTCTGACGTTTTGGAGGTGAAGGTCATCAAGTCGCTGTTGACGTCAGGTGTCTCACTCAGTCGCGCCCGCCAGGCCGTTGAGTGTCTTCGCAACTCTCTCGGCGCCGATCTCGCCTCGAGCAGCTTGGTGCTCAGTGACGCCGGATCGGTGCTCGCACGTGATGACGGCGACCTGGTGGACCTGCTTCGCGGGGGCCAGGGCGTCTTCAACATTGTCCCCATGGCGAACGTGGTCGCCGAACTCACGACCACCATTCGTCAGACGCAGCTCGCAACGTCGGAGAGGGAGTCCCGTACGGCGTGACCGGTCCATCGCCGATTGACGCCTCGCGTCGACGGCACCCCTGCCTCGAACCTGCGCCGCAGGACCTGTTCGCCCATCCCAGTGAG
>Ga0075520_1000599_pt1 | contig 16295 bp, 11 predicted proteins | sample NGEPerB_FD_75100 | JGI IMG/M metagenome (GOLD analysis project Ga0075520, IMG submission 75100) | Arctic peat soil microbial communities from the Barrow Environmental Observatory site, Barrow, Alaska, USA - NGEE PermafrostAB12-B | ecosystem: Environmental > Terrestrial > Soil > Wetlands > Peat ... | reverse complement strand
GTTCCCCTCCGCGGTGTGGTTGTAGACGACGTCGAGGATCACCTCTATCCCTGCCCGGTGGAGGGCCTTGACCATCCCCTTGAACTCGCGGACCTGCTCGCCGCAGGTGCCCGTCGCCGCGTAGCCGGCGTGCGCGGCGAGGTAGCCGATCGAGCTGTAGCCCCAGTAGTTCGTCAGTCCCCGCTCGTGCAACTCGGGCTCGTCGGCTATCTGGTGGATCGGTAGCAGCTCGACGGCGGTCACGGCGAGCTCGCGCAGGTACTCGATCGACGACTGGGAGGCGAGGGCGGCGTAGGTGCCGCGCAGGTGCTCATCGACGCCTGGGTGGCACACGCTGAAGCCCTTGACGTGCGTCTCGTAGATGATCGTCTCGCTCCACGCCGTGCGCGGGTGCGCGTCGCCCTCCCAGTCGAATGCCTCATCGACGACGACGCACTTGGGGATCGCTTCGGCGTCGTCTTCGTCGTCGGGCTCGAGGTCCGCGCTGTCGGAGCCGGCCTGCAGGTAGGGGAAGACGTTCGCCGCCTCCCAGTCGATCGGGCCCTCGATCGCGTTGGCGTAGGGATCGATCAGCAGCTTGCACGGGTTGAAGCGGCGGCCCTCCAGCGGCTCATACGGTCCGTGCACGCGATACGCGTAGCGCTGGCCGGGGCTGATCCCCGGCACGTAGCAGTGCCAATTGAACGCCCTGCGCTCGACCATCTCTATGCGCGTCTCGCGGTCCTCATCGTCGAACAGGCACAGTTCGACGCGCTCGCCGCCCTCGCTGAAGAGCGAGAAGTTCACGCCGTTGCCGTCCCAGCTCGCACCGAGCGGAAACGGACGTCCGGGCCACACCTCCCTCATCGCACGAGCGCTCCCGAGAGCGCGCCCAGTCGCACGCCCCCGTCCGCGAGCTGCGCGTCGCCGGTCGCCAAGCGCAGCTCGCTCGCCACACAGGGCACGAGCGCCGGCTGGGCGGCGAAGCTGCAGACGAGCTGCCACTCGCCCCGCCGCACGCGCAGCCAGCGGGCGTGCTCGTCGAACGCGATCTCGCCGGCATCGCCGCGCGGTAGCTCGCGGCGCGCTCGCAGGAGCTCGGCGTACAGCGCGCCGATCCGTGCATCGCGCTCGCGGCGCATCTTCGAGCGCGCGAAGGTCTCGGCAGCGAGCGGGTCCGGCAGCTCGTCGACGCCGTAGCCGGCGAAGCGCGCGAACTCGCGCCGGCGACCTGAGCGGACCGCCTCTGCCAGCTCGGGATCGTCGTGATCGCAGAAGTACTGGAACGGCGCCTGCTCGCCGTACTCCTCGCCCATGAACAGCATCGGGATGAACGGCGAGAGCAGCACGCAGAACGCAGCCAGCGATCGCGCGTGTTCGGGCAGGCGGTCGCCGGCGGCGCGGTTGCCGACCTGATCGTGGTTCTGCGAGCAGACGACGAACCGCTCCGTCGGGCACTCGTCGGCGGGCGCCCCGAAGCGTCGCCGCCGGACGGACGAGTAGCAGCCGTCGTAGACGAACGGGCGGCGGAACGCCTTCGCGAGATCCGCGATCGCGCCGTAGTCGGCGTAGTAGCCGTCGCGCTCGCCGGTCAGCAGCGCGTGAAGCGAATGGTGGAAGTCGTCAGCCCATTGCGCGTCGAGGCCGTGCCCGGTCGGCGTGATCACGCGCGGGTCGTTGAGGTCGCTCTCGGCGATCACGAGTGCCTCCGCGTCGACGGCGTGGACGCGGGCCGCGAGCTCGCGCAGGATCGGCCGCGCGCTCTCGTCGTGGATCGCGTGGATCGCGTCGAGTCGCAGGCCGTCCATGCGGAAGTCGCGCACCCAGCCCTCGGCGCTCTGGATCACCCACTCGCGCACCGCGTCGCAGTCCTCGTCGTCGTAGTTGATCGCCTTGCCCCAGAAGGTGTCATGCCGGTCGGTGAAGAAGGGCCCGTAGGCCTCCATAGTCTTGACGCCCGCAGCGCCGACGTGGTTGTAGACGACGTCGAGGATCACCGCGAGATCGGCCTCGTGCGCCGCGTCGATGAGCTCCTGCAGCGCGAGCGGACCGCCGTAGCGGGAGTACGCCGCCGAGATGTGCACGCCGTCGTAGCCCCAGCCACGCGCGCCGTCGAACTCGGCAACCGGCATCAGTTCGATCGCGGTCACGCCCAGCTCGCGAAGCCCGCGAAGATGGGGCTTCAGCGCGGCGAAGGTGCCCGCGTCGGTGAACGTCCCCACGTGCAGCTCGTAGACGACGAGCTCGGCGAGCCCTGGTCGTGGGCGTTGTTGCGCCCGCCAGTGGAACGTCGACGGATCGAGCACGCGCGAGGGTCCGTGGACGCCCTCCGGCTGCCAGCGCGACCAAGGATCCGGCAACGCCTGCCCATCCAGGACGAACCAGTAGTCCGCGCCACTGCGCGTGCGTACGGACGCCTCATGCACACCGTGGCCGACCGCCTTCAAGTCGTGGTCGCAGCCGTGGACCCGCACCGCGACCGTCTGCGCGCGGGGCGCCCAGGCGCGGAATTCGACGGTGCCGTCCTGGGCCGGCGTCGCACCGAGACTGCGCTCGAAGGGAAGCACGGCGTCGCTCACTCGGGCACGAGCCAGACGACGCCAAGCGGCGGCAGCGCGACCTCGGCCGAGCACGGCTGCCCGTGCCAGGGCACCGGGCCGGCCTCGATCGATCCGTTGTTCACGACGCCGCTGCCGCCGTAGCGGGGGTTGTCGGTGTTGAGCGCCTCGCGCCAGCGCCCGCAACGCGGCAGGCCGATGCGGAACACCGGCTTGGGCACAGGGCTGAGGTTCAAGACGCAGACGAGCACCTCGCGCGCGTCCGGCGACGCGCGCACGAACGAGAGCGTGTTGCCGTCGACGTCGTTGGGCTCGAGCCACCAGAAGCCCGCGGGATCGTGGTCGAGCGCCCACAACGCGGGCTCGCTCCGGTAGATGTGGTTCAGGTCGCGCACCAGCGCCTGCACTCCCGCGTGCTCGGGCGCGTCGAGCAGGTGCCAATCGAGCGAGCGCGCGTGGCTCCATTCGGCCTCCTGCGCCAGCTCGCCGCCCATGAACAGCAGCTTCTTGCCGGGGTGAGCCCACATGTAGCCGTACAGCGTGCGCAGGTTGGCGAGCTTCTGCCATCGGTCGCCGGCCATCTTCGCGTAAAGCGAGCCCTTGCCGTGCACGACCTCGTCGTGCGAGAGCGGCAGGATGAAGTTCTCGCTGAACGTGTAGAGCAGGCTGAACGTCAGATCGTGGTGATGAAAGCGGCGGTGCACCGGATCGCGCGCGAAGTACCCGAGGGTGTCGTGCATCCAGCCCATGTTCCACTTGAAGCCGAAGCCGAGGCCGCCCAGGTAGGTGGGCCGCGACACGCCGCCCCACGCGGTCGACTCCTCCGCGGCCGAGATCACCCCGGGCTCGCGGCGGTGCACGACCTCGTTCAGCTCGCGCAGGAAGGCGATCGCTTCGAGGTCCTCACGGCCACCGAAGCGGTTCGGTACCCACTCGCCCTCCTTGCGCGAGTAGTCGAGGTAGAGCATCGAGGCGACCGCGTCAAGCCGCAGGCCGTCCGCGTGGTGCTCGCGCAGCCAGTACAGCGCGCTCGCAAGCAGGAAGTTGCGCACCTCGTTGCGGCCCCAGTTGAACTCGAGCGTGCCCCAGTCGGGATGCGCGGCGCGCCGCGGGTCCTCGTGCTCGTACAGCGCCGTGCCGTCGAACCGCGCCAGCGCCCACGCGTCGCGCGGGAAGTGCGCCGGCACCCAGTCGAGGATCACCCCTATGCCCGCCTCGTGCAGCCGGTCGACCAGCTCGCGAAATTCGTCGGGTGAGCCGTGGCGTGGCGTCGGCGCGAAGTACGAGGTGACCTGGTAGCCCCACGAGCCGCTGAACGGATGCGCCATCACCGGCATCAGCTCGACGTGCGTAAAGCCGAGATCCGTCACGTAGTCGGTCAGCTCCTCGGCGAGCTCGCGGTACGTCAGGCAGCGGTTGCCCTCGAGCGTGTTGAGGCGCCACGAGGCGAGGTGCACCTCGTAGATGGAGATCGGTTGGAGATGCGGCTGTGTCGCGCGGCGCTCCTCCAGCCATCGCTCGTCGCGCCAGCGATGGGTCGCCCGGTTGACCACCGACGCCGTCTGTGGCGGCAGCTCCGCCTCGAACGCGCACGGGTCCGCGCGCGTCACGACGTCGCCGTCGCGCACGTGCAGCTCGAACTTGTAGCGCGCGCCCTCCGCGACGTCGGGGATGAATAGCTCCCAGATGCCGCTCGAGCCGAGCGAGCGCATCTGGTGCAGGCGGCCGTCCCAGCTGTCGAAGTCGCCCGCGACGCTCACCGAGCGCGCGTTCGGGGCCCAGACGGCGAAGGTTGTGCCGCTGACGCCTTCGATCTCCGCGATGTGGGCGCCGAGGCGCTCGTAGAGCTGCTCGTGCCGGCCCTCGCGTAGGAGGTGGAGGTCCAGCTCGCCGAGTGTCGGCATGAAGCGGTACGGATCCCGCAGCGTGAACGTTCCGTCGGCGTACGCTACCTCCAGCTCGTAGTCGATCGGCAGGGTCGCGCCTTTCAGCGTGCCTTCGAAGAAACCGGCGGGGTGACGGCGGCGCAGCGTCAGCGGCTCGCCGCCGGCGGGACGCACGCGCACGCGCCGCGCATCAGGACGGAAAGCGCGCACGCGGACGCCGCCCTTCTCGGCGTGGGCGCCGAGCAGCGCGTGCGGATCGGCGTGCTCGCAGGCGACTATCCGCTCGATGTCCGCCTTGATGCTCAACTGGCAATGCCTGCGAGCAGGCGCTCGATGGCGAGTACCGGGATCGGCACCCAGTCCGGGCGATGGTCGAGCTCGTAGCGCAGCTCGTAGATCGACTTCTCCAGCTCGAAGAGCGCGAGCATCCGCTCGAACTGCGCAGGGTCGGCCGGCACCAGGCTCCCGTCCACACTCGCGCGGTAGGCGTCAAGGAAGCTGGCTCGCGCGAGTCCCTCCCAATCGTCGGGCACCTCGATCGCGTGCTGGCGCTCGGCGGCGGCGACGGCGTAGGAGAACGAGCGCAGCATGCCCGCGACATCGCGCAGCGGCGGGCGCTTCAGGCGCCGCTCGGAGAGTGTCCGCGCGGGCTCGCCCTCGAAGTCGACGATCACCCAGCGCTCGCCGGCGAGCATCGCCTGGCCGAGGTGATAGTCCCCGTGATGGCGCACCAGGCGCCCGCCGCCTACCTGCCCCGCCTGGCGCACGTAGCTTTGGATCTCCTCAGCGCGGCCGGCGATCGGTGCTAGCGCGGGGCTATCGGGAAGGTCGAGGAAGGTGTCCTCGACGGTGCTGTCGATCGCTGCAATGAGCAGCGCCATCGTCTCCGGTGAGCACGGCTCGGGCGCGAAGTCGGGGTCGCTCGGGTCGGAGCCGAGCGTCGTGTGCATCAGGCCGGTGGCCGACCCCAGCGCGGCGAGCGTACGCGCCCACTCAGCGCCACGTCCGGCTGCGAGCGCCTCGAGCGTCAGCTGCCAGCCATCGCGCGCGTCTGCGACGAAGCTCGAACCGACGCCCAGCGTCGCTTCGAGCAGCTCGCCGCGATGGTCATACCAGCCAAGTAGCTGTGGCATGTGGGCGAAGTCCCGCTCCGAGAGAAAGCGGAGCATCTCGAGCTCCGGGTTGATTCCTGCCTGCAGCCGTCGGAACACCTTCAGCGCAACCCGGTCGTCGTAGATCAGCGACGTGTTGCTCTGCTCGCCCGGGCTCACGCGCACGTCGGTGGCTGTCGCGAGCGGTGCGCAGGCGCCGTCAATCCAGTGGAACTCGAGCGTGGCGTCGTCGCTCTCGACGCGGGCGGCCTCGCTGAGCAGGCCGCCGAGCCACCGCGTGCACGTCGTGTCGGTGAGCGCGTCGTAGAGCTCGAAGCCATCGACTGTGCAGATCACGTCGTCCGCTCCCGCCCCCGTCGCTCGCAGGCCGAGCGGCACCTGGTAGAGGTTGTGCGTACCGGCCGGGAAGCGCACCTCGACGATCGCCAGCACGAACGGCCGTTCGCCGTCGAGTGCGATCGAGCGCCGTATGAGCACCTCGCTGACGCTGCTCGCCTTGGTCGCGAACCAGCGCTGCTCGAGCAGCCACGCGGCGAGCTGGTCGGCGGGCACGAAGTCGAGGTCGCCCGCAGCGAATGCGGCCGCGAGCGTCATCGCGATTCCTCGGGCTCGAGCAGGAACCAGTAGAACCCGAGCGGCCCGAATGTCAGCAGGTAAGGCAGCTCCCCGATCCGCGGGAAGTGGCTGCGGCCAAGCATCTCCACCGGATGGCGTCCCTCGTAGCGTGAGAGGTCCAGCTCCACCGCCTGCGCGGAGCGCGCGAGGTTGTGCACGCACAGGACGACCTCGTCCTCGTAGGCTCGGATGTGGGCGAAGATACGCTCGTTGCTGGGATGCAGTGACTCGTAGCTGCCCAGCCCGAACACCGGGTGCGCCTTGCGCAGCGCGATGAAGCGCTGGTGCCAGCGCAGCAGCGACGTCGGCGTGCGCAGCTGGGCCTCCACATTGACCGCCTGGTAGCCGTAGACCGGGTCCATCAGCGGCGGCAGGTACAGCTGCGCGAAGTCGGCCTGCGAGAAGCCCCCGTTGCGGTCGCCGGTCCACTGCATCGGGGTGCGCACGCCGTCACGGTCGCCAAGATAGACATTGTCGCCCATTCCAATCTCATCGCCGTAGTAGACGATCGGGCTGCCTGGCAGCGAGAAGAGGATCGCGGTCATCAGCTGCATCTCGTCGCGGCCGTTGTCGAGCAGCGGGGCGAGACGGCGACATATCCCCACGTTGAGCTTGCCGCGCGGATCCTTCGCATACTCCGCGTACATGTAGCCGCGCTCCTCGTCGGTCACCATCTCGAGCGTTAGCTCGTCGTGGTTGCGCAGGAACAGGCCCCACTGGCAGTTCTCGGGGATCGGCGGCGTCTGTGTGAGGACCTCGACGATCGGCGTGGCGTCCTCGCGACGCAGCGCCATGAACATCCGCGGCATCACAGGGAAGTGGAATGCCATCTGGCACTCGTCGCCGTCGCCAAAGTACTCGACGACGTCCGCGGGCCACTGGTTGGCCTCTGCGAGCAGGACGCGGTCGGGGAAGCGGGCGTCGACCTCCGCGCGGATGCGCCGCAGGAACGCGTGCGTCTCGGGCAGGTTCTCGCAGTTGGTCCCGTCGCGCTCGAACAGATAGGGCACGGCATCCAGGCGCATACCATCCATGCCCAGCTCGAGCCAGAAGCGAATCACATCCAGCATCGCCTCCTGCACCTCGGGGTTGTCGTAGTTCAGGTCGGGCTGGTGCGAGAAGAAGCGATGCCAGTAGTAGGCGCCGGCGACGGGCTCCCAGGTCCAGTTCGACGTCTCTGTGTCCACGAAGATGATCCGCGCCTCAGCGTAGCGCTCGCTCGTGTCCGACCACACGTACCAGTCACGCTTGGGCGACCCTGGGCTCGAGCGCGACTCCTGGAACCACGGATGATCGATCGAGGTGTGGTTCACGACCATATCCGCGACCACGCGGATGCCTCGCTGATGCGCGCTGTCCACGAATGTCCGTGCGTCCTCGATCGTTCCATAGTCGGGGTGCACCTGATAGTGCTCCGATATGTCATACCCGCCGTCGCGCAGCGGAGACGCATACATCGGCAGCAGCCAGACGCAGTCGATCCCCAGCCACTGCAGGTAGTCGAGCCGTTCGGTGAGCCCGCGGAAGTCACCGCAGCCGTCGGCGTCGGAGTCTGCGAAACCGCGCAGGTGAATCTCGTAGAACACGGCCCGCTTGAACCAGAGCGGATCTGACTCGAACCACTGCGTGGAGCCGTTCATTGACGCTCCACCGCCATCACATGGGCGACGCGCTCGTCTGGGAGGAGCCGGATGAAGTTCCCCGGCCCGCGGCTTCGCCACTCGTAGCGCGCGCCGTCAAGCAGATCGACGACATCGAACGCGTCCGGCAGGCCGAGCTCCGAGCCGAGTATCAGCAGCCCCTCCTGCGCGTGGCGGAAGTCGATGTTCACGACGGTCAACACGAGATCCGCGCCGGTGCCCTTGGCGTAGGCGATCAGCGAGTCATTCGCGGTGTCGAGGAACGTCACGTTCTCGAATCGCTGCAGCGCGGGATGCTCGCGGCGGATCGCGTTCAACCTCGCGAACAGCCCGAGCAGCGGCCCGTCGAGGTCACGCTGCTTGATCTCGTACTTCTCCGAGTCGAGGTACTCCTCGGACCCCGGCCGGACCGGTGTGTTCTCGCAGTGCTCGAAGCCGGAGTAGATCCCGTAGCTGGGCGACAGCGTCGCGGCGAGCACCAGTCGGGCCTCGAACGCGGGGCGGCCGCCCTGCTGGAGGTACTCCGAGAGGATGTCGGGCGTGTTAGTGAACATGTTGGGGCGGAAGTACTCGCGCTCCTCGCCGTAAGCCAGCTCGCCGATGTACTCGGACAGCTCCCAGCGGGAGCTCTTCCAAGTGAAGTACGTGTAGGACTGGTCGAAGCCGAGCTTCGCCAGCTCGCGCATCACCGCCCGCCGCGTGAAGGCCTCGGCAAGGAAGATCACCTCGGGGTTACGCTCGTGCACGTCGCTCAACAGCCACTCCCAGAACGCGAACGGCTTCGTGTGAGGGTTGTCCACGCGGAAGACACGCACGCCGCGTGCGATCCACAGCCGCACGATCTCGCGCAGCGCATCCCAGAGCGCGCGCCACTCCGAGCATTCGAAGTCGAGGCTGTAGATGTCCTGGTAGCGCTTGGGCGGGTTCTCGGCGTACCTGAGCGTGCCGTCGGGACGCTGGTAGAACCACTCCGGGTGTTCGCGCAGCCACGGATGGTCGGCCGAGCAGTGAATCGCGAAGTCGAGCGCGATCTCCACCCCGTGTGCGCGCGCGTCGGTGACGAGGCGCTCGAAGTCCTGGACGCTGCCCAGGTCGGGGTGGATCGCCTCGTGGCCGCCCTCCGGCCCGCCGATCGCCCAGGGGCTGCCGGGGTCGCCGGGGCCGGCGATCGGGTCGTTGTTCGCGCCCTTGCGGTTCGTCGTGCCGATCGGGTGGATCGGTGTGAGGTAGAGCACGTCGATGCCGAGCGCCGCGAACTCCTCGAGCTTCGCGTGCAGGCCCTCCAAGCCGCCCCAGGAGCGCGGGAAGACCTCGTACCAGGTGCCGAAGCGCGCGAGCGGAGGATCGACGTCGATTCGCAGCGGAGCGTCGAGCGTGCTCGCCCGCGAGCGATCGGGTGTGCGGTCGGCGGCCGCCGCCAGCTCTGTGCCCAGCGCCACGTCATGCTTTGTCTCGGGCAGTGCTGCCTCGTCTTCGAGCGTCGCAAGCGCGGCCTCGATCACGCGGCGCTCGGACGCCCGCGCGCGACTGGACGCCGCGCGCAGCAGCACGATGCCCTCGGCGAGCTCGCCCGTCAGCTCTCGTTGGCCAGCCGTGAGCTTGCGCTGCACCTCCTCGCGCCAACTGGCTAGCTCATCGACCCACGCCTCGATCGTCCACTCCCAGCAACCGGGCGCATCGACTGCGATCGCGCGCGCCCAGCGCACACCGTTCTCGTGCGCGTCCGTCGGGTGCATAGACGCCTCCTGCCAGCGCCGCTTGCGCGGACCGCGCCAGCGGATCACCGCGCGCAGCATCTCATGACCGTCGCGGAAGATGTCCGCCGACACCTCGACGAGGTCGCCGGCGACACGCTTGGGCGGGTAGCGGCCGCAGTCCACGCTCGGCTGTGGCTTCTCGATCCGGATGCGGGACGGCGGGCTTGCTGACGCGGGCACAGTGTAATCCTTATCACGCCGTGGATACGCGACGATCGAGTGGGGTCCAGTTGCACATCACGTCGCTGCCGAGCGGCCGCCTCGGCGCGGACGCGTTCCGGTTTGCCGACTGGCTCGCGGCCGCCGGCCAGTCGTGGTGGCAGGTGCTACCGGTCGGCCCGCCGGATCGCTCCCGCTCTCCCTACCGCGCACGCTCGGCGTTCGCCGCGTGGCGCGGCTTGCTGGAGCAACCGGCGTCCCCCGTCAGCGCCGCGGAGTCGGCCGACTTCCGCGAGCGGCACGCGTTCTGGGCACACGACTGGGAGCGCTTCGCAGGCGCGCCGGCGATCGCCGACCAGGTGCGGTTCGAGCGCGAGTGGGGTGCGCTGCGCCGCTACTGTGCAGAACGCGGCATCCGCATGATCGGCGACGTGCCCATCTACGTCGCACCGCACTGCGCCGACCGGAAGCTACATCCGGAGCTCTTCCTCGACGGATACCTCGCCGGCGCACCGCCCGACGCGTACAGCGCCACCGGCCAGCTCTGGTCAAGCCCGCTGTACGACTGGCCCGCCCACCGGCGGCGCTCCTACCGCTGGTGGACCGAGCGACTGCGCCGCACATTCGACCTGTTCGACCTCGCGCGGATCGATCACTTCCGCGGCTTTGTCGCCTGCTGGGCCGTGCCCGAGGGTGCGCGCAACGCGGCGCAGGGCCACTGGCGACTCGGGCCGGGCTCCGCGCCGTTCGACGCCGCCCACCGCGCACTCGGCACGTTGCCGCTGATCGCGGAGGACCTCGGCGTCATCACGAAGCCCGTCGTCGCGCTGCGCCGCCGGCTCGGGATCCCCGGTATGGCCGTGCTGCAGTTCGCCTTCGGCGCTGACCAGCATGCCCAGCACGAGCCGCGCAATCACGAGGCCGACGCGGTTGCGTACACGGGCACGCACGACCAAGACACGCTGCTCGCGTGGTGGCGGACGCTGCCCGCTGGCGAGAGCGCGCGCGCGCGACGCATCGCGGCCGCCGCAGGACTGCGCGACCGCGACAATCGCTGGCTGATGATCAGGCTCTTGCTCAGCTCGCCGGCACCAATCGCGATGGTGCAGCTCCCGGACGTGCTTGGACTCGGCAGCGAGGCGCGCATGAACGTCCCGGGGCGGGCGAGCGGCAACTGGGCGTGGCGGCTGCAGCGTGCGCCCTCACGGGCGCACGCGCTGCGGCTGCGCGCGGCGGCCGAGGAGGCCGGCAGATGCGACTCGGGCTGATCGCCCTCGGCGACAGCATCACCAACGGAGATGGCGAGCCCGCGCTGGGCGTCCCATGCCGCTCGTGGGCGCTCTGGCTGGCGCAGGCACTCGAGCTGCCGTACACGAACCTCGCCTACGACGGCGCCATGATGGCCGACGTGATCGCCAGCCAACTGCCGCGCGTGCGCGGGGAGTACGACCTCGCCTGCCTGTTCGTCGGAGTCAACGACGTACGCGGTCCGCAATGGGACCCTGAGCGGTACGCCGAAAATCTCGACGTCGCCCTGGGAGCGCTTGCGGGACACGCATCGCGCGTGCTCGTGCTGACGATCCCGCTCGATCTCGGACGACCGCGGGCGGGGCGCGCGAAGGTCGCGGCGACGAACGAGTCGATCCGCCGCCTGGCTGGCGCGCACGGCGCCGCGTGCGCCTCGCTCGACGATCTGCACGGTGCGCGGATGCTGCTGCCTGACGCGGTGCATCCGACGGCGCTCGGTCAACTTGAGATCGCGGACCGCGCGGCACTTGCGCTCGGCGACGCGGCGAGGCCGCCCTCGACGCTGCGGCTCGCAAGCGCCCGCCGCAGCGCGCGAGCGCGGTTCGCGGCGCGCTGGGGGGTGATGCTTGGGCGAGACCTCCTCCGGCGCGCCGTGGAGCATGTCCAACAGCCATCCTAGGTGCGACGGCCACGGAATCAACCATCTGACTAGCATCCCGACGATGCGCCACGCGCCCTCTCTTCGCCAGCGCCTGCGCGCGCGGCGCCTCAGCCGGCGGGACGGCGTCGAGCTCGCGCCTGGCGCGCTCATCGGCCGCGCCGTCTCCGTCGAGGTCTCCCCCGGGGCTCGCCTGCGGATCGGTGCGTGCGCGCGGATCGGTGATCGCACGCGGTTCCTGGTGCGGGCGGGCGCGGTCGAGATCGGCGAGCAGGCATCGCTCGGCGAGCGCTGTACGATCGTTGCTCACGCCGGCGTGCAGATCGCCCCCCGCGCCACGCTCGGCGACGAGGTGACAATCTTGGACTTCGACCATCGCTTCGCGGATCCCGAGCTGCCGATCCGCGTTCAGGGCCTGACCAGCGAGCGCGTAAGCGTCGGCGAGGGCGCGATCCTGGGGCCGCGGGCGGCGGTCCTGCGGGGCGCGCGAGTGGGCGCCGGCGCACGCGTGGGGCCGCTCGCGGTCGTGAAGGGGGAGATTGCGCCGGGCGCGGTTGTCGAAGGCGTGCCCGCGAGGGCACCCGGGCCTCCCCCGCCGCGCCATAGGCGCAAAGGCGGCCGATGAGAGCTGGCGTTGGCACCGGCGCGCACGATGTCGAGCGCGCGGCCGACAAGCTCGCCGCGCGAATACCGCAGCCGCTGGCGGCGTTCGCGCGGCTCGCCTACAACTACCGCTGGTCCTGGCACCCGGGCGGCGAGGAGCTGTTCCGCGCGGTCGATCCGCACCGCTGGGCGCTGTGCGGCCAGAACCCGGTTCGCCTGTTGCAGGAGGCGTCGACAGCGGGGCTGTCCGCCGCCGCCGCGGACTTCTCGCTGCGCGCTCGAGCGAGTGAGCTCGAGGGCACGCTGCAAGAGGAGCTGGCCGCGCCGCCGTTGGAGGAGGTCACGGAGGCGCACCGCCCGATCGCGTTCCTCTGCGCGGAGTATGCAATCCACCCGTCGTTGCCGATCTACTCGGGCGGCCTCGGCGCACTCGCCGGTGACTTCCTCAAGGAGGCCTCCGACCGCCGCCTGCCGCTCGTGGCCATCGGTCTGATGTACCGCCAAGGCTACTTTCGCCAGCGCATCGACGCTGCTGGCGTCCAGCACGAGTACTGGGTGGAGACCGATCCACGACGCGTGCCGGCAGCGCTCGTCACCGGGGACGACGGCGCGCCGCTGATGGTCTCCATGCCGATCCGCGCCGGCGAGGTCACCGTGCAGATCTGGCGCGTAGACGTCGGCCGCGTGCCTCTGTTCCTGCTCGACGCCGAGGTTCCGCAGAACAACATCATCGGCCATTGGAACACGGCGCGGCTCTACAGCTCGGATGCCAGCACGCGCCTCGCCCAGTACGCGCTGCTCGGTGTCGGCGGCCTGCGTGCGCTCGCCGCGCTCGGGATCACCCCCGGGATCGTCCACCTCAACGAGGGCCACGCGGCCTTTGCGTTCCTCGAGAGCGTGCAGAGCGAGCTGTCCGGCGCGCAGGACCTCGAGGAGGCGTGGGAGCGCGCGCGGTCGCGGACCGTGTTCACGACGCACACGCCGGTCGCGGCGGGCAACGACACCTACCCCGCCGAGGCTGTGATCGAGGCGCTCGGCGAGTGCGCGTCGGCGATCGGCCTCGACCACGAGGAGCTGATCCGCCTCGGCCGCACGCACCCCGACGACAGCGGCGAGCCGTTTGGTGTGACGCAGTTCGCGCTGCGCACCTCGCGCACCGCGAACGGCGTCAGCGCGCGACACGCGGAAGTGGCGCGCGAGATGTGGCGCGGGCTGTGGCCGGAGCGACCCGTGGGGGCCGTGCCGATCGGTCACGTGACGAACGGCGTGCACCTGCCGACCTGGATCGGCGAGCCGATGCGGCGGCTGCTGAGCCGCCACCTCGACGGGGACTGGCGCGATCCGGTTACCTGGCAGGCGGTCGACACGATCCCGGATGAGGAGCTGTGGGCGGCACGATCGGAGCAGCGCGCGTCGCTGATCGCGTTCGCGCGCGACCGCAGCGTCGAGGACCGGCTCGGGCGCGACGAGCAGCGCGACTACGTGATCGCCGCCGACAACACGTTCGATCCCGACCACCTGACGATCGGCTTCGCGCGGCGGCTCGCCCCATACAAGCGCCTGAACCTGCTGCTGCTCGACATGGGTCGCGCGCTCGCGGCGCTCGGCGGGCCCTCACCGATACAGCTCGTGCTCGCGGGCAAGGCTCATCCGCGCGACGACGAGGCCAAGCAGCTCCTGCGCGACCTCTTCAACGCCAAATACGCCGATCACGTGGGACAGCGGGTCGTCTACCTCGCCGACTACGATCTCGCTGTCGCCGCGCGTTTCGTGCAGGGCTGCGACGTGTGGCTCAACCTGCCGCGGCCGCCGCTCGAGGCGAGCGGCACGAGCGGCATGAAGGCGGCGGTCAACGGCGGCCTCAACCTGAGCGTGCTCGACGGCTGGTGGGCCGAGGGCTACGACGGCGTCAACGGCTGGGCGATCTCGGGCGAGGTGGACGACGATCACGCGGCGCAGGATGCGCGCGACAACGCCCAGCTCTTCGATCTGCTCGAGCGCTCGGTGGTGCCGGAGTTCTACGACCGCGACGCCGACGGCCTGCCGCGGTCGTGGCTGACGCGCGTGCGGGCATCGCTGCGCTCGATCGGGCCGGGTTTCAGCACCAGCCGCATGCTCGCCGACTACGAGCAGCGTATCTACGCGAAGTCACCGTGAAAGGTGTGGGCGCCGAGAATTCGATCACGCCGCGGTCTCGTACTCGTGGATGAGGCCGCCGAGTAGGTCGCGGCGCTCGACCGCGGGTGGATCCGCGCCCACCGCGTCAAGGCTCCGCCGTGGCGTCGGGGCTAGATGCTCGATGGTGGGCACCGGCCACGTTCGCCTCAGCGGCCGCCGAGTGCTCGCCGACGTAGCTCTCCGGGTCGACCTCGAAGGTGTGGGCGCAGTGCTGGCTACAGAGGAAGAAGGTCTCGCCGGCGAAGTCCATGCGGATCGCCTTCGACCTGTCGACCTTCATCCCGCAAACGGGGTCGGTGCCGCCGCGGCGAACCGTCAGCGCGAACAGGCCCGCGAAGATCGCCACGCCGAGAATGTTGGTGAAGAGCTTGTAGTCGACCTTGATCGAGCTGAAGATGTCGGCGCGCGTCGGGCGGACGTGTGGGATCAGGTCGGTGGCGCTGAACAGTCCATCGACGATCAGCGCGGCGATCACCATCGTCACGAACATCAACGCGACGATCCGCAGCGCGAAGCGCGTCCCGTAGTACTTGCGGTAGATCGAGATGATCGGCAACACGATCAGGTCGGCGAAGATGAACGCGATCACGCCGGCGAAGCCGATCCCACCGGACCACAGCACCGCCGCTAGGGGGATGTTGCCGACAGAGCACACGAAGCTGAGGACGGCGATGATCGGTCCGATGAGCGCGTTCTCGATCAGCTTCACACCTGCGGGCGCGTGGGAGATGAAGAGGGCGTTGAAGAAGCCGTTGTGAAGCTGCCCGATGAACCCGGCGAGCAGGAAGCCGATCGTGATCTCCCTGTAGAGCATCCCCCAGTCATTGCGGAAGTTGTGCGCCACATCCGACCACGCCGACATAGAGGTCAGGCGCTCACGGACGCTCATGTGCTTGCCGGCCATGTGGTGCTGGTGGCCGGTGTCGGCCTCCTGGGCGTGCTCACGCGCGTGCTCCTCGAGGCGCTTTGAGACGAACAGCCGCAGCAGTACTGTCATCACGACGATCAGGATCAGGCCGCCGACGAGCTCGGCGAGCGTGAACTGCCAGCCGATCAGCACCCACATCACGATCCCCAGCTCGATCACGAGGTTGGTCGAGGCGAACTGGAACGCGAGCGCGGACGCGGCCGAGGCGCCCTTCTGAAAGAGGCTCTTGGCGATCGCGATCGCCGCGTAGGAGCACGAGGACGACGCAGCGCCCAAGGCCGTCGCCACCGCCACCGGTCGCGCCCCCGACCCGCCAAGAGCGCGCTCGATCCGCTCGCGCGGCACCCACGCCTGCACGATCGCGCTGATGGCAAAGCCGAGCACCAGCGCCCACCACACCTCCCAGGCCATCAGGAAGGCGTCCTTGAAGCCATCGCCGATCGTTGTCAGCACATCCATACCGCCAGCATACCCCTCCCGGGTAGTGGTATGCTGGCGGTATGGCTACGACAGCGGGCGCACCCGCGGGTAAGGGCTACCAGTCGAGCAAGGACCAGCTGCTCCAGCGCCTCGCCCGCATCAAGGGACAGGTCGGCGGCATCGAGCGCATGGTCGAGGATGACCGTTACTGCATCGACGTTCTCACCCAGATCAGCGCCGTCCAGGCTGCCCTGGACAAGGTCGCCCTCGGCCTGCTCGACGGACACGCCAGGACCTGCGTCCTGGAAGCTGACGATGAGCTTCGGGAGGAGCGCACAGCCGAGCTGATGGCGGCGGTCGGTCGCCTGATGCGCCGCGGCTGACCTGGCGAGCAGCGCTACTTCTTGGCGCTCGAGCTGCTCGCCGGCTTGGAGACCAGGCAGCTTTTCGAGCGATGTCCCTTGGAGGCGCTCGAGCAGGCCAGTGCCGTGCCGCCCTTGCCCTCGACCTCCGTCAGCAGGAGCGTGCTCGGCGCGTGTGGGAAGCTGCTGTCG
>Ga0075520_1000598_pt1 | contig 16296 bp, 13 predicted proteins | sample NGEPerB_FD_75100 | JGI IMG/M metagenome (GOLD analysis project Ga0075520, IMG submission 75100) | Arctic peat soil microbial communities from the Barrow Environmental Observatory site, Barrow, Alaska, USA - NGEE PermafrostAB12-B | ecosystem: Environmental > Terrestrial > Soil > Wetlands > Peat ... | reverse complement strand
ATTCTGGTGGAGGAGTTTGCCGGCTCGCTTCAACCGGAAGCCAGGCACCATCTGGATATCATCCGGAAAGGCAGCCAGAACATGAGCCGGCTGGTGGATGATTTGCTCAGCCTGGCCCGCGTTGGACGCCAGGAACTCCGGCATCAGCCCATCCCGCTCAACCCTGTCGTGAACGAAGTCATCGCCGAACTGACGCGGGAAAATGAGCAGCGCCTGATCGAATGGCACGTCGGGATTTTGCCGACCGTGTCCGGTGATCCCGGCCTTTTGAAACAGGTCTTCGCCAATCTTCTGTCCAATGCGGTCAAGTACACCCGACCTCGAAACCCGGCAGTGATCGAGATCGGCAACCGGCGGGAGAACGGTGAGGCGGTCATTTTCGTGCACGACAACGGAGTCGGGTTCAACATGAAATACGCCAATAAACTCTTTGGCGTCTTCCAAAGACTCCATCGGGCGGACGAATTTGAAGGAACGGGGGTTGGGCTGGCGATTGTCGACCGGGTGGTTCGCCGCCACGGAGGCCGTATTTGGGCCATTTCCGAGGTCGATCAGGGAGCCACTTTCGTTTTCACCCTGCAGGGATTGGAGAACAATGGCGGCCCGGGCTAAGTTCCGCAACCCAAGACAACCAAGTCTGAAGCAGAGATATCGCTTCCGCCCGAAGCGTTCTTCGTTCGCAGCTCCCGCGAACGTCGGCCGCCGTTGGATGTCGCCCGGCAACTCTTCTGAAATTCTCTTGACAGTTTCGTTTGAGTGATGCTCTGATCAAGCCACTGAGAGTGGGATCAGTGGGCATCTTTTAGGGCTTCTCGGGTTCCTGCGTTTTCTCTTCCCGGGCATGAAAGGGTCATTTCTATTGTCATTGGGTTTCATGGGCGCGCGTGGACGCACGTCACACCTTCCCGCGCCTGTCGGATCAGGGCTTCTATCATTTCTCCTACCCGGAAAACCACACAACAAAAAAACCAAATGAAAACAAGTGCAAGCCTGTTTCACATCCTGCTGGCTTTCGCCGCAGGCATCATCACCCACCCGCTGCAAGCCCAGGTCACGCTCACCGGAACCAGCTATGCCGAAACCTTTGACGGTATTGCTTCAGGGCTGCCGCCAGGCTGGTCGGTGCGCACCAACGCCACAGCCACTTCGCTCGGAATCCCGGCCCCGTTCACTGCCATGGCGACAAATTGGGCCGCATCCAGCGGCCAATTCGCCAATTTCGCCTCCACCATCAGCAACTCCGGCACGAATTACACGGGGACTGAAGCGCCGACAAACCAGGCAGCCTGCCTGAACCGGTCCCTGGGAGTGCGCCAAACAGGATCGTGCGGCGATCCGGGCGCCGCCTTTGTGTTCCAGATTCAGAACACCCTCGGCCTCGCCGGGCTCGAGCTCACCATCGATTGCAACCTGTTGAACGCCCAGGGCCGATCGACGGTCTGGACCCTGGATTACGGCATCGGGGCAAGCCCCGGCACTTTCGTGGCGCTCGACACCTGCCAGGATCCGGGGACGTTCGGCACTGTCAGGAAAACCGTATCCCTGGGCACAGCTTTGGATAATCGAAGTGAAAACGTCTGGCTCAGAATCGTCGCGCTGAATGCGTCGACGGGCACCGGCAGCCGGGACACGTTTGGAATCGATAATTTCCAGCTCAACTACCGCGCGCAGGGCGTGGTGACGCCCATTCCGCTCAGGATAGAACCGGCGGCTGGCAAGGTGGTTTTGACCTGGAGCAACGCGTCCTTTGGGTTGCAAGCCGCCCCGTCCGTCGCGGGCACATTCACCAACGTGCCCGGCGCGACCAGCCCGTTCACCAATGCCGTGAGCAGCGACCAAAAATTCTTCAGGCTGAAGGCAAATTGAAAAAGCTTTTAATCCGAAGCCCTTCCCGGGAAGCTGCCGGGCAATGAACCGGGCTGTTTTCCTGGATCGGGACGGGACGATTATTGCGGATAAGGATTACCTTCACAAAGTGGAGGAGGTCTCGATTCTGCCCGGCGCCGGGCCGGCCCTGGGGCGATTGCAGGATGCCGGATTCGATCTATTCATGGTGTCGAACCAGTCCGGGGTCGGCCGCGGATACTTCACGCTTTCAGACGTGGAACGGGTTCATGAGCATCTGTGCCGCGAGTTGGCCAGGGACCGCGTGCGGTTCCGGAAAATCTATGTCGCCCCCGAGGCGCCCGATGTTCCCAGCCGCGGCCGAAAACCTTCGCCCCAGTTCCTCTTTGACGCGCGCGAAGAATTCCAGGTGGACCTGTCCAGAAGCTATATTGTCGGCGACAAGTGGATTGACCTGGAATGCGGATGGAACGCCGGTGTGAAAAAATCCATCCTTGTCCGCACCGGGTACGGCGCGGAAATGGAGCGCCAATTCGCGGGGAAACTCGGACGTGCCGTCGTTGTTAATGACCTGCCCGAGGCTGCGATGTGGATTCTGAACGCAGGAAATTAGATCCCAAGGAGCGCGGCTGTGTTTAGAGGAGCATAGCGACGACAAACCAGCCGCAGCAGGCTCGATCCATGGGGTGCCCTCAGGCATTCCTGCCTGCTGCGGCTGGTCTTCGACACAGCCGCGCTCCGCGCAAGGGACTGCGTCCCTCACTTTTAATCGCCCCGGTATCCTCCTGCCGCCGAAAATGAATGTTTCCACAATGTTTCATCTGTGGCTAAATCAGTCCGGTGAATATTGTGGGCATCATCCCGGCGCGGCATGCGTCGAGCCGTTTTCCCGGAAAGCCGCTGGCACTGGTGTGCGGCAAGCCTCTCCTGCAGCACGTGATCGAACGCTGCCGGCAGGCATCCACCCTCGCAGAAATCATCGTCGCCACCGACGATGTCCGGATCGCCAGCCTCGCGGCAAAATTCTGCCGCGTGGAAATGACGGCTGCGGATCATCCGAGCGGTTCGGATCGCATCGCCGAGGTCGCAGGCCGCATCGCATGCGACGCGGTGGTGAATGTCCAGGGCGACGAACCCCTGATCGACCCCGCTGTGATTGACAACGTGGCCGGCGCGCTGGCCAGGGGCGAAATGTCCACCGCCGCCGCGCCGATCCATGATCCCGATGATTACGCCAATCCAAATGTCGTGAAAGTCGTTGTCAATGCCGCCGGACGGGCGTTATATTTTTCCCGTCGCACAATTCCGTATTTGCGCGAGGCCGCCAGTCGTTCGGTGAGCGAACAATTGGCGGCGTTTCCTTTTTTGAAGCATCTGGGGATTTATGGATACCGGCGGGCGACACTGCTGCGGTTGGTGAAGTTTCCGGTCTCGGCCCTGGAATCGGCGGAGAAACTGGAGCAATTAAGGGCGCTGGAAAACGGGATTGGGATCGAGGTGGTCCGGGTCGAGTACGATGGAATCGGGGTGGACGTGGTTGAAGACGTTGCGCGGGTGGAACGGCTCCTGGCCCGGACGCGTCCATGAATGACGCGCGGCAGGAGTCCGGTTCGGGCGGCGGCTTTGCGGCCACAGCGAGAGATTTAGACATGAAATACATCTTTGTAACAGGCGGCGTGGTGAGTTCGCTGGGCAAAGGCCTCACAGCGGCGGCGCTCGGCGCCCTTCTCGAAAATCGCGGGCTCAAAGTGGTTTTGCAAAAGTTCGATCCGTATCTGAACGTCGACCCCGGCACCATGAACCCCTACCAGCACGGGGAAGTGTATGTGCTCGACGACGGGGCCGAAACGGACCTGGACCTGGGCCATTACGAGCGGTTCACCAATGTCAAACTGACCCGGATGAACAACCTGACCAGCGGCCAGGTTTACCAGACGGTCCTCAACAACGAGCGCGAGGGCAAATACCTCGGCAAAACCGTCCAGGTCATCCCCCACGTCACCGACGAAATCCAAAAACGCATTCACCAGATCAGCGAGCAATCCAAAGCCGACGTCGTGATCACCGAAATCGGCGGCACGACCGGAGACATCGAGGGATTGCCCTTTCTGGAAGCGATCCGGGAGTTCGCCCTGGGAGCAGGCCCGCACAATGTCGTGTTTGTGCACGTCACCTATGTCCCTTTCATCAAAGCCGCGGGCGAACTCAAAACCAAGCCCACCCAACAGTCGGTGGCCAAGCTGCGCGAAATCGGCATCGCGCCGCATATCCTCATTTGCCGGACGGAAAAGCCGCTGGACAAGGAATTGCGGCAGAAAATTTCGCTGTTCTGCAACGTTCCTTTTGAAGGAGTGATTGAGGAGAAGGACGTGGACCACAGCATTTACGAAGTGCCGCTGATGCTTCAACGCGAAGGGCTGGACGAGCTGGTATGCCAGTTGTTGCACCTGGAAACGCCCCTGGCCGACATGACCAACTGGCAGGAAATCATCCGGAAAATCATCGCCCCGCAACACCGGGTCCGCATTGGCGTCGTCGGAAAATACATCGAGCTGCAGGACGCCTACAAATCGGTTTACGAGGCCATCATGCACGGCGGCGTCGCCAATGATTGCGGCGTGGAGATCGTGAAGGTGGATGCCGAACAGATCGAGCGGGAAGGACCCGATACCATACTGAAGGGACTGGGAGGCATCCTGGTCCCCGGCGGATTTGGCGAACGGGGCATTGAAGGAAAAATCAAAGCCGCTCAATACGCCCGGGAACACAACGTTCCTTACCTGGGACTCTGCCTCGGGATGCAAATCGCAACGATCGAGTTTGCCCGCAACGTGCTCAAGCTGGCAAAGGCGCACTCGACGGAATTTGACCCGAACACGCCGCACCCGGTGATCGCCATGCTGGATGAGCAAACCAAGGTGACGGCAAAAGGCGGCACCATGCGGCTCGGCGCGCAGCCCTGCCAGCTCGTGGTTGGATCCAAAACAGCCCAGTTATACGGCGCTTTCATTATCAAGGAACGCCACCGGCATCGATACGAGTTCAACAATGTCTATCGGGAAAAGTTCAACAAAGCGGGATTCGTCCTGAGCGGGTTCACGCCGGATGGCAAGCTGGTCGAGATCATCGAGCTTGCCAACCACCCCTTCTACATCGCCAGCCAATTTCATCCCGAATTCCACAGCAAACCCCACCAGCCGCATCCGTTGTTCAAAGGGTTCATCGCCGCAGCCCACGCGCGGCTTCACCAGAAATCGCTGATTTGAGCGGATGTCATACGCGGATGCCATTGAGTTTTTGTACAGCCTGAGGCTGTTCGGCGCAAAGTTCGGATTGGAGAATACCCTCCAACTCGCCGCATCGGTGGGCCATCCGGAAAAGAAACTTCGGTTCATTCACGTCGCGGGCACCAACGGGAAAGGCTCCACGTGCGCCATGCTCGAGAGCAGCTACCGCGCGGCCGGCCTGCGCACCGGAATGTTCACGTCTCCGCACCTGGTCAGCTTCGCCGAACGCATCCAGGTCAACCGCCGGTGGATCGCCGAACCCGACGTCGTTCGGCTGGTGGAGGATTTAAGGGCACGAATCGCTGGCTTGTCATTCAGCCACGGCCAGGGACCGACATTCTTCGAATTCATCACGGTCATGGCGCTGATGTACTTCGCGGAGCAGAACTGTGAGCTGGTCCTCTGGGAAACCGGCCTCGGCGGGCGGCTGGACGCCACGAACATCGTCACCCCGCTGGCCAGCGTGATCACCAATATCGGGATCGAACATTCCGAATGGCTGGGGGATACTTACGAAAAAATCGCGGCTGAGAAAGCCGGGATCATCAAGCCGGGCGTTCCACTGGTAACGGCTGCCGAGCCGGGCAAGGGACTGGAAGTCATAGCCGCCGCCGCCCGAGAACGGCGCGCCCCCTTGACCGTCGTCGATTCGACAAGCGCGAACCATTCCCTCCTCAAGAACATCGATCTTCCCCTGCACGGTCCGCATCAACGGATCAACGCCGCGACGGCGCTGGCGACGGCGGGCGTTTTGCAAGGACACATTCGGGTCGGCAACTCAGCTTTGTCAAGGGGGCTGGGCTCGGTGCGGTGGCGGGGGCGAATGGAGCGGGTGCAGAAATCCCCGGGCCAGATCATGCTCCTGGACGGGGCCCACAATCCCGCGGGGGCCCAAGCCCTGGCAGTGGCGCTGGAAGCGGAATTCCCGGGTGCCAGGCCCACCCTGATCTTTGGCGTCTTCCGGGACAAGGATTCGGTCAGCATGTGCCGTTCGCTGGTTTCGGCGGCCGGGAGAGTTGTTCTGACGAGAGTGCAGAGCGACCGCAGCGAGGATCCGGAGAAGCTGGCGCGCGCGTGCCGCGAGGTGAACCCGCGCGTCCCGATCCAGGTCTGCGAGTCACTGGAGCGGGCGCTGGAAAATGTCGCGGGCGATCCTCTCGTGGTGATCGCCGGCTCGCTCTATCTTGTGGGCGAAGCGATGGAATTGCTGCAACTAATGCCTGCTCCTGCGGAAGACGAAAAAGGTTTGAACCAATGGCGCGCATGGACCAAGTAACACTGGCGGTTTGCGCAGCATCGACATTTGTTGCCTTTGCTAGGACAAAAAAGGGATAAGTCGCCGTAAAGGAATGTCTCCCGGGAGCTAATACTTGCGCGTGACCCGTTGACGCAAAGCGTTCTTCCCCGCTAGATTCCCGGGACTCCGGTTTCCAATGAAAGTCGTCACCAACATGGTTGGATCGTCTCTGGGCAAGAAGTTCATCATGGCCGTCACCGGTCTCGTGTTGTTCCTCTTCGTGGTCGCGCATCTCATTGGAAACCTGCAGGTGTTTCTAGGGGCCGAGGCGATCAATCGCTACGGACATTTTCTGCAGTCCAATCCCGAGCTGATTTGGCCGGCGCGCGTGTTCCTGATTCTCATGGTGGTGCTTCACATTTGGTCGGCGACGAAATTGTCGCTGGAAAACAAGGCCGCCCGGCCTGTCCCGTACGGCGAGTACCAGCCCGTGGGATCCAGCTACGCTTCCCGGACGATGCTGATGAGCGGCATCATTATTTTCATCTTCATCAGCTATCACCTGCTCCATTTCACGGCGCAGGTTCAATACATCAACCTGACGGGCCGGAGTTTTGTGGATTTTGTCGATCCGGAGAAGCGCCACGATATTTTCAAAATGCTGGTCGTGGGCTTTAGCAACATTTGGGTTTCGGGCTTTTATGTGCTGGGCATGGCGCTGCTTTGCCTCCATTTAAGCCACGGTGTGAGCAGCATGTTTCAATCGTTGGGTTGGAAAAACAAGGCGTACGGGCCCTGTCTGGACCGGGCTGCGCGCGCGATTGCCTGGGTGCTGTTCCTGGGGTACATCTCGATTCCGATTGCCATCCTGCTCGGTTACGGAAGAGAGGCGCTGCGATGAACAAAGCCCGGAGCCAAAGACCATGAGCCTTGACAGCAAAATTCCAGGCGGCCCGCTGACGCAAAAGTGGGACAAGCACAAGTTCGATTTGAAGCTGGTGAACCCGGCCAACAAGCGGAAGTTTGACATTATTGTGGTGGGCAGCGGATTGGGCGGCGCGTCGGCGGCGGCATCGCTGGCGGAGCTTGGTTACCGGGTGCAATGCTTCTGTTTCCAGGACAGTCCGCGCCGGGCCCACAGCATCGCAGCCCAGGGAGGCATCAACGCCGCCAAAAATTATCAGAACGATGGGGACAGCATTTACCGGCTTTTTTACGACACGATCAAGGGGGGCGATTTCCGTTCCCGCGAGTCGAACGTGTACCGCCTGGCGCAGGTGAGCGTCAACATCATCGACCAGTGCGTGGCCCAAGGCGTGCCCTTCGCGCGCGAGTATGGCGGACTGCTGGCGAACCGCTCTTTTGGCGGGGCGCAGGTGTCCCGCACCTTTTACGCTCGCGGCCAGACCGGCCAGCAACTGCTGCTGGGCGCTTACCAGGCCTTGTCCCGCCAGATCGGCCTGGGGACGGTGCGCATGTTTCCACGCACCGAAATGCTCGACCTGGTCGTTGTGGATGGACACGCCAAAGGAATCATCGCGCGCAATTTGATCACGGGTGAAATCTCCTCCCACACCGCCGACGCGGTCGTGCTGGCCACCGGCGGATACGGCAACGTTTTCTTCCTGTCAACCAACGCCAAAGGCTGCAATGTCACCGCAACCTGGCGCGCTTACAAAAAGGGCGCGTTCTTCGCCAACCCCTGCTACACACAAATTCATCCCACGTGCATTCCCGTCAGCGGCGAGCATCAGTCCAAGCTGACCCTGATGTCGGAATCGCTCCGCAACGACGGGCGTGTGTGGGTGCCGAAGCGCAAGGAAGACTGCGGCAAAACCCCCTCCTCCATACCGGAGCAGGACCGCGATTATTACCTGGAACGGAAGTACCCGAGTTACGGGAACCTGGCCCCGCGCGACATTTCATCGCGGGCGGCCAAACAGGTGTGCGACGAGGGCAGAGGCGTGGGGGCGGGCGGCCTTGGAGTGTACCTCGATTTCAGCGACGCGATCCGGCGGCTGGGTGAGAACGTCATCCGGGATCGCTACGGCAACCTGTTCGACATGTATGAAAAAATCACCGGCGAACACGCGTATGTGACGCCGATGCGGATTTTCCCGGCGGTGCATTACGCGATGGGAGGGACGTGGGTCGATTACGATTTGATGAGCAGCATTCCCGGATGTTTCGTGGTGGGCGAAGCGAACTTTTCAGATCACGGGGCTAACCGCCTGGGCGCGAGCGCGCTGATGCAGGGCCTGGGGGACGGGTATTTCATTCTGCCGTACACGATTGGAAATTACCTGGTCGCAGGCCGCGCGCCCAAACCTTCGGCGGACAATCCGGAATTCAAGAAGGCCAGGGAAACCGTCCAGGCCGGAATCAACCGGCTGCTCTCCATCCGCGGCAAACGCACGGTCACGTCGTTGCATCGGGAGCTGGGGAAATTGCTTTGGGAAAAGTGCGGCATGACGCGCAATGCCGCGGGGCTCCAGGCGGCGTTGAAACGGATTCCGGAGCTGCGTGAAGAATTCTGGAAAAACGTGAATGTCACCGGTGAAGGCGGCGACTTCAACCAGAACCTGGAATATGCCGGGCGCGTGGCGGACTTCATGGAATTTGCCGAGCTGCTTTGCCTGGACGCGTTGCATCGAAACGAATCCTGCGGAGGCCATTTCCGGGAGGAATTTCAGACTGAAGAAGGCGAAGCGAAGCGGGATGATGAACATTTTTCCTATGTGGCGGCCTGGGAATTCAAGGGATTGGACAAGGCGCCGGTCCTACACAAAGAACCGCTCGTTTATGACGAAGTGCACATGGCACAGAGGAGCTACAAGTGAGATTCGTCATGCGACTTGAACGGCGACTATGAATCTCACATTAAAAGTCTGGAGACAAAAGAATCCGGGTGCTCCCGGGCATTTCGAGGAGTACCAGGCCAGGGACGTGCTCGCGGACATGTCCTTCCTGGAAATGCTGGATGTTGTCAATGAAGGTTTGATCGAGCGCGGGCAGGAGCCGATTGCGTTTGATTCGGATTGCCGGGAAGGCATTTGCGGGATGTGCTCGCTGGTGATTAATGGAATACCGCACGGGGGCCAGCGCGGGACAGCGACATGCCAGTTGCATATGCGTCGTTTCCAGGACGGGGAGACGATCACGATCGAGCCATGGCGCGCAAAGGCTTTTCCCCTGGTGAAGGACCTGGTCGTCAATCGCAGCGCGTTCGACCGCATTATCCAGGCGGGTGGTTTTGTCTCGGTGAACACCGGGGGAACCCCGGACGGCAATGCGATCCCTGTCTCGAAAGTTTCCTCAGATACGGCGATGGATGCCGCGGCATGCATCGGTTGCGGCGCCTGCGTCGCGGTTTGCAAAAACGCATCCGCCATGCTCTTCGTCGCCGCCAAAGTTTCTCATCTGAATCTATTGCCGCAGGGTCACCCGGAAAAAGACCTGCGCGTGCTCAACATGGTCCGGCAAATGGATTCTGAAGGATTCGGGAATTGCACGGTCACCGGTTCTTGCGAAGCCGTCTGCCCCAAAGAGATCAGCCTGCGATTCATTGCGAAAATGAATCGCGACTATGGAATCGCAACACTAAAAGGAAGCTAACGGAGCACCGGTCTCGATTGCTTGCTCGCGGCTTTGCTCCTGACCGGCCGCAGCGCTCAGGCCGACTCTCCGGCTTCCTCCCTCATCTTCACCAGGTCTCGTTCAGCCGTGACCCAATCGTCGAGCGTTAAGATGTGACCCGGCAGCTTGTCGCGAAACATTTTATAGGCGTGTTCGCGCACCTCTGCCTTTGTCAGACCCGGTGTGAACGGTTTCGGCTGTTGCTCTTTTGCTACCATTGTCTTTTTCATAGGCGCCTTTTTCGGCCCATCCTTCCGTTCGCATGGCCAGGACAGGCCCTGTAAAAACATAGTCCCATACCAGACAGGCGCAAGCCCATTACCCCGGCAGCGGTTAGGCGCTGGCGCGGATTCCACTTCTAGCGCATGTGTCAAACGCCCTGGCAGAAGGCGAACGCGGCAGCGCATGGAGTGCGTCCGGTTTACCGGCGCTCTGGATTGGGATCGCTAGAAACGGCTTCCTGCGCCTGGGGCGTTAAACCCAGAGCGGCGCTGAAGCGCACGCACTCCATGTGCAGGCGCGTCTTCTCTCGCACCTCCGTTACGGTTCGCTCGACAAGCGTCAGGCCATCTCCTAGACTCCGGCCTGCGTTTCGGCCCATGGACAGCAAATACACCGAACATTTACTAAGGCAATTGATTGCGCTGCCCAGCGTCAATCCAGCCTTCTCCGGAACGCATGCAGCGGTTGCGGGGGAACATTCCGTCGCGGATTTCCTGGGGGCCACCGCCGCGCGGGGTGGGCTTGACGTGGAATTCCAAAATGTCTTTCCGGGCCGGCGCAACCTGCTTGCCCGCCTCTCGCCTGCCGGCAGGGTTCGTCACCGCATATGGCTGGTGCCTCACCTGGATACGGTCGCTGCCGTCAATGACGGGCAATTCATTCCACACCGTCGAAACGGCCGGCTTTATGGCCGCGGGGCCTGCGACACCAAAGCTTCGGTCGCGGCCATGCTCCACGCCGTTCTTGAACTTGCCAGGGCCAGGCATCGGCCGCGCGAAACGGAGATCACTTTCGCAGGAGTGGTCGACGAGGAAAATGCGCAGGCCGGCTCGCGAGCCCTGGCGCGCGGGGGACTCAAGGCGGCCCTGGCAATCGTCGGCGAACCCACGCGTCTGAAGGTGGTGACGGCCCACAAAGGCAGCCTCTGGCTTCGTCTGCACACCCAGGGCAAGTCCGCTCATGGCGCGCGGCCTGAACTCGGCCGCAACGCCATCCATGCCATGGCCCGCATCGTCGATGCGCTCGAAACGGAGTATGCGAAGCATTTGCGCCGGCGGCGCCATCCGGTCCTGGGATGCCCCACCATCAGCGTCGGAACCATCCACGGCGGCACGCAGCCCAATATTGTTCCGGATGCCTGCGACATTACGATCGATCGCCGGACCGTGCCCGGCGAGACGGAGACGGCGGTGCGGCGGGAGATTATCGATTTTCTATCCCGGCGAAAGTTGAAGGCGGGTTTTTCGAATGAAAAACTGGCGCCGTGTTTGCCGATGGAGACGGATCCTGAGCACCCGTGGGTGCGCCGCTTCCTGAATTCGGCGGGTCAGTCCAAGCCGTCGGGTGTGCACTTTTTTTGTGATGCCGCAGTGCTGTCGCACGCCGGCATTCCCAGTGTCGTCTTCGGTCCGGGCGACATTGCCCAGGCGCACACATCGGACGAATGGATATCGCTGGCCTCGCTGGAGCGGGGCACGCGAATGCTCACTAAATTCCTGCGAGACCTGCCTTGAACTCGAAAGCCTTTAGCGGGTCAAACACCCAATGAGCGCCAACACCCAAGAACGCCCGCCCCCTGTTCCCACAAAACAGCACGCGGCATTTTTCAGGCAAAGTGGCTGGCTCATGGTGGCGAACATTGCGGGAGGCGCAATGACATTGGGAGTGCATTTCCTGTCCAAGCGAATCCCGGAAACGCAATACAGTATCTATGGGACGCTGCTGATGGTGGCGGCATGTTTGCCGACCATACCATTGCAGATGATGTTTGCTCAGCAGACGGCCGGGGGCATGGCCAGGGGTCACGAGCGCCAACTGGCGGGCATGATACGGCAGGGCTGGCTATGGACGCTAATCCTGTGGATCGCAGCGGCAGCTCTCATCCTTTTATTTCAGGGGCGGATCGTGCATCGATGGGAACTCACGGATCCGATTGCGCTCTGGGTGACATTGCTGACCGTTTTGCTGTCCTTGTGGACGCCGATTTTCGCCGGGGTGCTGCAAGGACGCCAGGATTTCTTTTCTTTGGGCTGGTCGATGATTTTGGGCAGCGCGTGCCGGTTGGGTGTGGCGGTGCTGCTGGTGATCGGGCTGAGCAGCGGAGCGACCGGGATGATGACCGGGGCGCTGGTGGGATCCTTTGTTGGCCTGGGAATCGCGCTTTGGCAGATTCGTGATTTGTTGTGGATGCCGAGTCTGCCGTTTGACGGCAGGGGTCTGTTTCGGCAGGTGATGCCGTTGACTTTTGGATTTGGGGTATGCCAATTCATGTTCACCTCGGACACGATGTATGCGAAGGCGTTTTTCACGGGCAATGAAATGGCGCCTTATGTGGCGGCGGGCACATTATCCCGGGGGCTGCTGTGGATGGTGCTGCCGCTGGCCACCGTCATGTTTCCGAAGATCGTTCACAGCACGGTGCGCTCGGAAAAGAGCAGTTTAATGGGGGTGGTACTTGCAGGCACCGCGGTATTGTCACTGTGCTGTGGGTTGGGATTATGCCTGCTGGGACCCTGGGTGATTCGGCTGGTGTTCCCATCGGATTACGTGGTGCGTACGATTGCCTTGATCCCCTGGTATGTCGGGTCAATGGTTCCCCTGGCCCTCGCGAACGTGTTGATCAACGATTTGATGGCGCGAGCGCGTTTTCGCGTGGTGCCGGTGATCGTGATTTTGGCATTGGCATATGGGTTTACGCTGCCCTATGTGCTGAACCACTTTTCGCATCGGCTGGAGACCGTGCTCCAGACACTCGGTGTTTTCAACGTGCTGTTGTTGGCCGCGGCGGCGTGGGCGGCTTTTGGAGATAATCAGCGGCAGAAAGCCGAGGGAGCAGCCGTGCCCGCCGGGCGTGGGTAGTCCGACGGCTCACTTTTTTTTCGGCTCACCAGAGCCCTGCAGTGGTTGGGGCTGGTTCAACGTTCGATATATCCATGTTTCCAGCGGCCGCAAAGGCCGAAGCCACTTATAAAAGGGCGTGTAAACCAGCCGAAGCCGAACCGCGGAAAGGAACATCACCAGCGACGTCTTCCCAAGCGTCACCTTCGACCCGACCTTGTCGGTCCACTCCGTCGGCACTTCCAGAATCCGAAAACCGGCTCGTTTAAGCGAATAGAGCAAATTGATGTCGAATGCCATGTCCGCGATCCGGAGGGACTCATGAATTTTTTCGACTGCGGGGCGGCGGAGGACTTTGGCGCCGCACTGGGTGTCTCGGATATTCATCCAGAACATGGTTTGGATGATGAAATGAAAGGCGCGGCTGGCGAACTGCCGCTTGCGCGTTTGCTCCTGGTGCAGCACGGCGCCGTGCATCCAACGCGACCCAATGACACAGTCCACATCTTTGCGCAGTTGGAGCTGCCGCGCCAGGTCGTGGAATGCCTTTGGAGAGGTGGCGCCGTCGGCGTCCACGTACCCGATTTGGTCCGCTTTGTAGGAGAGTTTGAGGCCTTCAATCAAGGCGCCGCCTTTGCCGATCGGCTCCTTGAATTCCAGGTGGCCGATGAAGGGATATTGGGCGGCGACCCGCCGGACAACCTGCAGTGTGTTGTCATGGCAGCCATTCAACACAACCACAACCTGGAAAGCGCCGCGGTAATGTTCCTTGAAATAACTGCCGTACCCGAGCAGCACCGGCTCAATCCTGTCCTCCTCATTGTAGGCAGGAATTAGCAGCAACAGGCTGGGTTCGGTCACGGGCTATGAAATATCAGATAATCCCCGAAAATCAACCGCGCAGCCCCAAGTGATCTAACCACAGATGGACACGGATGGGGAAGGTAGGGGCGCATTGCGTGCGTCCGGCCGCGCGCAGCGCAGCCCTACCTTCCCTTATTGAGTCAGCGAGTCAATGAGTCAGTGAGTCAGAGAATGAAACACTGACAACCCTCTCTCATTCATTGACTCACTGATTCACTGACTTGAGGGAGTTATCCGTGTTCATCCGTGGTTAAACCCTTCGGGCTATTGCAACTTCAACTCTCGCTGGATGTCGAACCTCTCGATCCGCTTGCGGAGCGTGGCGCGCGTCATTCCGAGCATCTTTGCGGCTTGCACCTGGTTGCCATTCGTTTCTTTGAGCGCCTGCAGGACCAATTCACGCTCCACCGCGGGCAGGATCTTCACTTTGGGATCTTTTCGCGCCCACTGAAACAGACGCCGCGCCAGCATCACCACCTCGGGCACGCCCGTCTCGGACTGCGCCGCGCCGGGCGCGGACATCGTCACTGGACCCGTCGTTGCGCCCGTGCCAGCCCCCGTGATTTCGACCGGGAGATCGCTCGACAGGATCGCGTCGCCTTTGGCAACGACGAGGGCGCGGCGGACAATATTTTCCAGTTCGCGAACGTTTCCCGGCCAGTGGTACTGCTCCAGGGCTTTAATGACATCGCCCGAAACGGATTTGGGGGCGGTCTTCTGATCGCGCGCGAATTTTTTCAGGAAATAATTCACCAGGAGCCGGACATCCTTGCGCCGTTCCCGCAATGGCGGAATTTGCAGCCGGACCACGTTGAGCCGATAAAACAAATCTTCGCGGAACTGGCGCGCGGCAACGGCTTCCTCGAGCGGCTTGTTGGTCGCGGCGATGACGCGCACGTCGACGCTGATCGGGGAGTTGCCGCCCACGCGTTCGAACGTGCCGCTCTGGAGCACACGCAGGATTTTCGTCTGGGTGGCCGGGGTCATGTCGCCGATTTCGTCGAGGAAAATGGTTCCGGCGTTGCACTGCTCGAATTTTCCGACGCGTTGCACGGTGGCGCCGGTAAAGGAGCCGCGTTCGTGTCCAAACAACTCGCTTTCCAGGAGCTGCTCGGGGATGGCGGCGCAATTGACTGCCAGGAACGGTTGGGTGTTCCGGTTGCTGTGGTGGTAAATGGCGCGCGCGACCAATTCCTTGCCCGTGCCGCTCTCGCCGGTGATCAGCACGGTCGCGTCGGTGCCGGCGACCTGGCCGATGAGTTTGAACACCGTCTGCATGGGTTCGCTGCGTCCCACAATGCCCGACTCGTAATCTTCGGATTCCAGCAGCGGCTGGTAGGACACAACCTGGCGCATGTCATGAGCAGCCTTGAGCGCGCGGGCGACGATCTCCTTCAGCTTGAGCACATCGAAGGGCTTGAGCAGGTAATCGTACGCGCCAAGCTTCATGGCTTCGATGGCTGTCTGCGTCGTGCCATAGGCAGTCATCAAAATCACCAGCAGGCGCGAATCCATCTGGCGAATGCGCCGCAGCGTCTCCAGCCCGTTCATCCCCCCCATCCGGATGTCCATCAGGACAAGGTCCGGCTTGAGCTTGGGAATGATTTTCAAACCCTCTTCCCCGCTGGACGCGGTGGTCAACTCAATCTCGGGCACGTCAAAGATGCGCTTGAAGGAGTACTGGACGTCCTCTTCATCGTCGATTAACAGTAATTTGCTCATCGATGTTCCTGCCAAAATAGTCGATTGCCGCGCGGAAAACAGTGAAATCTCACCAGCCAAATCGTGAACGGGATTATTGGACGGCTCCCGGGCGGCGCGGCTGCTGGCGGACCCAGTCGCGTGCTTCCTCGGAATTGCTGAGCTCGCCCTGCAATTGCTTTTCCCGGATTTCGGCCAGCAGCTTGCCCATCGCCGGGCCCGGTTGAAAGCCCAGCGCGATCAGATCACCCCCCGTGAGCAGCGGCGGACGGATTTCAGGTTGGGCTTCCAGGGCGCGCGCCTGCTCGATCAGGAACTGATGCACGTCGAGCCTGCCGTGCGAGCCCAGGCAATCCAGCCGGTGCAGCTCCAGCTCCAGCGGAAAGGTCGGCCGCATCAGGAGCCGGCGCAACGTGGAGCGCCGCATCTGCGGCACGTCTTTAAACTGCATGTGACACCGCACCGCCATCACGATCTCATCAATCTGTTTCCTGGAAAACCGCAGCCGCTCCAGCATCGCTTCGGCCATCGTCGCCCCGATTTTTTCGTGATCGTAAAAGTGAATGCCACCCGTGACGGGATCGCGCGAGGCCGTGACTGGCTTTGCGATGTCGTGCAGCAACACCGCCCAGGGCAGCAACGGGTCCGCTCCGGCAGGCATGAATT
>Ga0075520_1000597_pt1 | contig 16305 bp, 17 predicted proteins | sample NGEPerB_FD_75100 | JGI IMG/M metagenome (GOLD analysis project Ga0075520, IMG submission 75100) | Arctic peat soil microbial communities from the Barrow Environmental Observatory site, Barrow, Alaska, USA - NGEE PermafrostAB12-B | ecosystem: Environmental > Terrestrial > Soil > Wetlands > Peat ... | reverse complement strand
GACTTCAACTTCGAGATTCCTCGTGGGATCCACGCGGCGGACGGGATCAGCCACCACTACCCGTTTGCCTTTTCCTTGCCGGTCGACTTCTACGACGTGGGGCTCCACTCGGTGATCGTTGACGAACATTGACAGGAAAGCGACGCCTCATGAGGCATGGGCCATCCTCTACCGCCACCCCCACGGGGCCGAGGTTGCTCAGGATTCAGTTACCCCATGTCTCGTGAGCGGGGTACGAAACATGGATTTAGGCCGGGAACTCCCAGCTCAGGACACCGATAAGTCAATTCACGACCCGGCTGATTCACACACAAGTACGACAACTCGGTCGAAGTGCTCGCGGCAGCATGCGAGTCGTGGCGCTGAGCCCTGGACACTGTGACGCGTAACCGGCAGCGTCTTGGGGTGACCTGAGGGGATCCCGATCCCCGAGTCAGGCGGCTCAGATCACGGGGACCCGGTCACACCCAGAACCCACCTGACATCAACAAGTACGGGGATGGTCAGTCCGCGGCCGGATGCAACGGCTACGAGTCGAGCACCGCCGCGCCGATTCCATCGGCCCACATCCGGATCGCCTCCCAATCTCGCTGATCTTCGGAAGGGGCCTTTGCGATCCGCACAGCAGCGCGCTCGGCAATGCTCAATCCACTCTTGTCGAGCTTGCCTCGGAAGACGCGATGGTCACGGGCATCGAGCGTCTTCGCTATCTGGTCGCCCTGACGTCGATCAGCCGGGTCATCTGGCTTCGATCGGTCTGTCACCGGACCGCTGGAGAACAGCCAGACTGGAATCGAGCTAAGAGTCGGCGTCTCGCGTGCTACAAAATCCTTCGCGGACTTCATCCACTGACCCATGTGGATGGCGCTGCCCAGGACGACGGCGTCGTACTCCTCGATCGTCCGGACATCTTGCACTGGCATTACGAAAACCTCCAGCCCGCTCTGCGCAAGCTCTGATCCGATCGTTTCCGCAATCTCAGACGTTGAGCCATGCTTCGACGCAACAGCTACGAGGATCTTCATCGCATCTCCCTTCCTACGCCTGGCCACCAATTACGCGATCGGCGTCCGTGGTCGTGCATTGGCCGCTTGTTCGATGTTCCGCTTGAGCACTACCAACATGCGCGCCTGCATTATCCAGGCGACGGGGACGTAGAGCCAGTAGAAGACGAAGCGTCCAAGCCAACGTGGACGAATGGCCTGGTAGCCGCCAATGACCAGACGCGTGTGCCCGCTAGGAAGCTCGTTCAGCAGGAAGCCCCAAAGACCTTCCACGTAGGCCCACGGCCGGAGCTCCTTCGAATCGAGGGTGCGGCCTCGCAGGTCGTTCAACCCACGCAGTCCCAAGAAGCGATTCGGTTCGAGGGCTGCGACCTCACAAGCGTCCACCGGACCACCCCGTGTCCAATACTTCACGTAGTCGCCGAGTGCCAGGTCTTGCCACTCGGGGTGGACCTCCTGGGCACTGGGCCGACCGCCGTTGTCGAGTCGGTCCCAGGAGTACCAACCGCCGCGATCACCGCCCATCTGGACGAGCCAAGGCCAGATCTGATCCGATGGCGCCTCAATCGTGACGGCCATCGTCGCCCCCCTCTCGCCCTCGGGGACCAGATCGGCACCGGGATACGACGCAGTGACTTCATCATCGGTTGCACCCCAGCGCCAAAGCCGAGGGCGCACCCAAGCTCCATAAGTAATTGCCACCAGGGCTGCCGCACAAGCAGTCTTGCGCCCGAACGTCATATGGCAAGTCTGGGTCCCTGGACGGGGCACCGCCAGGGCCATACGTCATATGTGCCCTCGATATCAGAGGGGGATTGCCTGGTACCGAGGGGAACTTCATTGGTTCCCTAAGACTGTCACCAAGATGGCGGTCGGTCTCGCCCGATCATCGCTATCGACCCAGCAGCGAGGATCAGGGGCACTCAAGTGACCGCACCCGGATTGCCGTTGCGTCGCAGTTGGGAAGTCGGCTCGGGGCTCACGGATTCGGCCCTTGCCTTGATTCCCTTGAGCATCCGGCGCATCATGGCGAAATCTCCGAACTCCATGAGGAGCACCCCCAGCAGAGCCGATAGGGGATGTCCCCAGTCGTAGCGAGCGTGGACTCGGCTCACCAAACGGGTGCGGCCCCCTTCTAGTGGTGTCAACTTCCAGGCCCAGGTGCTATCGGGCTTCGTCCACAGCAGCCACTCAGTGGCCATGAATGAGTCGACCTTGAACGCTGTGGCCTCGGAAGGAGGACCGAAAGGAGACATGGGAACCCATTGTCCGACCTCAAGAGATTGGAGGGCGGGAACAATGGTGACGGCACTAGGTCGACCGAGGTTGTCAAGAAGGTCGTTGCTGTACCAGCCGGCACGTTGACTTCCGACCTGCACGAGCCATGGCCACACGGCTTCGGGAGAGGCATTGACCGTGATCGCTCGGGTGGCGACGAACTGGGCCGTGGGCTGGAACTGGTCGCCAGGAAGCGACGTCGCGACTTCCTCGGGTGCCGCACCCCAACGAAGGTGGCGCCTCCGGAACATCGGTGCCGTCAGGAAAAGCGGCACATCCTGAACAACGTCCCACGACTCCGAAATCACCTGGTTCAGCGTCGGCCGCTGGGCACTGACCATCGCGTCCTCATCCCTTCCCTGCAGCCCACACCTATCGTTTCCTTCAGCATGCCTGGGGCTAGGCAGTCCCACTAGGGCCGAAGTGCCCGTCACTTCGACGCCCTACCCCGCGACCCCGCACAAGGGTCCACCGGAGGCCGGATCGGAATCCGGACGCGGTGCCGTTGCGCTGACCACCTGGATCCGCAGGCGATCGGCGATGCCGAGAAGTCGACGCTGACCCTAGTCAATAGGGACCATCGGCCCTGGTGCACTCGGGAGCGCTATTCCAGGATTGGCCTTATGGAGGTTTCGCAAGACGTTTCGCAAGACATGGCGTCGAGCCCACGGCGGCGGCGACCACTGTTAGCCGCTGGTGAGGCGTTGGTGGCCGTGTCCGCATTCGGCGGCGCAGTGGGGCTCACGGTGGGGAGTATCGATCTGGGAATGTCCGTCGCCCACCGCCTTCCTATGGAGAGCCCTACGCTCGGCGGGGTCGCGCTTGCTGCAGTCGTCGGCCTACCGATGTCATTGGCCGCACTCGAAGAGTGGAGAGCCACGGGCCTAGCAGACGTGATTTCGGTTGCGGCAGGCACGATGTTGGTGGGTTGGATCGTCGTAGAGCTGGTGACCATCCGTACGTTCTCGTGGCTCCAACCTGTATTCGCCCTTGGAGGGGTAGCCGTTGCCGTGACGGGCTGGCGGGGCCGCCCGTCGCACTCGACGGCGTCCTGACCTGCAGGCCGACTCTCATGATCTGGAGAGGTGACTCATGACAACGACGCTGAAACGGACTGGCGATCGAGCGGGCGTGTCACCCTGGGAAGGCGCGAGGGCTGAACGGCGACTCGGGATGTGGCTAGCACGTGCAACAGCAGGTATCGGCGCAGCCTATGTCGTGACTTTCATCATCGGATTCGCGTCGATGGGTGACCTCAGCAAGCCACTCGAGGACCCGTACTTGGCCATCGCCGAGTTCCTGATTCTCGTCATGGCGCCGATCCTCGTGCTGCTGATGGTCATTGTGCACCAGTGTGCGCCTGAACGAACCCGCATCTACAGCATGAGCGCTGTTGGTTGGATGCTCTTGTTGGCGGGATTCACGATGACCGTTCACGTGGTCGAGCTGACCGCTGTCCGCCGGCTCAGTGCGACCGCCATTCCGGGTTCTGCGTACCTATTCGGTTGGCACTGGCCCTCCGTGTTCTACGCCATTGACGTGGTGGCGTGGGATGTGTTCTTCGGCCTGGCGCTTCTCTTTGCCGTTCCTGTGTTTCATGCAACTGGACACACCGCTGCCCGCAACGGACTGCTCGTGGCCGGATGTCTCTCGATCCTGGGCATGATTGGTCCAGCAATCGGCCACATTGCGTGGAGAGAGATCGGGATTCTCGGCTACGCCATCGTCTTCCCAATCGCCTGTGTCGCCATCAGTAGGGCATTCCGAGATTCTCCAGTCAGTTTGAGCGATAGCGAATGCAAATGAGCTGTTCGGCCCTGGGGGCACATGCAAGAAAACCCATCCCCTGCGTCATTGCCTCGGTTATCCAGGACACCCGGTATTCCGGCCATCGCTCGATCGATGCACTTCCTGGGCGGTTCGGGCCCTACCTGGGGGGGGTAGCGAGACGTATCATCGGCCATAGGACAGTCAGCTAACCCGAGGGGTCGGCCCCAAGCTCAGGACGGAAGCGCTCATGGCAGGCATATGTGTCCGTCACCGAATCAGCCGGTGGGGCGCGACCGACGACGAGGCGACGCGCTCGCTTGCGGGCGATGAGATGGTCCCCGACCCGGGCATCGCCTCGACCCGGGCCATTGATATCCACGCGCCCGCCCACGTCGTATGGCCCTGGCTCGTTCAAATGGGGTGGCATCGGGCCGGCTGGTACAGCTACGACATGATCGACAACGACCGGACTCCCAGCGCCGAGTGGATCATCCCCAGACTGCAGAGCCTCCAAGTCGGGGACCTCGTTCCAGAGGGGTCCGAAATTGGCTGGACAGTCCGTACGCTTGAGCGCGACCACCTACTGCTATTGGATACCCACGGGTCAATGAAGGGCGTCGATTGGGTCGAGCGGCGCGACAGCAGCTGGCTGTTCCTGCTCACCGACATCGACGCCGAGCACACCCGCCTCGTCGAGCGATCCCGGACAACCCTCACCATGAACCGCACCACACTTGTCGGGAGGCTCCTTGCGACCCGGCTATCGACATTGTTGATTCTCGCTCCGGGAGACTTCGTGATGGCTCGCCGACAGATGCTCGGCATCAAGAGGCGCGCCGAGCGAGACTGGTACCGGTCTGCGTAGTGACGGATCGGCTTGCAGACGAGTGGCCACTGCTCTCGTCCATGAGCGGGCGCCTGTTCGCGTCAGGGCCTCGATAGTCCTGGAGGCCAGTTGGCCATACGCCCGGAAGTACCGTTCCGGGCGTATGAAACTCTCGCGAGCACTGCGTTCCTGGAGCGCTCGGCAGTCGCGAACTGGTCATGGCGACCTTCGGAGGCAGGCGAGCAGTGGGCCGTCCTCTGCCGCCACCCCCACAATGCTGTGGTTCCTCAGCATTCAGCTAACCCATGTCTCCTGCGAAGTATTTGAAACAGGGCTGGGGCCGTGAACCCTCAGTTCAGCAAACAACAGGGCCATGGCCCATTTTCGTCGCCGAAGGCCATTCTACGAAAGTCCTGCTCACGGAACCCGGATGCCATTTTCGGCACGGACAGGGTCTTCAATTCGATTTCGGACACATATTTACTGCTAAATTGATAAGGCCCCGAAGCTGGAGTCGGAGTCGAAAGAGCAGAGATGCCAAAGAAGCCGTTGACGCTGCTGCAGGCCGCGGACAGGTTGGGTGTGCACTACATGACCGTCTACCGCTATGTCCGCACCGGCAAACTCCCTGCCACCCGCGTGGGGGGCGCCTGGCAGGTCGACCCCGACGACCTGGCCCAGATGAAACCGGCTGTCCCCCGCTACTCGCGTAACCCGGCCGCCCGGGCCACCGCCACCAAAGCCCAGCTCGAGGCCCGGCTGCTGGCCGGCGACGAGCCCGGCGCCTGGGGCGTACTCGAGGCCGCCCTGGCCTCTGACCACTCCCCGTCCGAGGTGCTTCTCCAGCTGGTGGCACCGGCCCTCGAATCCATCGGGGACCGCTGGCACGCCGACGAGCTCACCGTGGCCGACGAGCATCGGGCCAGTGCCGTGGCGGTGCGGCTCATTTCGCGCATCGGCGCCCGATTCGGCCGCCGGGGTCCCAAGCGCGGCAGCGTCGTCATCACCACCCCGCCGGCCGAGCAGCACTCAGCCCCCGTGGCCATCGCCGCGGACCTGCTGCGCTGGGCCGGCTTCAACGTGATCGAGCTCGGTGCGGACACCCCGGCCGACGCGCTGGCCCAAGCGCTGGCCGGCGTGCCCGACCTGCTGGCCGTCGCCATGGCGTGCACCACCCAGGACTCGACCACCTCGGCCCGCCGGGTCATCGCCCATCTGCGCACCGCACTCCCCGATACCACGGTGCTGCTCGGGGGCGCCGCTATCACCGACGCCGACCAGGCGCTCCGCCTCGGTGCCGACGGCTTCACCGGCCGGCGGGGCGACCACTTGGTCCGGGCCGTCGAGGAACTCGCCGCCGCCCGCTGAGCTCGCGCACCCTAATCAGGCCGTAGCGTCGGTTGCCGAGGCGTCGGTCGCGGCTCGAGCCGGCACTGGCCGCAGGCCCCCGGCCAGGCCGAGGGCGGCCAGTGTCTTGATGCCCCACCAGGTCGGCTTGATCTCGAAACGGCCCGGCCGGGGTATGGGGCACCGGCGGCCGGGGTCATCATCCGGGTCGCGCGGCCAATCGGCCGGCGCGGCCGGGCTTGGCCAGGACGAGCTGGACGTCGCTGATGTGGCGTTCGAGGAACGAAGCCTCGCAGTAGGCGAGGTAGAGGTCCCAGAGACGGCGGAACTCCTGGCCCACCCCGAGGGCCGCCACCGCGTCGGTGTGCGCGGCCAGGTTGTCCGCCCAGCGCCGCAGAGTTTCAGCGTAGTGGCGACCGATGTCCTCCAGGTCCACGATACGCAGGTCGGTGGCCCGGGCCAGGCTGGTGGTGAGCGAGGCCACGGAGGGGATGCACCCACCGGGGAAGACCATGCGGCGCACGAAATCCTGGTGGCGCTTGGCCCGCTCGAAGCTGCGGTCGTCGATCACGATGGCCTGGATGGCGGCCAGCCCGTCATCGGCCAGCAGATCGGCACACTTGGCCAGGAACTGGTCGTGCCAGCGCCAGTCCACCGCCTCGACCATCTCGACTGACACCAGCTTGTCGAACCTGCCGGTGAGGTCGCGCCAGTCCAGCCCGAGCACGGTGATGCGGTCGGCCAGGCCGGCGTCGGCCACCCGCTTCTCCACGTAGGTGCGCTGGGCGTCCGAGATCGTAGTGGTTGTCACCCGGCAGCCGTAGCGGGTGGCGGCGTGGACGGCCAGGCCGCCCCAGCCCGAACCGATCTCGACCAGGTGGTCGGTGGGAGCGAGCTCGAGCTTGGTGCAGAGCCGGTCGATCTTGGTCTCCTGCGCTTCGGGGAGTGTCGCCCCGGGCCGGTCGAAGACGGCGCACGAGTAGGTCATGGTCTCGTCCAGCATGAGGGCGAAGAAGTCGTTGGAGAGGTCGTAGTGCTCGGTGATGTTGCGCTTGTCGTCGTCCCGGTCCGGAGAGGCCAGGCGGGCCGGCAGGTCGAGCACCGCACCCCAGGCCCGCCCCAGCCGGTCCAGGCGCTCACGTAGCGGGCGTGTGTCGCGCGCCAGTGCCCGCACCAGCGCGGTGAGGTCGTCGGTGTCCCACCAGCCGGCCACATACGAGGTCCCGAGGCCGACCGAGGCCGAGCGCAGCAGGGAGCCGTAGGCGCGACGGTCGTGCACCGTCACCCTGACCATGGGCTCGCCCCGGCCCAGCCGGAACGTCTCGCCCCCCTCGGTGACCTCGATCGCCGCGCCACTGGCACGCTGTCCAGCCGCCAGCACGATCCGGCGCGACAGGTCACCGGTCCTCCGCCGGCCGCGCGTGGTGCCGTGGCGCAGGATGCGCCGGTCGTGCACCTCTTCGGGAGCCCGAGCCGGCGCCGACTGTGTCGCCGTCATGTCGGCGCCGCCGGTGACGACACCGGCCCTCGACACGTCGTCCGTCCCGGTGCTGTCGGTGACAGAACTGTCCGCGACCGTGCTTTCCGACACGGCGCCGTCTTTCACGCCAACGTCGGTCACCGCTCGGTCCGCGTCCCGTCTGACATGTGCGGGCAGGAACCGGCGGCGGCGATGCCCGCCTTTCGGGTTTGGCGCGCCGGGTGGGAGAAAAACGGAGCACCCTTCAGCCGCAGGCGGGCGGCGTGGACATAGATGCCGGCGGTGACGCGGTGCGTCATGGCCGGGTAGTTCCACAGGAGACGGCCCAGTGCGGAGCGATCGAGCGCACGGCGACGCAGGAAGAGGGTGGCGGCGAAGAGGCGCTGGTCGCCCTGGAGCACGTCGAGGCCGACGGTGAGCCGCGCCCCCGGGGCGGTGTAGCGGAGCTGGTAGTCAAGGCCCGTGGGGAGAAATGGTGACACATGGAGCTCCTTGGCGAAGCGGTGCCTTCCCGGGGGGCCCACCACGTAGGCGTGGCGCTCGTGCCAGGGCGTGTTCTCCACCTCGGCCACCAGGGAGCTGATCGGTCCCGGGTCGCCGGCAGGTTCTGCGACGTCGGCGCAGAAGTAGAGGCTGATGGGGTTGAACAGCCAGCCCCAGGTGCGCAGGTTGGCCAGCATGGCGACCGGGCCCTCGGGGCGCCGGCCGGTGCGCTCGCTCACCAGGTCCCGCACCGCCCCGTCGAGGGGCGTGACCGTGTCGCCCAGGAAGTCCTCGCGCTGGAACCGCACCGGGGCGAGTCGGCGGGCCGACCAGGCCGGGTGCAGGCCCATGACGTCGTCGACCTCGGCCAGGTCGAGCAGCGGCATTGCCAGCTTGTAACTGAACGAGTGCGTCGGCCCCGGGCCGAAGCGCGCGTGGGCGAGTACACCCTCGTACATCGCGCTGCGCAGGCCATTCGAGTCCCGGTCGGGCCAGGTGGGCCGGGTGGCCGTCGTCTTGTCCGGCACCGCCCCGGCAGCCGGTGCCGTCACGTTGGAAGTGTGCGTGACGGTGGCGTCGCCCACGACGGTCACCACGTCACCCCCATGGCCTGGCACGTCTCCACCGCGCTGCGCACGCCGTCCTCGTGGAAGCCATAGCCCCAGTATGCGCCGGCGAACCAGGTGCGCCCGGTGCCGTTGATCTCGTCGCGGTGACCCTGGGCCCGCACCGCAGCCGGGTCGATGACCGGGTGGGCGTACTCCATGCGGGCCAGCACCTTCTCGGGATCGATGGCGTCGTCACGGTTGAGGGTGACCAAGACCGGGGTGGCCGAGTCGATGCCCTGCAGGCGGTTCAGGTAGTAGGTCAGCGTGGCCTCGTCGCGCTCGGCCTCGAGGCGGTGGTAGTTCCAGCTGGCCCAGGCCCGGCGCTCGGTGGGGAGCAGGCTGGCGTCGGTATGCAGGGTGGCCCGGTTGGGCTGGTACCGCAGCGCACCGAGCGTGTCGCGCTCCATCCGGTCGGGGTCCGACAGGAGGTGCAGGGCCTGGTCGCTGTGGGTGGCGAGCACGACGTGGTCGTAGGTTTCGACCCCGGCCTCGCTCACGACCTCGACCCCACCGGGCTCGCGGCGGATCTTGTCCACCCGGGTCCCGAGCCGGAGGCGGCCCTCGTTGCGCAACGGACGCAAAATGGCTTCGACGTAGCGTTTCGAGCCGCCATCGACCGTGCGCCACTTCGGCTGGTCGCGCAGGTTGAGCAGCCCGTGGCGCTCGAAGAAGCGGGCGAAGGTGGCGGCGGGGATCTGGGTGAAGGTGGACGGGTCGGCCGACCAGATCGACGAGCCCAGCGGGACGAGGTACCAGTCCCGGAATCCGGCCGACCAGCGGTGCGGGGCTAGCACCTCCTCCAAAGTCACGTTGTCGGGCGGCGGGTCGGCCAAAAGGCCTCGGGCCAGGCGGTTGAAGCGGCCCACGTCGGCCAGCATGCGCAGGAAGTCGGGCCGGGCCAGGTTACGCCGCTGGGCGAAGACGGTGGAGAACGACGCCCCCCGCCACTCGAGGCCGGTGCGCTGGTCGGCCACGCTGAAGTTCATGTCGCTGGGTTTGGTTGCGACCCCGAGCTCGTCGAGGAGGCGACAGAACAGGGGGTAGGTGCGCTCGTTGTAGACGAGGAACCCGGTGTCGACGTCACAGGTCAGCTCGGGCAGCTCGACCCGGTGGGTGTGCGAGTGGCCGCCGGGGCGCTCGTCTGACTCGTAGAGGACGACATCGTGGCGCCCGTGCAACAGGTGGGCCGTGACCAGGCCCGATACCCCGCTCCCGATGATGGCGATCCGCATGACATCCCTCTTTCGTGCTGTCGCACCCCCTGGTTCTCCAGGAGGCGCGCTCGGCGCTCGGTATTTAGTACTAAACTATCCTAATGGCTACCTACCGTGCACGCGTCACCTCTCCCCGGCCCCCGGCCGAAGTCTTCGACTACATGGCCCGCTTCTCCAACGCGGCCGAGTGGGACCCCGGGGTGACCGAGGCCACCGAGGTCGACCCCGGGGCGCCCACCCTCGGCAGCACCTATCGGCTCATGGTCCAGGCCTTCGGTCGGGCCGTCCCGCTCGAGTACCGCATCGCCGAGTTCGACCGGCCCCACCGGGTCGTGCTCAGCGCGGAGAACTCGATGGTGCGCTCCACTGACGTGATCGAGGTCTCTGCCGGCCCCGGGGGCGGCTCGTCTCTGATTTACGACGCCACCTTGGGGCTCAAGGGTGCGGCCGCCCTGTTCACCCCCCTGCTCGGCCTCTCGTTCCGGCGCATCGGGGACCGGGCCATCGTCGGCCTGCGCGCCGCACTGGCGGCATGACCGTGGACGCGCCCACCGCCCGGCACGCCCTGGCCCGGGTCACCGACGCCGTGGCCGAGGCCACGGTGGCCCCGAGCTTCAGCCGAATCGGCATCGGGCTCCGCCGCCGGTTGGAGGGGTGGGAAGACCCGCCCCCGATGAAAGGCCGCGTGGCCCTCGTCACCGGGGCCACCTCGGGCATCGGCCTGGCCACCGCCACCGCGCTGGCCGGCCTCGGTGCCGATGTACACCTGGTGGGCCGCGACCCCGGACGGGGTGCCACCGCGCTCGACGCGGTCGAGATGGCCGGCCCTGGTCGGGCCCACCTCCACCTGGTCGACCTCTCGGATCCCTCTGCCGTGGCCGCATTCGGGAGGCGCCTCTGTGACAGTACGGCGCGCCTCGACGCGCTGGTGCACAACGCCGGAGCGCTCACGCGCACCTACCAGACCACCGTCGACGGGGTGGAGCGCACGCTCGCCACCCACGTGCTCGGCCCCTACCTGCTGACCGCCGCGCTGGCCCCGCTGCTCTTCTCCTCGGTCCCCGGTCCCGAGGATGCGGCCGGCGCCCCGGCCACCATCGTCACGGTGAGCTCGGGGGGCATGTACTCGCAACGCTTCGACCTCGGTGCCCTCCAGGCCGGGCCCGACGGGTACGACGGCGTCGTCGCCTACGCCAGGGCGAAGCGGGCCCAGCTGGTGTTGGCCGAAGCCTGGGCGGCCCGCTTCGCCCCGGCCGAGGTGGCCAGCTACGCCATGCACCCGGGCTGGGTGGACACGCCCGGCCTGACCGAGGGCCTGCCCAGGTTCCGCACCCTCGTGCGTCCGCTGCTGCGCACGCCCGCCGAAGGGGCCGATACCGCGGTGTGGCTGGCCGCCGGCGGCCCCACGGTGGCAGCGCGGGCGGCGGGGACCACTCCGATGACCTCGGGCTTCTTCCACGACCGGCGCCTCCGGTCCGACCACCGTTTCCCGGTCACCCACCCGAGCGGATCCGGTGACCCAGCGCGCCTCCTCGCCTGGTGTGCGGCGCGCACCGGGACCGAGACGCCCGTGCCAGGAGCAAGGCCATGACAGATCCGGCGGGAACCGGAGCGGGGGCGATGGGGCGGCGGGGCCCCATCGCCCCGGCGTCCCGGATCGCCATCGCCGGAGCGAGCGGCTACGTGGGCCGCCTGCTGGCAGACCGGTTGGCCGGGGCCGGCCACCAGGTGCTGGCCCTGGCCCGGCACCCGGGCACCCTGCCCACCGGCGATCGGATCTCGGCCGTGGCCGTCGACGTGGCCGACCCCGAGGCCACCGCCCGCGCGCTCGCGGGTGCCGACGCCGCCTACTACCTGGTGCACGCCATGGCCGGCGGGACCGGGTTCGAAGCCCGCGACCGCGAACTCGCGGCTGCCTTCGGCCGGGCCGCCAGGGCGGCCGGTGTCGGGCGCATCATCTACCTGGGCGGCCTGGGCCGGGGCGACCTGTCGGCCCACCTGGTCAGCCGCCAGGAGGTGGGCGCGGTGCTGGCCGCCTCCGGTGTGCGGGTGGTGGAACTGCGCGCCGCGATCATCCTCGGGGCCGGCAGCATCTCGTATGAGATGCTGCGCTCGTTGACCGAGCGCCTCCCGGTCATGGTCTGCCCGCGCTGGATCACCACCCGGCTCCAGCCACTGGCCGAGTGCGACCTGCTCGACTACCTCGCCGGCTGCCTCGTCGCCCCGCAGGGCGTCTACGAGATCGGCACGCCCGACGTGACCGACTACGGAACCATGATGCGCTGCTACGCCGAGGCGAGGGGGCTGCGGCCCCGGCGCATCTTCACCGTGCCCTTCGTCACGCCTTCGCTGTCGGCCCGCTGGGTCGACCTGGTCAGCCCGGTCGACCGGCGCATCAGCCACGCCCTGATCGAGAGCCTGGTGAGCGAGGTGGTGGTCCACGACCCAGAGCGCACATACGCCGCCTTCGGCATCACCCCCCTGCCGACCAGAGAAGCCATCCGCCGCGCCATCAGCGACGAGGGTGACCGGGTCTCGGCCGGGGTGCTCGACGGCTCGGAGTCGCTCGGCACCGGCGTCTACGCCATGCGCTGCGCTGCGCCGCTGGACCCCGATCGCACCGAGGCGGTGCGAGACGACCTGGCCCAGGTGGGCGGGGACCTCTCCTGGTACGGCGTGGCCCGGGCCTGGGCGCTGCGCTTGGCGCTCGGCCGACTCTTCGGCGAGAAGCTCGGGACCCGGCGGCCCGACCGGCTCACCCCAGGAGCGGCAGCCGACTGGTGGGAGGTGGTGCGGGCCGACCCTGACCAGCTGGTGCTGGCCTCGGTCGGGTGGTTCTGCGGAGACGGCTGGCTCGCATGGCGCGTCACCGATGCGCCACCGCGCATGGAACAGGCGGCCGCCTTCCGGCCCAAGGGCCTTCTCGGCCTCGCCTACTGGTGGGCCCTGTGGCCCGTGCACCAGGTGGTGTTCCGGGTCATGGTGCGGGGCCTGGTCCGGCGCCGCACCGGCCCGGTCGCCGTCACCGTCCGGAACGCCAACCCCGTCGGATCGACCACGCCCGGCTGATCGATGGTGCGCGCCGTTCTCTGGTTCCGGCGGGACCTGCGCCTCGATGACCTGCCCGCCCTGCGGGCCGCAGCGGAGGCCGGACCCGACGGCGTCGTCGCGCTCTTCGTGGCCGACCCCGCCCTCCTCGGCCCGGCCGGGCCGAACCGGCGGCGCTTCCTGGCTGCTGCCCTGGCCGCCCTCGACACCGAGCTCGGGGGGGCCCTGGTGCTGCGCCGGGGCGACCCGGCCCGCATCGTCCCCGCAGTGGCGGCCGAGGTCGGGGCCACCGTGGTGGCCGCCACTGCCGACTTCGGTCCCCACGGCGCCGCCCGTGACGCTGCGGTGGCGCGGGCCTTGTCGGCCGACGGACGTCGGCTGATGACGGTCGACTCCAACTACGCCGTCGCCCCGGGCCGGGTGCGCAGTGGGGCTGGCACGCCGTTCAAGGTGTTCACCGCGTACAAGCGGGCCTGGGAGGCGACCGGGTGGCTGGGCCCGTCCCGGGCCCCCGCCGTGCGGTACCGGTACCTCCGTAGCGACAGGGGCGCCTGTCCCCTGGAGTCCGGCCTGGCCGCTCCCGGGTCCCACGGCCTTCCCGATTGGTGGGAGGGCCTCCCCCTCGGCCCCGCTGCGGCGCTCCCCGATGCCGGGACCGCCGCGGCGTGGGACCGGCTCGAGCGTTTCGTGGCCGGGCCGCTGGCCGACTACGACCGTAACCGCGACTTCCCCGCGGTGGCGGGCACCTCGGGCCTCTCGCCCTACCTCCGCTTCGGCTGTGTGCACCCGCGCAGCGCACTGGCGCTCCTCGGGTCGGGGCCTGGGGCCGAGCGCATGCGGACAGAGCTGGCCTGGCGTGAGTTCTACGCCGACGTGCTCTGGCACCGGCCCGACTCGGCGCGCGCTCCGCTTTTGGAATTCGGCGCCCGGCTGCGCTGGGACACGAACGAGCGGGCACGGGAGCGGTTCGCGGCCTGGGCGACAGGGACGACCGGCTACCCCCTGGTCGATGCCGGCATGCGCCAGCTGCTCGCCGAGGGCTGGATGCACAACCGGGTGCGGATGGTTACGGCCAGCTTCTTGGTGAAGGACCTCCACCTCGACTGGCGGCTCGGGGCCCGGTGGTTCATGTGGCACCTGGTCGACGGCGACCTCGCCTCGAACCAGCACGGCTGGCAATGGGTGGCCGGCACGGGCACCGACGCCGCCCCGTTCCACCGGGTGCTCAACCCATCGCGCCAGCAGGAGCGCTTCGACCCGACCGGGGCATACGTCAGCCGCTACGTGCCTGAGCTGGCCGCGCCCGATCACGACGCCGCCAAAGGGAGTGCCGAGCCAGATATGGTTCCACGCCCCGGTGGCCTGGTCGACCACGCGGCCGAGCGGCACGAGGCGCTGGCCCGCTTCGCCGAGGCGCGCCGGCCGCCCGGCGAGCGTGAGTGAGAACCCGTCGACGGACCGAGGTCCGCACCTTAGATCCTCGATTCGGTGGTTCCGGCTCGGAAGATCTGACCCCGGGCCGGGCCTCGCTACAGGGCGAAGACCCTGGGCACGGTACCCGGCATCGGTCCGTCGGCGTATCGCTCCGGAGGTTGCTCAACAACGATCGCGAGCACTGCCAACCAACCATCACCGCACCGAGGACCAGGGCGACGCCGCCGAGGAAGACCACGAAGGTTGGGACCCCCGGCTCTCCCGCGGCGGCCGGGCCCGTGAGGGCCGACGTCACCGTGGCCATGAAGTGGCCGGAGTCCAACCCCGCGCCGTGGGCGACGGCTGCGCTCATGGCGTCGGTCACCGCCAACCCGAGCTGCACGAGCTCGACCGCCACCGCCGTCAACAGGATGGCCAGAGGGACGTTGAGGAGTACCGAGCGCACCAGCATCGACGCGTCCTGCCGGTAGATCGACTGGACGATGCCGAGCAACAGGAGGGGGACGATGACCACGCCGGACAGCGCGGCCATGGTCTCGTAGTGGGCGGTGAACCACGAGGCCCCGAGGTCGACACCGGTGGTGGAGCCCAGCACGTTGCCGATCTGCGCCAGCAGCCACACCGCGCCTGCCGACACCCAACTGCCCAGTGCGTCGAGAACGCTGCCGACACCGAAACCGGCCAGCTGGGAGGCGGCGGATGCGACCGCGCCGGTGGCGCCGGACGTGGCCTGGCAGATCGGGCCGAGTCCGGCCGCGCCGAGTGCACCGGCGGCCGAGGGGCACGTGGCACCGGGCACGACCGGAAGGGCCACGGCGACCAGCACGTCAGTGGACGCCCTGTCCGGCGTTGAAGAAGAAGTTGACGATGGCCGGCCCCGCCCCGATCAGCAGGGCGGCCAACCCCGAGATGAGCACGGCGCGACGGCCGACGAACGTCTGCTGGTAGTTCTGGCCGTGGGAACCCAGGGCCCACGCCGCCGCACCGATCAACAGGCCCACCAGGGCCAGGGCCAGGGCCCAGGCACCCAACCCGTTCATCAGGTTCTGGAGCACCTGGCCACCGGGGAGCGCGTTGGGGTCCGGTGCGAGCGTGACGTCGGTGGTCCGTGCCGGTGCCCCACCCGCTGCCGCTCCGAGAGGGCCGGGTCGGGCGCGAAGCAGCTGGGTGGCCAGCGCGTGGGTGGCCGGCAGGTGGGTGGGGACGAGTTCGAGGATCATGCGCCAACAGTAGGGAGCCTGGCGCCCCGTTTCAATACCTTTTCCTACTTTTCATGATTTTTCGTGTCTTCTCATGCAGAATTCACCCGACCCGCCAGGCCTGTCATGCTTAGGCGGTGAAGCCGTACGTGATCGGGTACATCGTCTTGGGCGCCGTGGCTGTCGTGGCCATCGTCGTGGCGGCCAGGCTGGGCCGCCGGGCGGGACGCCGGAGCCTGCAGCAGCGCCTGACCGCACTGTCCAACCGGTTGGGGGTGGACCCTCCCGACGAGGGCGGGATGGAACCGGTGCTCAGCCACCTCGAGCGGGTGACCGGCGAGGCGGCGGAGGCGGTCACCGAGGCCAGCTCGGATGCCATCCGGCTGCGCCGGGCCCTCGACACGCTTCCCCAGGGGGTCATCGTGTGCGACGAGAACGGCGAGGTCGCCTTCCGCAACGCCAGGGCGTCCGACCTGATGAGCAACCGGCATGGCGATGCGCTTGCGGCCCAGGCGGTGACCGAGCTCCTCGAGAACGCCTGGCAGGACGGGACGGCCGAGCGGACCCTCGACCTCTACGGGCCGCCACGCCAGACGCTCACCGTGCGGACCCGG
>Ga0075520_1000596_pt1 | contig 16335 bp, 9 predicted proteins | sample NGEPerB_FD_75100 | JGI IMG/M metagenome (GOLD analysis project Ga0075520, IMG submission 75100) | Arctic peat soil microbial communities from the Barrow Environmental Observatory site, Barrow, Alaska, USA - NGEE PermafrostAB12-B | ecosystem: Environmental > Terrestrial > Soil > Wetlands > Peat ... | reverse complement strand
TGGCAGAATCTCTGCTCAGCAGGTACGAGGTGATGGCAAAGCGTAAAGCCGGAATTATGCCATAGAAGAGTATCCAGGGCGAGTAAGGACTATTAACTATAAAATATTAAATAGTGAAAATACAGCGGAGGTTTTACCATGAAGAAAGTTAATGAAGGATCGCGATGCTCTTACACTGTAAATGACACAGGTGTAGCCCTCATGGAGATCGACAACCCGCCCATGAATGCGCTCAGTTGGAGCGTACTGGGTGAGATCCGGGACACCCTGCTCAAGGCCATTCATGACGAAGAAGTGCGGGTCATCGTATTTACCGGTGCAGGAAAGGCCTTCATCGCAGGAGCGGATATCAGCGAACTGAACGACTTTACAACCGCTAAAGAAGGGGCGGAATCCCTCATCAACGGTCAGGAACTCTCTAATCTCATGATGCATGCGGACAAGCCCATTATCGCCGCCATTAACGGTTTCTGCCTCGGCGGCGGCATGGAGATGGCCCTGGCCTGCCATATCAGACTGGCGGACGAGACAGCCAACCTGGGATTGCCGGAAATTAAGCTTGGCATCATCCCGGGCTACGGTGGCACCCAGAGGACGCCGCGCCTCATTGGCAGGGCCCGAGCTCTTGAACTCATCCTTTCGGGAAATTTTGTCAACGGCAGACAGGCCGAAGCATACGGACTGGTTAACCGGGCTGTGCCCAAGAGGACTGTCGTGGAAGAAGCCATGAAACTTGCCGACGCCATATCATCAAAAAGCCGTATCGCTGTTGGGGCCGCTATCCGTGCAGTTGGCGAAGGATCGGCCATGGATCTGCACACGGGAATGAAGCTTGAACGCGAGATGTTCGGCATATGTTACGCGAGTGAGGACAAGAAAGAGGGCGCAGCAGCCTTCATGGAAAAGCGCACACCTAAATTCAAAGATAAGTAGGAGATAATAAATGGCCAGCACCTTAGTGGATAGAAGGGACATGGATTTCGTGCTCTATGAGCAACTCGGCATTACAGCACTGACCACATCGGAAAAATACAGCCATTTTTCGAAGCAGGAATTCGACATGGTTTTGGATCAGGCGGTGAAGTTTGCCCAGAACGATCTGGCTCCCACTAACGTCGACGGAGATCGCATCGGAGCCCAGTGGAAAGAGGGAAAGGTCACCCTGCCGCCATCTTTCCACGGACCTTTGCAGCAGTATGCTCAGCAGGGATGGGTGGCGTCCGTTGAAGAGCCGGAGTTCGGCGGACAGGGATTGCCGCTTACCCTGTTCACTGCAGCGTACGAGGCCTTTGTGGCCGGGAACATGGCCATGAGCCAGTACATGACCCTCACCCACGGCACAGCCCTGCTCGTCAAACTCTTTGGCACAGAGGAGCAGAAACACCTCTACCTGAAAAAGCTCCTTGGCTTTGAATGGGGAGGGACCATGTGCCTCACCGAATCCGGTGCCGGGAGCGATCTTGCCCGTATCATCACCAGGGCGGAAAAGATTGATGACCGATATTACCGGATCACAGGCCAAAAATGCTTCATCACCGCAGGGGATCATGACGGCAAGCCCAACATTATCCATGCCGTGCTGGCCAGGGTGGACGGCGATCCCGAAGGAATCAAGGGGATTTCCCTTTTCATCGTTCCCAAGCACCGCGTGAATCACGACGGTTCTCTGGACAAGTCCAACGACGTTTCCTGCTCAGGCATTGAGCACAAAATGGGCATTCGTGGAGCCGCAACCTGTTCGCTTATCTTTGGTGATTCCGGCGAATGCATCGGTGAACTGCTCGGAGATCGCTGCAAGGGTATCCAAGCCATGTTCTACATGATGAACGAGGAGCGGCTCGTTGTGGCCATGCAGGCCCAGGGCCTTGCCGGTACGGCATACTTGAATGCAAGGGATTACGCAAAGGAGCGCATTCAGGGAACAGACATCGCACAGAAAGGGGCTGCGGCAAAACCGGTTTCTATCATTGCTCACCCGGATATTCGCAGATCGCTCCTGTGGATGAAAGCTTATGTGGAGGGACTCAGGGCTCTGAACTATTATACCGCTTTTTGTATAGACAAGCGCAATTCCACTGCTGACGAACAGGAGCAGAAGCAGTTGTATGGTCTGATCGAATTTCTGACGCCCGTCTGCAAATCATACACGAGTGATATGGGATTTCAGGTATGTAATGCGGCCATTCAGGTATTCGGCGGATACGGATACTGCCAGGACTACCCCGTGGAGCAGTTCACCCGCGACTGCCGGATTACAGCAATCTACGAGGGAACCAACGGCATCCAGGCCATTGATCTGCTCTCCCGGAAGATTTCCATGTCCAAGGGGAAGGTTCTGAAACACCTGATAGCAGAGATTGACAAGATCATCGCGACCGCAGCCGACGTGCCGACCTTGAAAAAAAATGCCTCAGCAGTCAAGATGGCCCGGACACAGATGCTTGATGCTGTTTCTCATCTCACCGCTCAGATTCAAGCCGGTCGAGTGCATGATGCATTCATGAGTGCCAGCCCCCTGATGGAGATTGTGGGGGACACGCTGCTTGGCTGGATGCACCTGTGGCAGGCGATTATAGCAAACGAGCGGCTTAATAAACTTTTTGAAGAGAAAGGAGCTCGAGACAATGAGCAACGCCGCAGTCTTGTGGCCACCGATGAGGAGACCTCCTTTTACAGCGACAAGATTCACTCGGCGCAATTTTTTATCTCGCGGGTTCTCCCCGTTATCCAGGGCAAGGTTATAGCCCTGAGCAACGAGGAATTCTCACTGGCTGATGTGTACGAGACCTGTTTCAGATAGCATAGGAGCTGCCTTGTGAGAAATGATGTGTTGAAAGACCAGGGCACATACTCGACCGGAGGAAAAAGCCCTGCACTATCCAGCATTCCTGGAAAGACACGGGAAAGATAAATGAGCATATAAAATGAGGAGATGAACATGAAAGACCTATCGGCAGCACAAATCAAGGAATTAGACAAGTATTACACCAGCCCAAATAACCTTGTAGATCTCTTTGAGTCCAGCGTGAAGCATTGGCCAGACAACAGACTTTTTGGTACGAAGAATCAGACGTCAGGACAGTATGAATGGGTGACCTACAAGCAGGTAGCCGACAGGATTGATAACCTCCGGAGTGCCTTGAAAAAACTTGGCTTGTCAAAAGGCGAGACCGTCGGCGTCATTCTCAATAATTGCACTGAATGGTTTATCTGCGAGCAGGCTGTTCATGGTCTGGGCGGTGTTTTTGTTCCCATGTACCTTCAGGAGCTTCCAAAAGTCATGAAGTATATCTGCACCGACGCCGGGATGAAGTTTCTGTTTGCCCGCGATAAAAGCATTTATGAAAAAATCAAGGATTTCAAAAAAGATGTTCCCACCTTGAAAGAAATATTTGTCGTTTACGGTGAAGGCGAGAATTCCATGAACGCCCTGGAAGAAATGGGCAAGAAAAACCCCGCGCCGTCCATCAAACCCGCCTGGTCGGATATGGCCAACATCGTCTATACCTCCGGTACAACCGGCGATCCGAAAGGCGTTGAACTCTCTCACGGGAGTCTTACTTTAAACGGGCGTCTCGGGTTAGACTCATTCGGTATAAATGAAACCATGCATATAGTGGCCATTCTTCCCTGGGCGCATGTCTATGGCCTTGCCACTGACCTGCACCTTTACATCGCTGCCGGCGGCGGCATTGCTTTCGCCGAATCCGTGGAAAAGCTGATTCAGAACTTCCAGGAAGTCAAACCCACAGGGCTCTGCGTTGTTCCCAAAATTGTCAACAAGGTTTATGACACGATTCAGGTGGGGGTTGCCGCCGATCCTACTAAAAAGATGTTTTTTGACGCGGCCGTCGCCGAAGCAATCAAAAACAGAGATCTTACGGAGAAAACAAAAGAGTTTAAAGATTACGACGCGCTGGTTTTTTCCCAGGTTCGCAATGTTTTCGGTGGGGCTCTGAAATTCTTCGTCACCGGCAGTGCAATGGTCAAACCGGAAATCGCTATGTTCTTCCAAGATATCGGTCAACCGACCTACGATGGCTACGGCATGACGGAAACAGGACCGGTCATTACCTCCAATACCCCCAAGTACGGCAACAAATTGGGAACTGTCGGCAAGGTGGTTAAAAACATGCACGTGGTGATTGATAAATCCCGTGTTGGAGAAGACAGCAAGGACGGCGAAATATGCGCGTATGGTGCTCATGTCATGATGGGGTACCACAATAAGCCAAAGCAAACAGCGGAAATCATGATGCCGGATAAATGGAACGGTTTTCCCGGCATCCGCACCGGCGACCGCGGCTGGCTTGATGAAGAAGGCTACCTGCACATTACCGGCCGCTTCAAGGACGAATACAAACTGGCCAACGGCAAGTATGTCCATCCGGAAGGCATTGAAAATGAAATTAAATTGATCCGCTACATCCTCAACGTGCTGCTTTACGGCGACGGCAAAGACTACAACGTGGCTCTTGTTGTTCCCGACTTTGCCGCACTGCAAGCCGATGCGAACACCAAAGTGTTTATGAAAGACACATTGGAAGAATCCCTGAAGAACAAAGATTTGCAGGATTATCTGTCCAAAGATATTATTGCTCACCTGCGAAAGATTTATGGCGGCTACGAAGTGCCGCAGAAGTTCCTTTTCATCGCTGAAGACTTCACAGTGGAAAGCGGTATGCTGACCCAGACGATGAAGCTCAAGCGGCCGTTAGTCATGAAGAAATACGGGGAAAAACTTAATGCGCTTTATAATGAATAAAAGCTAAAGGAGTAAGAATATGGAAGACAAAATCCCTCGCTCGAAAGATGACTATACCCCGGAGGCTATCGTTGCCCGCCACGACTTTATCAAGGAAAAAACCGGCGTGGCCGTGAATCATGTCGGCCGCCATTCCTTCGACCCGTCCGTGCTCAAGGGCAATATTGAAAGCTTTATCGGTGTTGCCCAGGTGCCTATCGGAATTGCCGGGCCCCTGCTGGTGAATGGCGAACATGCCCAGGGAGAATTCTACGTTCCCATGGCCACCACTGAAGGCACCCTCGTGGCCAGCTATAACCGGGGCATGAAACTCGTTCATGAATGCGGCGGAGTAACGACCACTATCGTGGATGACGCTATGCAACGCGCCCCGGTATTTGTCTTCGACAACGCCCGCGATGCCAGGAATTTTTCGCACTGGGTTATTCAGCATTTCGCCGAGATCAAGGAGGTGACCGACAAGACCACCTCCATCGGCAGGCTCAGGAATATCGAACACTATGCGGCAGGCAAGCTTTTATTTTTGCGCTTTAATTTTACCACCGGCGACGCTGCGGGACAGAATATGGTCGGCAAGGCCACTTTTGCCGCCTGCGAGTGGCTGAAAACCAAGTACCCAACCATCCGGCACTATACTCTCTCCGGCAATATGGATACGGACAAGAAGAGTTCTTTCCTTAACAGCCTGCACACGCGCGGCAAGCGGGTCATTGCCGAGGCAGCCATTCCCGGTGATCTCATCACTAATATCGCCAAGTTCCCGCCCGGCGAACTCTTAAGGCTGCGCAATATAACCAATACCGGCGCCATGCTGGCCGGATCAAGCAATAACGGTATGCACTCGGCCAACGGAATCACGGCCATCTTTATCGCCACGGGTCAGGATGCGGCCAATGTGGCCGAGTCCTCGCCGGCGATTGTTTTTGCCGATCAACAACCCGACAACAGTTATTACTTTTCGATTACCATCCCCTCCCTGATTGTTGGGACCTATGGCGGGGGCACTGCGCTGGCTACACAACGCGAATGCCTGGAGATCATGGATTGCTACGGCGCCGGCAAGGTAGGCAAACTGGCCGAGATCATTGCTGCTACGGTGTTGTGCGGTGAACTTTCACTATTAAGCGCCATCCTGGCGCAAGATTGGGTTTCTAGTCATGAGAAGATGGGGAGAAACCGCTAGCTCCGCTTCAGTTAATCTATAAGGACTAGATCTGCATGAATTACATAATATCCGATAGGTGATTTTAATGCCGGAGGTCAAGAAAGCTCTGGTTGTCGAAGGGGGCGGGATGCGCGGCATCTTTGCTGCCGGCGTGCTCGATACGTTTATGCATGAGAGATTTAATCCTTTTGATCTCTTCATCGGGGTCTCGGCAGGGGCGGTATCGCTCGCCTCATACCTCTCCGGGCAGTATCAGCGATATTACCGGCTCAGCACCGGACCCATGCAAAAAAAAGAATTCATCAGTCTTGCAAGGTTCCTTGCAGGCGGCCACTTCATGGACTTGGATTGGCTGAGGGACTTCTCCTCAACCCATGATCCACTGGACGTGAGGATGGCCGTCTGCAACAAATCACGTGAATTTCTGGTTGGTGTTACGGATGTACAGTCAGGGAACCCTTTGTTTATACGGCCTGATGCCGCTACTCTTCTTGATACACTATTGGCATCAAGTGCTTTGCCCATCATTTATCGCGGTTTTGTGAAACTGGATGGACGGCTGGTCGCAGATGGCGGCGTAGCTTCTCCGATACCCGTGAAGGAAGCGTACCGGCGAGGTGCCCGGAGCATAGTTGTGATTCGCACCAGAGCAGCGAACCAATCAAAGGGCTGGTTTATTGACTCGCTTCTGGCCATGCTGTTTCTACGCGGACATCCAGTGCTCTCTTCGCAGATCCGCAGGCTCCACCGCGTATATCAGGATGCCGTACAATTTATTCATAATCCGCCCGGTGATGCCCGTATCTTTGAGATCACGCCACCGTTACGACTCCGCTCGACAAGAATCCGGTCAGGCCATGAATTCTTGAAGGCCGACTATGAGATGGGCCGACGGGTGGGATCGCAGTTTGTCATGAAATCCCGATTGTTTCAAATGGAACATATTACTGAATAAGGAGAATGGAATATGAAGAAGAATATCTTTTACTTGCCATTGATAAACGTGTGGCGAAACTGACGGCCATGAGCAATAACCCGTCTCATACATTAAAGGGTATCATGCTTGAACACGATGCCCTGATGACAGAATTGGAAGAAAATGAAGATTTTGGAGGATTATATGAGTAACTTGATGAACGCAAAACAGTATGAAGAAAGTTTACGGAAGCTGAACCTGAAGGTCTATATGTTCGGCAAGCGGGTGGAGAACGTGGTGGACGATCCCATTATCCGGCCTTCCATGAATGCGGTGGCCGCCACCTATGAGTATGCCCACAAGCCTGAATATGAAGATCTACTGACAGCAAAGTCGCACATCACGGGACAGAAAATCAATCGCTTTACGCATATCCATCAGAGCGTCGAAGACCTCGTGAAAAAAAGCAAGATGGGGAGATTGATGGGCTCACTCACGGCCTGCTGCTTTCAGCGCTGTGTGGGCATGGATGCCCTTAACGCCCTGTCCATTACCACCCATGCCATCGACGAACAGTACAAGACGGACTATTACAAGCGGTTCCTGAAATATCTTGCCTATGTTCAGGAGAATGATCTGGTGTGCGACGGCGCCATGACGGATCCCAAGGGCGACCGCTCCCTGCCTCCTTCGAAGCAGCCTGATCCGGACATGTACCTTCATGTCGTCGAAGAGAGGCCTGACGGTATCGTGGTAAGCGGTGCCAAGGCCCATCAGACCGGTGCGGTGAACTCCCACGAAATCATCGTCATGCCCACTATCACCATGCGGGAAGAGGACAGTGACTATGCGGTCTCGTTCGCTCTGCCTGCCGACACCGAGGGCATCACTTATATCATGGGCCGTCAGTCCTGCGATACACGCAAACTCGAAGGCATGACCTTTGACCGGGGCAACATGTTCTATGGCGGACATGAAGCGCTCGTGGTTTTCGACAGGGTATTCGTTCCATGGGACCGAGTGTTCATGTACAAAGAGCATGATTTTACGACTCAGCTCGTGGAAAACTTCGCGGCCTACCACCGCCAGAGCTATGCCTGCAAGGTGGGGGTGGGTGACGTGCTCATCGGGGCAACTCAGACGGCAGCAGAGTACAACGGCACCGAACGGGCATCCCATGTGAAGGACAAGATCATCGAAATGAATCAACTCAACGAGACCCTGTTCTGCGGCTGTATTGCCTGTGCATCCCAGGGGCATAGAGAGAAAAGCGGAACGTATCTGGTGGATGTTTTGTTAGCAAACGTACACAAGCAGAATATCACCCGCTTCCCATACGAGATAGCCCGGATTGCCCAGGATATCGCGGGTGGACTTATGGTCACCTGCCCGTCAGAGCAGGATCTGAGATCGCCGGAGACAGGGAAGTGGGTCGAGAAGTACTTCAGTGCAAGGTCCGGGGTTTCCACGGAGCACCGGCTGCGCATTCTCAGACTCATCGAAAACATCACCATGGGCACGGCAGCAGTGGGCTACCTCACCGAGTCCATGCACGGCGCCGGATCACCCCAGGCCCAGCGCATCATGATTGCGCGCCTTGTGAACATGAAAGAAAAGCAGAAGATCGCCAAGCTGCTCTGCGGGATAGATGCAGACGATAAAAAAATAGAATAACAGTAAATGGAAAGGAATAGGACAATGTATAACAGAGACGACATCGTAATCGTAAGTGGAGTAAGGACGCCATTTAGCAAGTTTGGCGGAGCATTAAAAGAGATCCACAGCACGAATCTTGGAGTGATCGTGATGAAGGAAAGCCTCAAGCGAGCGGGGCTGAAAGGTGAAAACATTGACGAGCTCTACTATGGTATGTGCGATCAGGCCGAGGCCGCGCTCTACGACAATGTTAACGCCCGTCAGGCACTCTTGAGAGCAGGACTTCCCGACACGCTGGTATCTCTCACCATCGACAGGGCATGTTGCTCGTCACTTTGCGCGGTCCAGCTGGGCCGGAGGGCCATACTTTTAAACGAGGCCGACACTTGCATGGCTGTGGGGGCCGAGAATATGAGCAATACACCGCTGCTCATAAATGGACACCGCTGGGGATCGGGCATGAAACCGCTTCTTGTCCAAGACTACCTGAACCCCATCACCTACCGGGAATACACACCTTTGGGGAAGGACGCGGGTGAAATCGCCATTGAATATGATATCACTAGAGAAGAGCAGGATGCCTGGGCAGTTGCCTCGCACAAAAAATGGGCCCAGGCCGACAAAGATGGTCGCTTTGATGAAGAGCTGATGCCGGTGGAGATTCCCCAGAAAAAAGGCATTCCCTTCATATTCAAGAAAGATGAATTGCCCCGGCCAGACACGACGATGGAGGCTTTATCCAAACTGAAAACCATCTATGGAAGTCCCACGGTTACGGCAGGCAACGCACCCGGACTAGATGCAGGTGCAACGGCCCTGATCATTATGAGGAGATCAAAGGCTGAAGTATTGGGGATAAAGCCCCTTGCCACCATCGTATCCGTGGCGAGCGGCGCGAGCGAGCCGCGAAGGATGGCAGAGCTTCCGGGTTTCGTCATTCAAAAGGCGCTTCAGCGGGCATTGCTTATCATCGACGACATGAAACTCATCGAGATCAACGAAGCCTTCGCCGCTGTTACGCTGGTGTCAACCAAAATCCTTGCCGATAGGGATAAAGCAAAGTGGAAGGAACTCATGGCAAGGACCAACGTGAATGGCGGCGCTATCGCCATCGGACACCCGGTGGGTGCCAGTGGCGGACGCATCCTCATGACCATGATGTATGAACTTCGGAGAAGAGGTGGTGGCTATGGCGTAGCCGGTATCTGCGGAGGATTGGCTCAGGGAGATGCGGTCATCATCAAGGTGGATTAAAATCTACTTATAAAAGATCATATCGGTCAACAACGGTTGTCATGGTGATGACCATGCAAACAACAGAAGTCGAAAGAGATTTGTTGTTTGCATTTTGGGATACCTTGATTGTTAAGCTTTTTAATTGGATCATTACCGGTGTCATTTTGGCCACTCTGGCAGGCTTTATCTCGTGCTAGGCAGGTTGCGTTGAGCTAGGCTGGGAGCCCCTATTTGCTTACGTCTGTCGTAATGCATCGCAGAGACTGCAATCCATGACTTCTGATGCCTCAATTCCGCATAACCCTCAATGCACTTTAAGCAGTAGCAGAGATGCATGATGTAGTCGAGAAGTAGAGATATTCGTGGTAGCTACCGATAGAAGATATGCACTCTTTCTTTGGACAAGGCACTGGATGCATTTAATAAAGCAATAGAACTCGACTCGACAGTTGCAAATAATTATATTATCCGTGGAAATGCCTATGATAGCCTTGGCAACCACAATTAGGCCATTGCGGATTACGACAAAGCTATTGAGCTAAACGCAGAATTTGCACTTGCCTATTATAACAGGGGACTTGCCTACAGTGCATTTGGCAATCACAATTAGGCTATTGCGGACTGGAAAATAGCAGCTAGACTAGGTCTTAAAGAGGCACAGGATTATTTAAAACAGTAGGTGCCTGCTTGGTAAATCATTTGCCATCTTTCTTTTAGATAATAATGTGTAACGCATAATCGACTGAAAATAACAATCATCAACCGTGACTAAAATACTAGACTTCAATCGTAATAAATACTTTTCATGCCCGACAAACATCCACACTACAGCCCACATTTTGCGGTCTTTATTACCTTGACATACAAGCGTTTCCTGTATTTCCCACCGCAAAAAGGAAGTTCTCATCAAAAATTATTATTATTCAAAACTTCATTGACAAAACTTCTCCCATGGTGGTATTTGAAGCTGATAACGGATACAAGAGGTCTCACCGTAGTTGGTGATCATCTATCCATATCCAAATAATCAAAGAACACGGATACTAAGGAGGATGTGTTATGGATTTAAGAGATGCGTATTTTGTAGACGGCGTACGTACATGGTTCGGAAAAGCTAGGCAGGATGGCTTCTACTGGAACACACGGGCAGATGACATGGTTACGAAGGTCATGAAAGAGATCGTGAGAAGAAACCCTAATGTTCCATGGGGCGAAGTGGATGACAGTATCTGGGGTGCAACGACCCAGGTCGGAGATCAGGGAACCACTATGGGCAGGACGGTAGTATTTACCGCTGGTCTTCCCGAGACTGTCCCGGGGTTTTCTGTAGACAGGATGTGCGCAGGCGGCATGACATGCCAGGCTATCGGCTCGTCATTCATCAAATCAGGCGTTGCTGATATCATCATTGCCGGCGGTGTCGAACACATGGCCCACCACCCCATGGGGGCGGGTGCGGACCCGAACCCGCGGATTGTCACCGAGAAAATGGTGGAGCCGAAATATTTCAACATGGGCAACACGGCAGAAAAGCTCCATGACTGGCTCCCGGAGCATGGCGAGCAGCCGGTATCAAAGGATGAGGCGGATGAGTATGCCTTCCATGTCCTTCAGAAATACTTCAAGGCCCTTGATGAAGGTTACTACCATAAACACTGTGTTGACATGACGGTATTCTCCCCCGAAGGGTGGAGGGTTGCCGACCGTGACGAGCAGGCCAAGCGCGGTACCACACTTGAGAGTATCAAGAACCTCAGGAAGTTCCCGTTCAAGGCGGAAGGCCATGTCACTGCGGCAAACGCCTCGGGATTGAACGACGGTGCTTGCGTTTCACTCCTCATGTCGGGAAAGAGATGCAAAGAACTGGGGATTAAGCCCAAGATGAAGTTCGTCGGTGCCGCTTTCATGGGCGTAGATCCGTCCATCATGGGCTGGGGTCCAGTTCCATCCACGGAAAAGGTTCTCAAGAACTACGGCATGAAATTCGAAGATCTCGACATCATCGAGTTGAACGAGGCCTTCGCTGTACAGGCCGTCGGCTTCATGAAGCACTTCGGCATGAAGACTCCGGAAGATCCCAGGCTCAACCCTTATGGTGGAACCATTGCAATGGGCCATCCGCTGGCCAGCTCGGGCGTGCGCCTGAGCATGCAGCTTGCACAGGACTTCGAGATGAATCCGAAGGCAAAATACGGACTCACCACCATGTGCGTCGGGCTTGGAATGGGTGGTTCTATCATTTGGGAAAACGTCGTAGGGAAAAAAATTTAGGAGGATAATGCCATGGCAAAATATATAACAGAATGCAAACTCAGTTATTACCAGTCAAAGAAGGCTGGCAAAATAGCGATTGTCACAATGGACAACGGGCAGCTCTACAACGTCCCCAACACCTGGGGTGTCGAGGCTCTGGAATCGCTCAACAAGGTCATCGACATCGTGGAAAAGGATGCTGATGTAAAAGGATGGCTCCTTACCGGAAAGCCATATATCTTCAATGTGGGCGCTGACATCATGAGCGTTGACCCGACAGTAAAAAGGGATGCGGCTCTTGAGATCGGCGCACTTGGACACAAGACCTTTAAGCGGATCATGGATCTCAAGATCCCGACACTTGCCGCCATCAACGGTGCGGCCATGGGCGGCGGCGTCGAGGTAGGTCTCTACCACAAATACCGCACCATATCCAAGAGCCCGGGCGGTTGTGATCATTATGCGCTGCCCGAGTGCTTCCTCGGTCTTATACCGGGTTGGGGCGGAACACAGCTGGTAACCAAGCTGTGCGGACCAGAGGCGGCCATCGAGCTCATCATCATGAATCCGCTCACCATGAACCGTATGATCAATTCCAAAAAGGCCTTCGAGATGGGACTTGCGGATAAGCTTATCGCACCAGCAGAGTTCATGGATGAATCCTTAGCCTTACTGGAAAACATCATTACCGGCAAAGAGAAGATAGAGCGTAAGAAGGTGGATCCGAAGATGAGCGATGATCTGTACAATAAGACCAAGGCCGATATCGCCGGCAGGGTCCATTCAGGCGCATTGGGTCCCTACCGGGCGCTTGATCTCATCAAGGGCGCCGCAGGGTGGTCTCTTGATGAAGGGTTCCAGAAGGAGAACGAAGCATTAGCGGATATGATCACATCCGATCAGTTCAAGTGCGGAGTTTACTCTTTTGATCTTACCCAGCGCCGGGCCAAGAAGCTTCCCGGCAGGCCGCCGAAAGAAGTCAAAGGCAATAAGATCGCCAAAATCGGCGTCATCGGCGCAGGCCTCATGGCATCCCAGATGGCCTTATTATTCGCGCAGCGCTACCAGTGCCCGGTTGTCATGAAGGATATCAAACAGGAATTCGTGGACAAGGGTCTGGCATACGTCAGGGAGCAGCTTGCCAAGACGGCCAAAAAAGGCAGACTGACTGAAGCCGAGGCCAAGTGGATGGGTGAGGAAATCATCACCGGCACCGTGTCATATGATCAGTTCAAGGATTGCGACTTCGTGATTGAGGCCGTTTTCGAAGAAATGTCCATCAAACAGAAAGTTTTTGGCGAACTGGAAGCAGCATGCAAACCCGAGTGCCTGTTCCTTACGAACACCTCATCTTTGGATGTCGCCGAGATGGGCAAATTCCTCAAGGATCCGTCCCGCGTGGTGGGCTTCCATTTCTTTAACCCCATTGCCGTGCTGCCACTTGTCGAGATCATCAAGACGGACAAAACCAGCGATGTAGTCCTGGCAACAGCATTCGATATCGCCAAGAAGATAAAGAAGACACCTGTTCTTGTGAAGAATGCACCTGGATTCCTCGTGAACAGGATTCTGCTGGCGTGGATGGATGGCATTTTCCAGTGCATCGACGAAGGGGCCAATTTCATGCAGGTAGATAACGCAGTTGTCGAGATGGGCTACCCCATGTCGCCATTCACCCTTGCCGCGCTGGTGGGGCCTGCCATCTCTCTTCATGTGCAGGAAACCCTCAACAAGGCATGGCCTGACAGGTTCCCGGTAAGCGTAGGTCTCAAGAACCTCGTTGCAAAGGGCAAGAAAGCCATTCTTACCTTCACCGACAAGGGCATCGATGTCGACCCCGAGATCGCCGCAGGCTGGCCGCAGGGGAAAAAGAAGTTCACCGACGACGAGATCAGAGAGCGGGTTATGAACCGTGTCGCGATAGAGATCGACCATATCCTCAAAGAGGGTGTCGTGGCGAGCCCCAAAGATGTGGATACCGGTGTGATCATGGGTGCCGGCTGGCCGTTCTTCATGGGCGGTATTACCCCGTATCTGGATCAGAAAGGTATTTCGAAAAAGGTTTCGGGAAAGGACTTCCACCCGAACGGGTTTTTAGCAATAGAGAAGTAACATAAGTATAATTAACAATTGAGGAGCCGGGTGGCCTTTCGGGCTGTCCGGTTCCTTTTTTTTATCCTTTTAGCCCCTTTCCCCATCAAGGGGATATAAGTGTACGTTGTATTATTCCTGATACTTTGATGCGGATAAAAATATTATGAAAAACGTGCAATAATGATACAGGTAAACTTCTTGTTTTATTTCAGGTAAGCCGGAAGGGTTTCTTTCGAGATGACCACAGGGCCTACCTTAGGGCCTACCTTGCCGGAGGCTTGCAGCAGATGCAAATGTCTTCCCTGCCGGACGGCAAAATCGACATGAGCAACGTCCATTAGTTGAAGTGGTAATCCTCACTTGAATTCAACACGAAAATCATTGATAAGTAGTTGTACTCATTAAAAAAACAATTAATTGGGAATAATAATCTTCGCGGAAGCGGGTTGAGCAATTGAGGACTGATCATTTCTACCTTCCATTCATCCCTTACTTTTCACTCAAGCTTACGCGGTTCTTGCCTTTATGTTTCGAGGTATAGAGGGCCTCATCGGCCAAGCGGATAAGCTCTTCCTTTTCCCCTGCGTGCTGCGGAAACGCGGCGACACCTAAGCTGATGGTCACATGTAACCGCTCCTCGCCGTGCACAATCTCCAGACTTTCCACTATGGCGCGGATTTTCTCGGCAGCAATCATGGCTTGCGGCGCGTCCGTTTCAGGCAGGATCACGACGAATTCTTCGCCGCCGTAACGCGCCGTGACATCATTGGCGCGCAAGATATTTTTTACGGCTCTGGCCACACTCTTCAGTACCTCGTCGCCTGTTTGATGGCCGTAGGTGTCGTTGAAATCTTTAAAGTTATCGATATCCATCATGATGAGTGAAAAGATTTTGTTGTACCGGCGGGAACGATGCATCTCCTGATCCAGAAGGAGCTGGAAGTAACGGTGCACATAGAGCTTGGTCATGCCGTCGGTTGTGGCCAACTCGAAGAGCCTGGCGTTTTCGATGGATATGGCGGCCTGAGACAAGATGATCCGCAGCGGCTCGATACGCTCAGGCGTGAAGGCATTATCGGTTAGGTTGTTCTCCATGTAAAGTATACCTGATATCTTGCCCTTGCTCTTGATGGGAGTGCACAGGATCGATTTACACCTGTTGTTTATGATGTAAGGATCGTTTGTAAAGAGACCTTCCATAGAGGCATTCCCCAGGATGACGTCCTCCCCGCTCCTGTGAACATAGTTAACTATCGCCTTTGACAGCTCATTGCAGGCATCAAGAGGCATGGACTGCATTTTGGATAAGATGTCTTCCTTGCCTTCCTCCTCTGCGGCCTCGATGGAAAGGTTTCCGTCCGTATCAAGGATGAAGAAGCCTTTTTGGGCGCCTCCATTTACGATAGCCATCGTCATGATCGTTTTGATGAGTCTGTCCAGAATGATCTCGCTGGAAATGGCCTGGGAAACTTTCATGATAGTAGACATGTCCAGTGTGCTGGAGGTAATGCCTGTATCGGATGATAATGTTGTAGAATATGTATCCTCTACTGACCCGATCTTTGTCTTGTGCCTGATTAAGTATGGATAGGCCTTCTCCATCTCACGGAGTTTTGAGGTGGCGCCCCATCGTTCAAAACATTGATATGCATCCTCCATGCAAGATTTTCCTACCTTATCATAACCAATTGACAGATAGAACGTGGCGGCCAGCTCATTAGCAATAGCCTCATTTTGGGTATATTTGTTTTCGTGAGCGGATTTTATTGCCTCATCATAGAGGTTCATGGCTTTTTTGAGATTGCCTTTCATCTTCGCCAGCTCCGCTTCGACCAGGAGGTACTTGTGCTCAAAATTTTCCGGACAGTTTTTCATCCATATTTTCATTTTTTTCTGGTTACGCTTGATTGCGTGTTTATAGTGCAACCGTTCCTTAAATCCTAAAGAAGGGTACAGAGCGGCCAAGGTGAGCGAAGAATAGAAATTTACCTCCGGGCCATGCAGGCTTCCTATGGAAATCTTATTTTTTGTGAGTTCATGTAATTCCTTTACCAGTGGCGGACATGCGGAATATTCCCCAAATATATAGTGTATGCGCAATTTGGTAAGCGATAAATAATAGACGCCCAGCAAGTTTCTCTCATCCCGACAATACCGCATCTGATCTTCATCATCAAAATCCTTTGAATTCAACTTCCCCAGTGCTTCGGTTTCGCCTTTGAGGCAGAGGCACAGTTGAATGTTTTCACG
>Ga0075520_1000595_pt1 | contig 16350 bp, 17 predicted proteins | sample NGEPerB_FD_75100 | JGI IMG/M metagenome (GOLD analysis project Ga0075520, IMG submission 75100) | Arctic peat soil microbial communities from the Barrow Environmental Observatory site, Barrow, Alaska, USA - NGEE PermafrostAB12-B | ecosystem: Environmental > Terrestrial > Soil > Wetlands > Peat ... | reverse complement strand
TCACGAGAACCAGCGGAGAGAGCAATCCGAACCATTTCGAGCCAATTTAACCTGCGTTGGTGTGCAAAGTCGCGTGTCGCCTGAAGATTTTGCCAACGCTGCTCGAAGGGTTCGAATCCCTCCAGGAGCAAGGATCACTGGATCACTCGTCAAGAAGAGCAGCCAGCAATGCTTCGGCCGCGCTGGTGTCGCCACACCAAAGGCCAACCAGCGCTGCCATTATTTCACCGCGACTCGGACGGCGCGACTTGTCTGAAGTTTGCATACCTTCCCGCGGCGGATCACACAGTTGCGGGATTCCCGCGGACTGTGTGACAGTTTCCCGCGGGGCGTCACTCGGTGCACCGATGTTGCACTGTGGTGCACTCTGCTCGACGTCGAAATCGGCAGAATTGTCACTCAGTGCACCGCAATGACCACTCGGTGCACTCGATTGAGTACTATTCCTAAACCGAAGGTCGCACGTTCGACTCGTGTCGGGAGCGCTAGCGCGAAGCCCGCAAGAACATAACCAAAGCCAGCTGTTTCTGGAGCGGGATAGCGCAGGTAGGTCCAAATCCGACGCGACAGAACAGGACGGATTGGGACGCCAGAGTACGCCGGGCATGGCAATGGCGTGGAAATGGGATATTGGAATTGAGGTCAACCTCTGTGCGCTTTGCCGGCTGGAAATTTTGCCAACTATAGGGTGCGGGTCCGTGTGAGGAGTCCTATGAACCGGCAATGCAAGGTTATCCTGGAGAGGTTATTGAGTTGCCCGAAGTCGGTGGCCTTCATCATCATCGGCACTTGCGGAAAGCCACATGATTTACGTGCGGACGGGTTTTTGTTAACGACAGCCAGTTTCGCCAGAAACTAACTTGTGATAACGTCAGGGGTTCAAAATGCCCAAGCCCAAACGGCCTCAATCCACTTCGGATCTTGAGCAACAGCTGGCGATCCAGCTCGGATCGCTTGAGCGAAATTGCGGGGCATACGATGAGGGGGCGGAGGATGCTATCCTTGATATCGCCACAAGATTACGCGTATTGCTTCACGATACCGCGATGTCTCTCTCTCTCTTAGGGCAACTAGGCATCAAGACCTCGCTGCAGTTCTACGATTTGTCACTAACCATTCCAGATCTGGATCCCAGACTCCAGATGGGGGAGACGATTCTCGCTTGGACAACAACTTTTCCAACACCACGCTACGTTGCTATTCTGGATCATGGCCCCCCTCCAAAGAAGCTTTCGTTCGGCGAATGGTGGGAGGCATCTTGCCTCATGATGCATCCAGCTGGGCAGAAGCTAGGACGGAAAGAACTCATTCTCACTGTCTCCAACCAGGATGGGGGTGCTCACGTCGATTCCGGAATCGATGAAGACTATGCATTTTTCAAGGACGATGCGGTCATACACATGTATCGAAAGGGAAACGGGGAGTTCAAACCTATACCTGGTAAGACAGGGGCTTCAGTCAGGCAAGTAGCACATGAGGTGCTCAAATCCCTAAAACCAGGTTATGAAAAGATGCATCGACCAGAAGTCGCTCAATCAATGTGCGGCCCCGTGTATCCTATATTGGCACCTGACGCACCTGGAGTGACTTTCGGGACAGACACACCGTGCCCTTGCGGCAGCGGTCTGATCTTTAAAGTGTGTCACGGGCGGTCCGACTAACAGTCAGTGCCGAGCTAGCCCCGAAAGCAGGCGGTCAACGCATCCTCATTGTTGTATGATTCGTCCGCATACGCCAATCTCGATGTTACACCTTTACGCTGCCGCCCCCTGCGTCCAAGACTGGAAACGCAAAGTCGCTATGCGAGCGAAGCTATTTTGAGCCTGTAGTGGAGACGATTTCGAACCAGCAGCAGTTACCATTGGTCGTCACCACATAGCTCATGGAGAGCTGGAATTGCGCTGTTCTAAGTGCCTCTAAGAAGTGACCACATCCGGATTGTCACGAACAAATCGGTGTTCCTGCCGAGGCGTGAGCAACTCGAATTGCTCTTGCAGTTCTGCGGTTGCCTCGGTGAGTTCCACACGCTCGCGAGAAACCTCACCAAGAAACCTCACCCACGTTGGCGACCCGTCCGCAGTTCGCCGGCGATCGCCAGGTGCAAAATGTGCCAGCGCAATGGACTTACAGCTCAGACCTAAAGACCACACAACATTACGCCGACCTCGATGCCAACGACCTACGCGGCGCTATCAATCACCCGGCAAGTACCGAAAATAGGGGCGTTTCCGAAGTCCCCGCCGAGTAGGTCGCCATCGATTCGAAATTGAGCCATACTTTGGTGATGGCACCCGTCGCCGAAAAGCTCGACCCCGTCACCCTCTCACTGCTCAACGCTCCCGTTGATGACGAGCCGTTGACTGAGGAGGACTTGAAGGCCATCGCAGAAGCCGACGAGGATATTCGCCGTGGCGATGTCATGACCACGGAGGAATTGAAGCGAAGGCTTGGTTTGTGAGAGTCCTGATTTGGGGCAAGTCGAGCTTTCGTGACCTTGCCAAGCTCCCCCAGAACGTGAGTAGTCGCATCATCACCCGCCGACCAAACGTCAATCACCGTCATGACGGAACCTGACGCAGTAAGGGCGGGCCTCCGTGCCCGCCCACGGCCGACGCTTGGTTAACACAAGCGTCACTCCGCGGCAATCAGTGCAACGGCGGTGGCTGCGTCGATGACTTTCACGGGTGATCCGACAAAACCGCGGGGATCGCGGGTTACGATGGCGTCGCAATGGCAGGCTTCTGCGGCTGCCGCGCAGACGGCGTCTTCGAAATCGGTCCAATTCAGCGAGAGTGCGCGTCGCAGTACGCTTTCGTCAACGGGTGCGACTTTGAAGACGCGAATCATTCCGTCGACGGCACGACGGGCGAAGGCGGCGCCTTTGGCTCGGGCCACTAGATAGTGAATCGTCGTGAACCCGTGGGCGGGAACGAAGCCCTGCCCCCGTCCCGTCTCCAGCAATGCCCAAATCCGCGATGCTTTTGCGGCTTCGGCACGGTCCAACACGACGTCAAGTAGGATATTTAGATCGAGCAGTAGTCGCCGCACTGCTAACTTTTCCTTCATCGATATTTCCTGGCCAAGTGCCGCCCATAGTCCTTAGAGTCTGTCCCTTTGCCAGCACCTTTCAGCATGGCAAGCACGGGGGGGTCTTTGGCGGCCGGACCAGGGGAGATGGTGACTAGGTCTAGATAGTCCTCAACTATGCGCGAGACTGAGGTGCCGCGTTTGGCGGCGTAGCGTTTCGCGCGATTCACGACCTTCTCGTTCACGCTTAACGTGAGTTTCGGCATGTACGTATAATACTCGATAAAACGTACGTACGCCAATGTTTTCTGCCATCTTGTCCACGTGCCGCCACGCCAAATCAAGAAACGCATTGCGACAGTTACCCACTTTTGCCCTGGATCGCTGCCCAAAATGCGCGCACGTCTTCTAGGTTTGTGGTGCGTTGTGCTGGCGGTAGGCTAGCTAGTAGGCGTTGACCGTAACCGCGACGGTGAACGCGTTCGTCGAGCAGGGCCACAATCCCTTTATCGCGACTGGAGCGAATCAGACGACCAAAACCTTGTTTTAGGGCAATGGCTGCGGCGGGAAGGGCATATTCGGTGAACGGATTTCGGCCTTGCGCTTCGATGGCTAGGGATCGGGCGCGGACTAGCGGATCGCTGGGGACCAAGAACGGGATTTTTTCGAGAACGACTAGTCGCAGGGCATAGCCGACAACATCGACGCCCTCCCAAAAACTTGAGGTCGCAACCAGGACTTCGTTGCCCGCGGCGCGAAATCGGGTGAGCAATTCTGACTTCGGAAGCGAGCCTTGCAAGAGTAAGGGGCGTTGCAATTGTGTGCTGAGCAGTTTATGCAGAGCCTTCATTGAGCGCAGGGACGTCGTAAGAACAAACGCTCCACCACCGGTAATTTCGATCAAATTTGCGATCCGCTCCGCTGCTGCGGCAATAAACGCTTCATCTGTGGGCGGCGGCAAGTCCCTAGGAGTATATAAAAGCGCATGGCGCTTATAGTCGAATGGGGAATCTACCACTAGTTGTTCAACGGGGACGACGCCGTCAATCAGTCCCAATCTTTGGCGAATGTATTCGAATTGCTTGCCCTGCGTCGCTGTCCCTAATCCCGGGAACGTGGTCAAGGTTGCGCTCGTTAGAACAACGCTCGGAACCGACTCGAAAATCTTCACCCGCAATAACTCGGCTAAATCGATGGGCGAGGAGGTCAGCGATGTTCCGCGTTCACTTCGTTCGGTCCAAACCACGCGCCCGCGACTGGTCTCCATGAGCTCCCGAAGACGACTTCGTGTTTCGGTAATGCGGCGCACACAAATATCCAGTGCGTCTTTGATCGTCGCGTTTTTCGATTCAGGCTGGCTTGTCCGCAGCCCGGTCAGTCGCGCCACAGTCACTTCCGCCAAAGCAGCCAAGGCCTCTAAAATCGAATCCAATTGCAGCCAAGGATCTTTTGCCTGCGCGTGCATACTCTCAACGTCGACCTCGCGGCGCCCATTACCCTCTTTTGCGCAGCGCAGCGCATTGTCGAAGAAGTCCTGTGCCGCCGCGATCAACTGCCCGGTAAGATTTGCGGCAGCCTGTTGCTCGTCACTGATGCCAAGGCGACCGAGTAGCTCAAGGGATCGCTCAAGATCGCGGGCGAGACGAGTCAAAGCTTGCGACGATACTTTGATTCCGAAAAAGTCAGTCGCTATATCTTCAAGCTGATGGGCTTCATCGAAAATGACGACGTCGTAGTTTGGCAAGACCCGACCTGGATGCGCCCCACGTAGGGCCAGATCGGCAAAAAACAGATGGTGATTTACAATGACCAGCTGTGCCTGCTCGGCTTGACGTCGCATTTGAGTCACAAAACACCGGTCAAAATGGGTACACGCAGCGCCAATTCGTGTATCACTCGATGAGGTTACTTCGCGCCACTGTGGGTCGTCTTCGCTTAAGGTAGGGAGGTGACTGATGTCGCCTGAATCAGTCGTTTCGCTAAACTCATGAATTAGGCTGAGACTGCGCGCAGCGCGAGTTCTGTTGAGGCGACTCTGCAGATGCTCGGTTAGCCTTCGACGACAAATGTAGTTTGAAAGCCCCTTCATTACAGCAAATCTGGGTTCAAATCCCAAGGCCTCCCCGATCCAGGGCAGATCGTCATTGGCAATTTGGGCCTGCAGGGCGCGAGTCGCCGTGGATACTATAACCTTCTTTCCACTTTGTAGAGCGGGCACCAAGTACGCGAGTGTTTTGCCAGTGCCAGTGCCAGCTTCACACAAAAGGATGCGCTCGTCGACGAGGGCACTCTCGACCGCTTTGGCCATTTCAATTTGCGCGTCCCTTGGCTCGTAGTGCGGGTACTTGGCGGCAAAAGGTCCGTCTGGACCGAGGACTTTAGCGCTAAGGCTCATGCGGAATTGATCTTACGCAGGACTGGCTCATCTGTCGGCATCGGGCGGATCTTGAGGCGGAATCGTGCCTTGTACATCCAAATACTGTAGGCCCACGATTTGACCGCCCGCTTCGTCTTGAATCCACGCGACTCTAACGGGGCGCGGGTTCGAATCACCCGCTCCGAAGATGACAGTATATTCGGCAAATAACTCAATCGGATCTTCAACGACGATGCGTACACCGCCGCGACTCAGGTTCAGAGTCCAACCGATCGACTCTTGTTCGCCACGCGTTAGCGTGATCCGGTCGGACCCAGGCCGACGCGAGCCTCCCGCGCGCCGCCGCACTTGCGCCTGCGGCGGGTCATCGGGATCTGGGGATTCGGGACTACGTCCTGCCACAATACATTCCTTTACCAGAACGAAGCCTCAGATGAAAATAGACGGGTCCCCTATTACAGGTACAGGAGACGCCGATTTTCGGCGAATCCCAATTTTTCACTATATCTTCGCACGACGATTCTCGGAATTTTGGGCGGCGCGATTCCGATCGACTTGACGTCGCCCGCTTACGAGTGCCAAAGTACCATTCGGCCGTTTGACTGGTTGAGGTCGGCTACTCGGTCACTAGGCAAAGCATCCGATGAATTCATTCCTGACACCCTTGGAGCTCAAAAAGTTACTTATTGAGCAAGGGTTTGAAGTGTACCGCACGATTGGAAATCGCGTCTTATTGGCAGAGCGTGTCCGCGATAATTTGATCATGGACAGTAACGTTTCGGCCCTCGCAGCAGACGCCCTGGTCGCCCGAGTTGCGGTTCGCGCGCAGCAGGCAGATTTTCATGGAGATATTGAATCTCAGTTGTTTGCACGTGCATCTGAGGTGGCAAAAAGCGCTATTGCCCGAGGTTATCGTGAAGTTGACCGCACTATCGTGCCGATCATAGATCCCAGCGATCGATCGAGAACCCTGGACACGTGGTACGAAATTAGTTTTGAGCGGTCCGTGGAATCATTTGACGAATTGGTCGGTGAGCTCCATTTCCTGTTTTCTATGGAAAAGCTCGCAATGGACGTCCGGGGAGCGACCGGCTGAGCTGCCGATGTCCGTTGTCCATTGCCGGTTCTCGACCGTGTTGGGCCTCCGTGATATCTGCCCGCGCCCCCCATTGCAGATCGTAACGACGCTATGTCATGGGGAGCCCTAGGAGTGCGCTCCCATGATGATGAATTTGTTTCGAAGTGGCGGGCTGGGTCAGTGGATCGTAGCGGGTGTAGCCTCGCTCGTCATAGTGGTGTTCGTCGTGGAATTTCGCGCGGCGCGCGGTCCAGCCAACGCTAAAGTGACTGGTGACTGCGCCGTAAAGATGCCGGGCGTCTGCGTTCCATCCAAGGATTTCTTCGCGTCTTACGGGCTTGTAGTTCCACCTGGGGTGTCATCAAAACAAATTAAGTCCCTCCGTTTGCCAGAGCAAATTCTCGAGGGCATTGTTGAGCGTGAACTCTTAGTAGGCCAAGCGGAAAAACTGGGCATCGGGATCGGCTCTGATGATCTAGAGGGTCAGCTGATGCAAGGTCGTGCCTATGTGTCTCTCCCCGCGTCAGTTGCTCCAATTCTGGGGGCACAATTAGGCCTGTGCCCCCCACTCGGGCGGAACTACGGCTGTGCTCCCTCGGCGTCCCTTATGCGACTCATGTCCGTTCGTCGATCGCAGGACAACCGCTTCGACACTAAGAAATACGAACGTGAAGTGCGCGTCCGAACAAACCGCGGGCCCAAGCAATTTCGCGAACAGCAGGAGCGAGAGCTTATTGCATCTCGCATGCGAGATTTGATTCGAAGTAGCGTAAAAATCTCACATGAAGAAGCGTTTTCTCAGTATCAACGACAATCGGCCAAAGCAACAATTCGCTATGTGACCGTGGACCGTGATTGGTACGGTCGGCATGTCGCCGACCTGTCAGATAAGTCAATTCACGCCTGGGCAGAAAAGAATAAGGATCAGATTGACGAAGCCATCAAGGCGGAGAAGGACTACTTTGTTGCCGGATGCCCGTTGGTGAGTGAAATTGCACTACCGTTTGACGCCGAAGTGACGGACCAGGCCAAAGTCGATCTGCGCAAACAAATCGACAGCGCCTATTCCCGTGTTACCGCCGGCAAGGAGGAGTTCGAGCGAGTCGCTCGCCAGATCAGCCAAAGCGAGACTGCCACTTGGGGCGGTCGTGTTGGATGCCTGACGGAAACCACCGGGCCCGCTGCCAAGGAACTTCTCGAATCCGTGGTAACATTGAAGCCTCACCAAATTTCCGGTGTAATCGAAACGACACATGGTTTTTATATTCTTCGCAATGAGGGCCCCCTCACGCAGAACGCTGTGGAAAGCGAAGCTCGAATGACCGCTGCGCGCCGATTGGCCTCGCGGGCATTAGCGGACGCAGGCGCGAAGCAACTCGCTGAAAATCTGATCAAGAGCGCCAAGGCAGGGATTGATCTTGAATCCTCTTTGGCCTTGCAACTGGCACAATTGCTACCCCAATCACCGAAAAAGGCGGCGCGGAGCGACGCGACTGAACCAGATTCTGGCACAAGTAAGGCCCCCAAGGTCGTCACTTCCACTCCCTTTGCACTAGAAGGTTCGCCCGGCGAAGACTTCTCTCCTTTCTCCGGAGTGGGTCGCAAGGTATTCGCTCTCGAAAAGCCCGGGTCGGTTGTGGACGATCCAGTGATGACGCTGCGTGGGCCGGCCGCCATTACCCTAGTAGCGAAAGAGAGCGTAAGTCGCGAAGATTTCGAGAAGCACGCTGACGAGCTGATGCGTCAGTTGCAGGAGCTAAAGGGGCAAGCCGCACTGCAAGATTACGTGGCGCGACTACGCCGAACAATGTCCGGAAAGATTGAAATTTCAAGCGAGTACAAGAACCTCAAGATTCGTGGCAGTGACGACTAGCGGCGCGATTCCGTCGAATCGATGGGTCCTTCGGTTTCAATGGACATACCCAACTCTGCCCCTGATGTTTCGACGGTAAGCTTAGATTGTGGTCTAGATGTTGTTGGGGTGCGATTGCCCCACGCGCATCGGACCGTGATTGAGATGTTCACGCGTGTCGGATCGCGCTTTGACCCAAACGGATTGAGTGGAATCAGCCATTTTCTCGAGCACATGCTGTATCGCGGAACGCCGAGCCAACCAACACCTCACGCTCTCGCTCACGCTTTCGAAAGACTCGGTGGCAGTCTGGAAGCCGCAACGTTCGTTGATCACGGCATGTTGTCTCTCGAATTACCTACGGAAAACGCACTTTTAGCACTGCCGCTGTTCTGCGAGGTTTTCTGCAGCCCGGTACTGCATGGCATCGACATCGAACGTGCGATAGTGCGCGAAGAGATACTCGAGTCCTTGGATGATGACGACAAGTTGATCGATGCGGACGAGCTTGGGCGAAAGCTCTGCTTTCCAAAGCATAGCCTGGGCCAACCGATAACAGGCACGCTTGCCGATCTCAAATGTTTTGACATCTCGGCTCTGCGAGCTCACCACAGGGCGAGCTACACTACAAAAGCCTCAGTACTATGCATTGCGGGGCCGTTACTTTCTGAGTCAATGTTACCCGCGATCGAGCTGGCCTTTAATCAACAGCCGTCCGGCTCGCGACCTGAGGTTGAATCGCCGGCAGCCCAAAATGAGTCACGTTTCCAATTTATCTCCCACGTATCCAGCCAGACCGAATTGCGCTTAGTATTTCGATCACCTGGACAACACGACGCGGCTGAGCCAGCCATTGAACTGCTATTGCGCGTGCTGGATGACGGCATGAGCACGCGGCTGTACCAACGGATCTGTAACACGCTCGGGCTTTGCTACGACGTGAATGCATACTATGAAACTTGGCAGGACTGCGGCGTCGTTGAGGTCGCGGCAGATTGTGCCCACGAACGCGCTGAAGCCTTGCTCAGAGAACTTCTTGATCTACTAATGCGCCTGCGCGACGACGGACCCACCGAGGACGAGCTAACGCTCGCACGCAATCGTCACCGCTGGCAAATCGGTCAAATGTTCGATGATCCCACGGAAGTCGCGAGTTTCTATGGGTTTGCTCGGCTTTCCGGCTTGGCCCCAACTGTACAAGCGCGTCTTGAAGAAGTGGATGCCGTGAATCTCAACGCGGTAAAGCAAGTGGCGCGGCGCATCTTTGTTCCGGAGGGGTTGAATGTCGTGGCCGTCGGTCAACTCCCGAAACGAACTCGAACAAGTCTTGAGCGTGCCGTAATGGCATATAGGTAATCAATTATTCGCAACGTGTCGCGGGCCTGGGCCCGAGGCATGGCTAGTCATGGTCAGTGTCGTCCCCCCGGCGAGTTTGATTCGAAATGCTGGACATTTGTTCGGTCCTGTTATAACGTATCCGGCCAGAAGGTCGGCGCGCGCAATGGTTTCTAGGCCAGAAGCAGTCTTGATAGTTGACGACGATGACCTGTACGTCCGTGCACTTACTCGACAATTGCGCAGTCTAGGGTTTCCCTTCGTGTATCGTGCGGCCTCCGCTCGCCAAGCACTGGCTATGCTCGAGCGTGTGCATCCAACGTTAGTACTCACGGATATGGTCATGGAGCATCAACGCGCGGGTCGCGAGGTAATCGCTACTGCCCAGCAGTTGGGTGCGTCTGTCGCTGTTGTGTCGGGTCTACCAGGGCTGCGCGCGGAAGAACTCGGCGTACCCCTGCATTGCAAATCGGAACTGACTGGTGGATCGCTTGAAGATCTGGTGCTCGAGTTGATCGATGCCGCACAGCGCCGCTCACGCAATTCAGTACGCGCCACTGAACAAGTTGCGTAAAAATAGGTGGCGCGCCTTAGTCGGCGTTGCTGGTGCCCAGACTTGAATTACGCCACGTCGAGCCTAGAGAAATAACTAGTAGCACTCCGACCAGCATAATAAGGCTCAACGTGTAGGGATAGCGGGGATTCACCCGATACAAAGAAGTTCCCAGAAGCGGGCCAACAGTTCGCCCCAATGCCTGGGTGGAACTATTGAGTCCTGCCACTTCACCCTGCTCGTTATCGCCCACCGACACTGATAGTAGCGCAGTGAGCCCCGGCATTGTTAGCCCGTAGCCAAACCCCTGGATGGCCATGGATGCCGTCAAAAACGCAAAACTGTGTGCGACGATGAGCCCAGCAAACCCGAACAATCCGATGGCCACGCCCGCTCGCATGAGCGTATGGGGCGACCACCGCAGCCGCCGCACGACAAAACCCTGTGCCATTACCGCGGCGACACCATATACGCCCAAGGCAATTCCTACGTACTTTGCTGTATTTTTTGGGGAAAGCCTGAGTGTGTCTTGGTAGAGAAAAGCAATCGTCTGTTCCAATGCCACGGAAGCCAACACAGCCACGAACCCAACGGCGAGCACGGGCCAGACGCGCCGCAGTATCCCCTCATTGTGCAAAGTTTCATCGACTATTCTGCGGTCCATAACCGGCAGACGCATCGCGATGAACACGCCATTCAAGATAGCCACGCACATGGATACCCAAATCGGTGTGAGTAATCCAAAGCGCGATAAAATCGCTCCAATTATCGGTCCAAATATGAGTCCCAATCCAAAGGCTGCACCTACCAACGCCATTCCCGATGTCCGCTCGTGGCGCTCCGTAACATCCGCTATGTAAGCCTGGGCAGCGGGCAACGTCGCCGAAGAAAGCAGCCCCCCCATCATTCGCGCGCCAATTAACAATGCAACCAGGGTTGTGTGCGGAATCCTACCGCCTTGACCCAGTTGAGCGATTACACCAAAACTACCAAAGCTTATTGCAAATCCAAAGACGCCCAATAAGAGTACCGGTTTGCGTCCAATTCGCTCACTCAGTTTTCCAAAGTATGGGCTACCTACGAACTGCATCATCGAATAGCTGGTGGAGAGCCACCCCACTTCGACGACCGACAATCCCAGGCTGCGACTCAGGGGCGCCAGGATGGGAAACAGGATGGAAAACCCGAGGATGCTATTGAACAGCGCGAAAAAAAGTAAACCTTTGGCGCGCTTAGCAGGGGTTGCCATGTGACGGGGTCACTTTGGGGCCGCCGGGCTCGGCTGTCGAGCCCTGTTGCGTCAAACTTTTCCTTCCGGACTGCGGTCCTCATCGTAAACTGTCCCGCATGCCGCTCATCAATGTTTACTCTTCCGCTTCCGCACCCACGCCAGAAACAACACGGCAACTGCTGGTTGACCTTTCAAGTCTGCTAGCGCGTGAGATCGGCAAACCCGAAAGCTACGTCATGACCAATCTCGTGCCCCGCACGGACATGACATTCGCCGGCACATTTGACGCTGCGTGCTACGCGGAAGTTAAAAGCGTAGGCAAGTTCAAGCCGGACCAGACTCAGCGATTAAGCAGTCGCCTGTGCGAAGTCCTGGTCAAGGCTCTTAACGTACCGCGTGCTCGTATATATATCGAGTTCTCGGACGCGGCCGGTTATCTTTGGGGTTTCGACGGTGGAACATTTGGGTAAACGCTGAATGCGCGGCTCACACGAGCATCGCTGCCACTGCAAACAACTTCCGACTGCAACAAACTGCACCGAACCGATCCGCTGGGGGCCATTGGCCACAAAGCCCCTTGTTGTAGATTACCAAAGAGTCGATTGGGCGCATTGCGTTGCCGTGGCAACTGCCCGCCTGGTAAGATTTAGTGACTGCCTAAGTTCCGCCACTGGGTGTCACACAGCTGCCGAAGGTGCTGAGCAATTGTGACCGCTGGGGCCACCGCAGCAGGTCCGCAGGCACTTTGCGTGCGCCCCCAACAATGGCGTTCCACGCCATTGAAAAATGCTCGAGGAAATGGGATGGGCAAGTCCACGGAATGTGATGTATCGGCGTGATTGGGTTTTGGTGCTAGCGTCCAGGCGGCGCTCAGACGCCTGGACTAAGAACTCGTAGTCTTCGTGATATCATGGACACCCGCACGCTATTGACGTTTCTTGCCCTAATCGGCTGCAGCAGTACAACGCAATCGGGGCACAAGCCTTACGACAAACCGGACGGTGGCGATACAGGAGGCGCGCCCAGTGTTTCAAATTGTGATCCCGGTTGTGTGACTGTATGTCAGGTGGAAATGGGTTGTGATTGCGTTTGCAATGCCGAGACCGGTGGCAGCGGATAGAGCGGCTAAGCATATTCCAGTGACAACTTCTCAGAACTCCCCTCCCAAATTGCAGCGATTCGCATACGAGCAGGTCACGCATTCTGAACTTCGCCATCCGCACGGATGATTGCTGGAACATTCCAGTGCGTAGATCCCGCAAAGTGCCACACACCCGGCGCTCGGACCTCCATCAGCCAAGTCTGAAAGATCACCCCCATCCGTTAACACGGCTTGTTCAGTCGTAACCATGGCAGGGCACGGGGAATGTGATGATGCGCAGGCCAACGGCCAAAACAGCAGCAGAAACGGTACAATGAACCCCGGCCGGATTAGGATCATTTCGGCGCCGTCGCGACACCGGGCTACGTGGGATGTCATGCTCCGAGCGTGACGGAGTCCCGGGCGAGGGGCAAGCTCGCATTGATTGAGTCAATTGCACTTCAGCGTGACGAGGCCTTTGCCAGCACCTGCAACATTTCGAAGCCCGTCTTTGAGGCACTGCGGGTTGTCCGCAGTGTAGCTGTAGCCGAGTGCGACTGGGTAAGCTGCGGTGGTTGCCCAGTCAGTAGCATCTTTGGACGGCGTCGAGCCACTTGCGGACCAAGTGATATTGTACGTGGTGAAGTCGGATGCACTCATAATGTTATTACTGCGAAGCTCCCAGTAGCCGAGCTCTGTGCTGTCGCGCGACGTTACTGGGTTCACGGAGTTCTCGAAGTAATTGCTTTCGACTAGTGAATAGCCACTCATCCGTACGTTGATGCCCGAGACAGTGATCTGGTTGAAATAATTGTTGAGCACGTGGCTGTACCCGTGGCGCTGCAGGGGAGTTCGCGAACCGACATTCTCGAAAATATTGTGATGGTACGTGATGTGGCGAATCAGGTCATCGGTGTCGGTATAGCCGTTCAGGCTCACCTTGTGGTGGTCGTGAATGTAGTTGTAGGATACGGTTATGTCGTCGGCACCCTTTTTGACGTCAATCAGGCCGTCAAAGGACGTGTCACCAGCGCCCGCGCAATCGACCATAGAGCTAAACAGTTCATTGTGATCAATCCAAATATTGGTCGGGGCACCGTCGCTCATGCCTTCAATGGAGATGGCGTCTGAATCACCTCCGCCCGGCAGCAAACCGAAGGTCATGTTGCGAATGATTATATTGCTCGAGGTGGACGCGATGTGAATACCGAAATTGGCCGCAGATCCATCCGCACCTAGTATCGTTATGTTGCTCTTCCTCTTGATTTCGAGGGTCTGAGCTGCCAGTGTGTGCTCAGCACAGGGGTCCGGGATCGACGCGAAGTCAAACGTCCCTATATATTTGATCACCAGGCCACCGGTGCCGGAATAGGCATCGACCAGCGCTTGCATGGCCGTCATGGTACCGGCTTCAACGGCTGCCGCCGAACCGCCGCCCGTGGTTGCCTGGCCGTAACCGAGAGGATTTGACTCGGGCGCTCCCGTCGTTGCGTTAGCGCCACCCGCTGGGTAGTTTCCACCGGTGCCGACGTTTCCTCCGGCTGAGCTCGAGCCAGCCTGTGCAGTTGAGCCTCCGGTAGCTGTTGCGCTAACGTCACTCGAACCACCTACCGCGCCGGTAGCACCTGTGCTCGGGATTCCACCGGTTGCATTGGATCCGCCCTGTGCAGCGGCGCCTCCACGATTCGTTTCGTCACCCGTTGATACATCGGTTTTGTTGCAAGCGCCGATCAACGGTAAGACGGCAAGATATCCCCAAGTTACGCATGTCGATGCAAGTGATCTGTACGAGTGCTTCATATTCGATTTCCAAAGTCAGCTCGGGCTCTACTATGGACGCTCCTCGAACTGTTTCAGGGTCCAACAATCGCTGCGGATGGGCGCAATTAGTCCCCAGTTCTCATCCGTATTAAGTACGATGACCCTGCGGCGCGCAATTTTCGCTCGTCCTATTGCCCCAATATCTCAAATGCGCAGGATCTACGCAATTTCACAGCGTACGATCCATCCTCAATTGTGGCTTTGGATGTATCACATGCAATGTGATACATCCGATTACTCTCGCACACTATTCCTTGCCTATGAACAAGGTTGCCACGACGGGGAGTACCTGCCCAAGTGTGTTGACGGGCGCTGTGTAATCAGTGGACTTCTGGGCTGCTAGCACTCACATGCCCTGGCTCGGGAATCGCGCGAGGTTCCGTGGGTCGCGTCGGCGCGCAGCGAAACTATCGTGCTCGCGGCGGCAGTGACGAGTTGGGGCGTTTCCCCGTTGTGTGCAATAACTCGATCGACCGCAATTTATGCGGCCTCCCGATAGTAGTAATTGAGCAAGCCTCCCACCCGTTGACGCCGTCGCACAGTGCCTTTCCCTAACCTGGCATTGGCCGCAAGCGGCTCGATGATGCGATTATCCAGTCCCTGGTGATTCCTTTCCTGGTGATAATGGATCAGATACTCCGATAGGAGATGTCGCAAGTGTCGTTCGCCAAGCGGGATTACCCGTGAAAGACATTCGCCGCGTACTGACGGAATCCATCGCTCGGCGTAGGAATTCAGATCGGGACTCCGTGCAGGCAACCGGACGACATTCACCCCAGACCCATTGAGCATTTCGCGAAACGCCCGCGTGCAGAGCGGATCGCGGTCAAGAATCAGATACTTCGTGTGCTTGAGGAACCCATCAACGCTGTCGGTAAGGTTGCACGGTGCTGCACGTCGGTCCACCGAATGCGCTTCTTGCCAAGATGCTCACGAAGTGATTGATTCTCGGCTTGGAGGTACTCGATGACTGCCTGCTGGTGTCGGTTGACCCATCCGGCAAGGGTAAATAGGATAACTTGGAGGTAGAGGTTCATAAGCTGCCGCTGAAGGATGGCTTCTGGTAGCACATCAAGACGGTACGAATTACGCTCGATCGGTTAATTGCACCATACGAGGATGCGGCAAGTTGAGCTCCTAGCGTCGTTTCTTGCCCCACAACGCGCGAGCATAGTGCTTACGAATCAGCTTGTCGGCTGTAACTAGTGACACACCTTCCGCCTGTGCCTGCGCGACAATCAGGCGATCGAACGGATCTCTCGTCCAAATCTGCTCAACCGCAGTCGCTACGACCCGCTGAAATGACAGCGCACTAACAGTGAGCCCAAGGGAGCCCTCGAGCGCCGCAACAACCGACTGGGCGGGTTCGGCAACGCGACGAACCTCGAACAAATACTGAAGCTCCAAGACGACCGCCGGAGAAATCTGTAGGTCATGCGTCTCCAAATGCGCGTGAACCTCCCTCGGTAGACGCTCGACTTCGCCAGCATAAAGCCAGACGACAATGTGCGTGTCGAGGTGCGCTATGGTTTCCATTCTGAGGACCAATCCATGTGCACCAGATCGTTGGCGTCTCCGCGAATGTACGTGGCGCGCCGTGTCAGCCTGCCCAGCTTAGAAGGCGGGGATTCGGAGGTGATGCGCAAAATCTTGCCTTTACGCTCCACCTCGATCGGCAGGCCCGTTTCAAGCGCCTGATCGAGCAGTCTGTAAACGTTTGCGCGCAGAATTGATGCGGATACGGCCATGAAAGCACCTCGTACGTACGATTATAGTAGCATCGATCGTACGTTGTCACCAACCGCATGAATCCAGGGCCAACACCTGACCGGCCGCTGGTCCTCCAAGCGCACGTTCAAATTTGGCCCAGTTCGACTCACACCTTCGAAACCACCCACTATAGCCGCCTGGCCGTTTTCCTCGGTGGTCTGCACTGCGTTTGGCCCAAAACGATACGCCACCGTACTTGGACGCGTCATACGCTCGCTTGGGGCG
>Ga0075520_1000594_pt1 | contig 16351 bp, 13 predicted proteins | sample NGEPerB_FD_75100 | JGI IMG/M metagenome (GOLD analysis project Ga0075520, IMG submission 75100) | Arctic peat soil microbial communities from the Barrow Environmental Observatory site, Barrow, Alaska, USA - NGEE PermafrostAB12-B | ecosystem: Environmental > Terrestrial > Soil > Wetlands > Peat ... | reverse complement strand
TTCAAATTGATTTAATATTCATAATTTTATGGAATATAGATTATTAAATCTGTATTCAGAGACACCCAATCAGGGCATCTTTTTATAAACGACATAATATCAAAAAAATGAGACCAAAATTTACCAGATTCCTAATACTGTTCATCTCTCTAGTATTGTGCCTGATAACCTGCAAGGCACCTGTTAATAATAAAGCAGAGAACAGAAATGATAATAACTGGATTGAAGAAATGACTATCAGTCAGCTTCAGCAGGGATACAAAGACGGGAAATATAAAGTTAAAGATGTTGTTAAAGTATACCTCGATCGGATTATCGAAATTGATAAAAACGGGCCAATCCTTAATTCTATAATTGAAATTAACCCCGATGCTCTCCTTATAGCTGAAGAGCTTGACAGAGAGGCCGCAGACGGAAAACAGAAAGGACCCTTGTTCGGAGTCCCTGTAATTCTTAAAGACAATATTGACACTCATGATAAGATGCCAACTACTGCAGGTGCAACAGTTCTGAAAAATTCATTTCCGGATGCAGATAGTTTTGTAGCCAGGAAACTGAGAGAAGCCGGAGCTGTAATTATAGCAAAATCAAACCTTAGCGAATGGGCTAATTTCAGGGCTAAAATGTCATCAAGCGGATGGAGTGGCGTTGGCGGACAAACAAGAAACCCTTATGTGCTTGACCGTAACCCTTGCGGGTCAAGTTCCGGTTCAGGGGCTGCAGTTTCTGCCAACCTGTGCATGGTTGCGATAGGTACGGAAACAAACGGATCTATCGTGTGCCCGTCTAATAACAATGGAATTGTCGGCATTAAACCCACGGTGGGCCTTATCAGCCGGACAGGTATAGTTCCAATATCTTTCACTCAGGACACACCGGGTCCGATGGGAAGGACAGTGGAAGATGCCGTCATAGCACTTGGAGCTTTAACAGGGATTGATTCATCTGATTCCAAAACATTAGCTTCGAAGGGGAAATATCTTACTGATTATACAAAGTTCCTGAAAAAAGACGGGTTGAACGGTAAAAGAATTGGCCTGCAAAAGAAAGATATGGGCTTTTCTGATAAAGTTGACACTCTAATGAACAAGACTATCGCTTACCTGAAATCACATGGTGCTGAAGTTGTTGAGATTGAGTTTCCAAAAGGTTTGAATTATGAAGATGCATCTTATCAGGTTCTGCTCTATGAATTTAAGGATGGAATGAATAAATACTTTGCAGGTCATGTGAGTGGTTCGCGTGCTAAAAATATTAAAGAGCTGATTGAGTTTAACAAATCAGATAGTATCGAACTCAGATATTTTGATCAGAACATTCTTGAACAGGCTGAAAAGAAAGGAGATCTCAATTCTCCTGAGTATAGGAAAGCATTGGCTGAAATGACAAAAGCAACCAGAGAAGAAGGAATAGACAAAGTTATGAATAAATACAGGCTAGATGCAATTATGGCCCCTACAGGCTCTCCTGCATGGAAGACCGATCTGTTGCTGGGCGATCATTTTGTCGGTGGAAGTTCATCGCTCGCAGCAATAGCAGGTTATCCTGCTATCACAGTTCCGATGGGATTTGTAGATGATTTACCGGTTGGGGTCACTTTCTACAGCAAGGCATGGAATGAACCCATCCTACTCGAAATAGCATACAGTTACGAGCAGGGAACAAAGCATAGAAAAGCTCCGAAATTCAGGACTACAGATTGATTCACAATATATTATAATTTGAGTATCGGGAATCATGCATATTAATACAGTATTGTTAGATAATTATTGATAACCTATATTCATATAATATAATATAAAAAATAAGTATTCGTAAAAGTTTGTTCTATATAACGACCTCCGGTTTTCGGGATAATCAGATCAGGCCTGATATACAATATTGCCGTTCAGGAATGTTGTTAGTATTTTAATCTCATTCCCAAGCCTTTGAAACCTTATAAGATCAGCCCTTTTGCCCTGTGCCAGATCACCTCTGTCGTTTAATCCATATAATGAAGCGACATTCCCGGAAGCCATTTTTATGGCATCTCCCAGAGAACAACCTGTAAAACTGATTATGTTTTCAACTCCTTTTTTTAAAGGAAATGAAGCTCCGGCCAGGCAATCGAGTTCCGTATTAAGCAGCTTGCCGTCTTCCGTAAGGATGACTTCACTCTCCAAAAAAGTATACTTTCCTGGAACCATTCCTGCCAGGTAAATTACATCTGAAGTTATTATCAAATTATCAGGACCTTTAACTTTATAAAAAACTTTTACCTCCTCGGGTAAGAGATGCAGTCCGTCGGCAATAATTGTAACTATTAACCGGTCATTAGCTAATTGTGACCAGATTGGATTTTTATGTCTGTGAATAAAATTTGTGCACCCGTTTCCGAGATGTGTTGATAATCTGGCTCCACTATCAACGGCCTGAGTAATCTGATCAGCAGAGGCATTTGTATGTCCAAGTGCTACCACGATTCCATCATCAGTGCAAAATCTGATAAATTCCATGGCACCGTCAATTTCAGGAGCAAGAGTAATCTGCAGTATCTTTCCTCCAGCAGCTTTTTGATAATCAAGCAATTCTTTGTACGATGGTTTACGGATATACCTTATTGGATGACAACCTCTGTAACCCTCCTCGGGAGAAATATAAGGACCTTCAAGATGAAATCCGGGAACAGATTCCCCGAGACTTTCCACCTTGCCAATTGCTTCACGGAGTCTCTTTAAGTTCTTCAGTAACTTTTCATGGCTGCATGTAATTAATGTTGGAATGAAAGAAGTTACACCCTCTTTCCATATTGCTTTTGCAGCTCCGATTATGTCATCAATTGAAAGATTGTCACCTGAAAAATCAACATTAGCATAACCGTTTATCTGATTGTCAATGAGTCCGGGCGCTATAAATGTTTCCGAATCTCTGTCCTTTAAATCTGGTAATTGGCTGATATTGTAAATAATTCCGTTTTTGATTGTAATGCTGACCGGATTTCCGGTTTCAAAATGAATTCCCTTAATTGTAAAACGGTCTTTATTGCTATTTTTCATCTGGCCACACTTTTATTTAAAATGAAAATAGATAATAGTTTTTAAAGATTCTAATTTGCTTGAAAATCAATAATTTAAGTGCATTACTATCGTCAATCAAACTTCCTTATTCAGTTTCAAAAAGGAATTATTTCAGAGGCAGAATTTTTGTCAAGATAAAGAAGAAAATCCCTGTGCTGCTTCAATATAGTCGCAGGAACAATATTAGTCGGAATGTTAATAAGTGTATTTTTGACGCTTATTGCCTTGACTTTATGAGGCACGCATGAGACTATAGTCCTGCATTGCATGATCTGCCATGGAGTCATAGAAAGAGCTGTCAAAGGAACCTCTTCCAAAGATTTGAACCACCCCTCGCTGACCTGCTGGAGCCTGCATTCATAGTCGAGATTTACAATTACAAAAGCTTCCCGGGTGTCGAAATCTGCAGGAGGATCATTAAATGCAATATGCCCGTTGACTCCTATTCCGATCAATCCCATATCGACAGGTTTCTTTCTTATCTCCAGAGTCAGATTTTTGATTTTCTCAATAATCTCCCCCTCAACATTGACTGCATGAAATTCTTTTATTTTCAGGTGATTTATAAAGCGTTCATAAAGATACTTTCTGAAGCTTGCAGGATGATTTACCGGGAGTCCTATATACTCATCCAAATGAAAAACTTCTACTTTTTCCCATTCCACCTTTTCTTTTAACAAAGCCTTAAATGTTTCTAGCTGTGAGTTTCCGGTAGAAACAACAATCCTGGCTTCGCCATTCCTTCTGATAGCTTCATTAAGCTTACCTGTAACAAATTGGGCAGCCTTTAATCCAAGTTCCTGTGCATCGGCACTTATATCTATAATCATAAATGAAAATTAATAAAATTCATTTGCATTAAAACGATGCCATAAACAGAAGTAAAATTACGAAATATGAATCAGTAAACTGAAATTTCAAATTCAATATTAAAACTGTTTTATTCCCGCTATTACATTTTTCATTATTCTTAATTCCAGTTTTCTTTTTACATTGTACCAAATTTCTTAAATCCCCAATGATCAAACTCTCAACATTAATCAGCACCGCCATTTTTCTGTGCTTTAATACATTGCTTTTTTGTCAGCCCAGAGGAATTAACCGTGAGAAATATCGGATAAATACCTCTGAGACAAAGAGTACAATAACTATTGATGGAATCATGGATGAACCAGCATGGCTGACTGCCGATAAAGCCACTCATTTCCAAAGAGTATTGCCAACTGATACCGGATTTGCCATCGCACAGACGGAGGTGAGAGTAATATACGACGAATCGAATATATATGTTGGAATTATCTGTTGGGATTCGACACCGGGCAAACGACCTGTTGAGTCACTGAGACGCGATTTCAACTTTCTGAAAAACGATAACTTCGTAGTATTCCTTGATACTTATAATGACCAGACCAATGGCTTTGCTTTCGGTGTCTCTGCTGCCGGAGCACAGTGGGACGGGATACAAGCCAACGGGGGAACAGTTAATCTGAACTGGGATATAAAATGGAGGTCTGCTGTAAAAAATTATAAAGACCGCTGGGTAGCTGAGTTTGCAATCCCGTTTCGCAGCATACGTTATAACGGAGGAGAAAAAGAATGGGGTATAAATTTCAGCAGGCTTGATCTTAAGACCAATGAAAAATCCAGCTGGGCCCCTATGCCAAGACAGTTTGCGACTGCAACACTTGCGTTTACCGGTTCACTAATTTGGGATAAGCCGCTGCCGCCGTCAGGGCTAAGATTCTCATTAATTCCATATGTATCAGCCCAGACTACTCAAAATAAAGATGCCGGAGAAGGGTTTAAACCTAAAGTTAATGCCGGGATTGACGCAAAAGCTATTCTATCCACATCAATGAATCTTGATCTGACCGTCAATCCTGATTATTCCCAGGTCGAAGTTGATAATCAGGTCACAAACCTCGATCGTTTTGAACTTTTCTTTCCAGAAAAGAGGCAGTTTTATCTCGAAAATAGCGATCTGTTTGCTCAACTTGGAAATGATAATCTGAGGCCATTTTTCTCACGCCGGATAGGGCTTGAGAGCCAGGTTCTGGCTGGAGCCAGGTTAAGCGGGAAGATCGGAAATAACTGGCGGATTGGAGTCATGGACATTCAAACGGATAAAAATGATACCGTAGATGCTGAAAATTTTACTGTTGCGGTTCTGCAACGTCAGGTATTCAGCCATTCTAATATTACAGCTTTTTTTATTAATAAGCAGTTGATGGATCTGAATAATGATACCTCATCTGCAACACACAGATTCAATCGTGTTGCGGGTCTCGAATATAATCTTGCAAGTGGCGATAATCACTGGCTGGGCAAAGCATTTTATCATCAGTCATTTTACCCTGGAGCTTCACACAATGCAGCAGCAATGTCGGCCAATATTGCATATAATACACAATATCTGACCGCAACACTGAATCAATCATGGGTTGGAGCCGATTATCTTGCCCAGGTTGGATATATAAGAAGAACCGGTTACTATGAAATAAATCCTCAGTTCCAGTACAAATTCTTCCCGGCTGCCAGCAGTGTTGCTGATCATGGACCAGCTTTCAAATTGGATATGTACTATGATCCTTCTATGAAACTCACTGACAGGATTGCGCAGGTTCTCTACCAGATTGAATGGATGAATAAAAGTATTTTAGTGATTGATGGTATGAATACTTTTATTAAACTACAGTCGCCTTTTGATCCCACAAACACCGGAAGCGTACCTCTCGCGGCAAATGACAAATTTAACTGGAATGAGATGGGTATTTCATTCACTTCAGATATACGCAAATCATTCAACTGGTTGATCAGCAGCAGGTACGGAGGATACTACAATGGCACAAAGTGGATGGTTGACGGAGAATTGTACTACAGGGTTCAGCCTTACGGAAGCCTGGCAATTGTATCAACGTATAACAATATTTCATTGCCTGCTCCATATAAAAGCGCTCAATTTGTATTGATCGGGCCAAGACTTGATCTTACTTTTACGGATAAGCTCTTCCTGACCACTTTTGTCCAATATAATAATCAGATTGACAATATTAACCTGAACCTGAGGTTCCAGTGGCGGTTTGCACCGGTATCGGATCTTTTTATAGTTTATACAGAGAATTCATCGCCAATCGATTCCAGAATAAAGAACCAGGGTCTCGTTCTTAAATTATCATACTGGTTTAATTAAAAGTGAATTCAATATAATGTTAAATACTTTTCAGATCAATGCTCCCCTTTTTAAGCAGAAAATTTATAGGCCCATCTTTTCTGAATACCAATTCAGAAACAAGACATATCCATAGGAGAAGATCAAAAACAGTTCAGAATGTTGGACTTTGATATTCGTTTCTTTTCTTAGCGCCCCTAATTAGGAGGTCGGGGAGGTAAAAATAAGAAGTTAAAACTGTAAAAATGAATGCTTTCCCTACTTAATCATAAAATCCAGAAGAGGTTCTTCACCGAGGTAAGCTACCAGATTATCGTTCCTTTGCAGCTGCCCAACTCCGGAAGGAGTGCCTGTAAATATCAGATCTCCTGTTTTCAGTGTAAAATATTTTGAAACATATTCAACGATCTCATTAAATCCGAAGATCATATCGGATGTGTTTCCCTGTTGTCTGATTTTATTATTGATTTCAAGTCTGAATTCAAGGGTTCCCATGTCTTTAATTGCAGATACAGAAATGAACTTACCAAGCGGTGCAGCTCCATCAAAACACTTCGATAATTCCCAGGGCATGCCGGCTGTTTTGAGTCTGGTCTGAAGATCACGAGCTGTAATATCTATTCCTAAGGTTATTTCATCAAAATACCGCGGGGCAAATTTTGCTGCGATCCCCTTGCCCAGCTTGCTGATTTTTAATACTACTTCAACTTCATAATGGATATCAGTTGAAAAGTCAGGCAGAAAAAAGGGCTTATTATTTTTCAGGATTGATGAATCGGGTTTAAGGAATACAACTGGTTCATCGGGGACAGGCCAACCTAATTCCAGGGCATGCTTCCGGTAATTAAGACCGATACAAATGATCTTCATTCTACTTCTGGTTTTTTCCGAAAGATCTTAATTTGATCTCCGTAAGGACTTTCTTGGTGTATAACGGGAACTCTCCGTTCATCATCCAGGAATAGTATGCAGGATCATCATTGAAGACAGCTTCAACCGCTTTCCCCTTGTGTTTGCCAAAATTAAAAACCTCGATTCCTTTTTCATCAAGAACAATTCTTCCTGCAAAATCAACATTTTTGTTAAAAGAGCTGAATTCTGCCAGCTTTTCAACATCGTTTTCCAGATCCTTATACCTGTCAAGCTGCGATTTAAGAATCTCAAAGGTTGCTGCTGTATCGGCCTTAGAACCATGAGCTCCCTCAAGATCTTTTTTACAATAAAACAGGTAAGCAGCCGATAGAGTACGCTGTTCTTTTTTATGGAATATTACCTGCACATCGACATATCTTCTCTTTGTGAAAGTGAAATCAATATTCACCCTGAGAAATTCTTCGGCCAGAACAGGTATATCAAATTTAATGGCATTGTACCCGGCCAGATCACATCCTTCGAGATATGTGGCAAGATTTTTCGCAACCTCTTTAAATGTAGGCGATTTCGCTACATCTTCATCTTTAATTCCATGAATGGCAGTGGATTTGGGAGGAATTGGCATTTCAGGGTTTACCCTTGTGCTCATCCACTCCTCTTTTCCGTTAGGGCTTATTTTCAGGACTGAGAATTCAACGATCCGATCTGTTGCAACGTTGATTCCTGTGGTCTCAAGATCGATAAAAGCAATAGGGCGTTTAAGATTGAGATTCAAAGGTCAGGCATTTATCATCATTGGCATAAGAAGCATCAGGAGATCTTCAGATTCATTCTCCGAAATTGCCGGAAGGAACAGACCGGCTCTTGTGGGATCAGCCAATTCGATCATAACATCTTGTGAACCAATGTTTGACAGAATCTCAAGAAGAAAAACCGATTTAAAACCGATTTCAATCTCATCTCCTTCATACTGGCATTTGATCCTTTCATATGCTGAAATGGAAAAATCAATATCCTGTGCAGAAACCATCACCTGGTTTCCTTTTAGCTGAAGTTTAACAAGATTACTTGCCTGATTTGAAAATACAGATACCCGCCTGAGTGTATTAAAAAATTCAACCCTGTCAATCGTTATTTTCCGAGGATTATTTTTTGGAATAACTGAATTGTAATTCGGATAATTGCCTTCAACAAGCCGGCATACAACTTTATAATTTCCCAGGATAAAAAATGCATTTTTATCATCAAATTCCACAGTAACCGTGCCTTCTTCTTTCGGTAAAATGTTTTTAAGTAGAGATGCAGGTTTTTTTGGCAGTATAAATGATGCATTATCATCAGCATGAGCGTCAGTTCTCTGGTATCTAACCAGTTTATGTGCATCGGATGCTACAAATGTGATTTTGTCGGTTGATGCCTCTACGAAAATGCCACCCATAACAGGACGAAGTTCATCATCAGCTGTTGCAAACAATGTTTTACTGATACCTGCAAGCAATACATCAGCATTAATCGCAAATGAAAATTTTTTCTCCTTTTTTATTGCAGGCAGGGCAGGAAAGTCAACCCCATTTTGTCCGACAACATTGAACTTACCATTCTCTGAGCTTATAACAACCGCCATTGTCTCCATATTGATATCAAATGTTAGCGGCTGAACTGAAAACTCTTTTAATGTATCCAGTAATATTCTTGCCGGGAGAGCTATAGTGCCGTCGCCATCGGTATTCTCAAGCTTCATCCTGGTAATCAGGGTCGATTCAAGGTCCGATGCAGTTATTTCAAGATCATTCCCGAAGAGATTAAAAAGAAAATTATCGAGTATCGGAAGTGTATTCTTTGAACTGATTACCCTGCTTATTGACTGCAGATGACTTAGAAGTTCCGAGCTGGATACTACAAATTTCATATCGGTATCGTTTTAAATTGATTTATCGGGTTACAATTTTTACTATTCAAGTCAAAATGAATGAATTGAACATAAGAATCTTTTCAATTCTCAATTACCAATATTACAAAAAAAAACTATTCCCTCAAATAAAAAATAATGATTATAGGTTATTCTTAGGAATATTGAAAGAAAATAAGACATGTCACTAAAATTTGAATTAACTCCTAATTAATCAACTAGAATGAGGGAGTCATATTTCTTTCCGTTGCCTGGAATGATGTTGCTTCAGTTGAATACATTTTTCTATGCGAGAAATAGATCCCCCGTTCTTTAAAGGTCTGTTTTTGATAATACTGATATGGGAAAAGGAGATCCTTCGCTGACGCTCAGGATGACAATGTCCTTGAGGTGCACAGAGGGGCAGAAGTGGCGATTCGCAGGCAAATTGCTGATATAAATGACAATTGGTGACGCGAATCGTTACTTCTGCCCCTATAACCACCTAATTGCCATGTCATTCCGAGCGCCAGCGAGGAATCTCCACTAAATAAATCACTATTTCTGATAAAAATAAGATCTCTTTTTTATCACTGGATCGATATCGAAATATCTCATTATGAAAAGCTCATCCTTGTCATCTGTTTTACCCAAAAGCCGGTCGCTGTCATTTTTTTCTGAACTGTCTTTATCTGAATGCATTAACCATAAAGTCAAAACGACCTTTTTGCCTCCGGAGGTAATTACAGTTAACTTGTATAAAGGTTTTTGAGCTTCAATTGATTTCTTTTCAGGTTCCTCTAATTTAAATGCCCACGATTCAAAAGGTACATACGCAAAGTAGGAAATATACCTGGCTACAAGAGATGAATCCCAACCGGTAAGATTACCGGATGGTCCGGAAAGAAAAAAATGGTTATTTTTATTGATGATTGAGAAGGAAGAAGAAGTGTCAGAAAGGTTTTCGAGGTTTACAGAGGCAATCTCTGATGGCAAAAGATTGAAAACAGTATAAGGTCGCCAGAATAGCTCATTGAGCATAAATCCTGAACCAATATTACCATCATAACCGGGCACATATACAATAAACGGCTTTGATGCTTCCTTTATCTTCATTATGTTTCCATAGTTGTTTGAGGTTGTTTTATAAACAAAAAATGATTTAAGGAGACTGCGTTTTTCATAAACTTTCACTTTTACTGGCGCAATTTTTTTCGCGGAGATCTCAGTATTGTACAAATCCTGAGAAACAGGTGATTTGATTTTTATCTCTTTTAAAATTCTGAGAATAAAAAGAACTCCGCTTTTTCTTGCCTCTGATTTGTCGTTTACCAACCAGGCCTCCCCTTTTTTTTCAAGAGTAAGTTTTTTCCCGTTTTCTGAAAATTCAATTTTGGTAATCTCTTCCTTTGGTTCGGAAGCAAATGAACTGTTATCTCTTCCAAATGGAGATCTGCTTCTGAGTAAGATCAGCAAAAACAACACGATAACAATAAAAAAAACACAAATCCTTATTAATATCTTATTCATTATCAAAATCCTGTGTATTTTTTTCTTCTTAAATACCCATATATGAATCCTCCAAGGATAACCATTATTGCCGGTCCGGCTAAATTGATCAACTGCCACTTTAACCTGTCGGACTTTATTATCTGACGATTCAGAAGCCTTAGTTTAAGTTCCCGTGATCTGAGCTCCATTATTCCACTTTTATCGACCAGCCAGTTCATACAATTTATAAGAAAATCCCTGTTGCCATATACCTGTCCTGTATATTTATCCTGACCCAAAGGAAGAGGTGTTACATTCAATCCTGACCTTTGCACTTCATTCCTGATAATATCGGCATCAGCAATAACGATCATCCTGGTCTCCTTACTTTCGTTCCTGATTTTGAAGTTTTTATCTTCAGTCAGGTTGCCTACCAGCCTGTTTTTAAAAGCAGAAGTGAATCTGCCTTCAAGCAAAACGGCAACAGGAAGGTTCTTCTTATTGAAATCTTTTTCAACGGGAGTCAATTCTGCTTCTTTCAGACTGATTACAACAGGAGGAGAAACTGTACGGCTGAATTCAGAAGTAGAAAGAAGAATCTTCTTCTTTATTGCAGGGTCGAGGCCAACTGTATCAATATAATTTACAAACTCCCCCTCTACCCTGTTAAGATTTCTTGTAATGGAATGATTCTCAGCCGGTTTTAACAACGGATAATAAACCCATGGGGCTGGAACCACCTGCTGACGTTTTCCACCACTCATGACCATTAACCTGATCGGAACGCATTCAATATCCTGGACTATTGCAGGATTTATTCTTGCTCCGTACCTGAAGAGCTGATCTTCAATGTTCAGAGGCCGGTAGAGTCCCACAGTTTGGCCAAATACAAGGCTATCAGAATTAACTGCCACCTCGTCAATCAGCCACATAATCTTTCCTCCATTCATAATGTACTGATCGAGCACCAGCTTATCAGACTCACTGAACATTTTTTCGGGTCCGGCAATAATAACAGCAGCATATTTGTCAAGTATCCCGGGTTTACCTCCGATAACTCCCCTGTCGATTGTAAAAAACTTCGCCAGATTAAATGTAATGTCGGCCGTTTCTATCTCCGGAATTTCACCCTGACCTTCGAGAAATGCGACCTTATTTATAGAATCAGAACTCAACGTAGCAATAGTCTGAATCATCTCATATTCAAGACCTTCAACTGAACGAAGTATGTTTTGCTCAGATGAAGCCGATGAATTATTCAGAAAATTTACAGGAACTTCAATTCCATTATAATTGACAATCATTCCGGGAAAAATAATTTTTTGCGTGGATCCACCCTCAGCGTCGCTGGCATGAAGATCTATCGGAATTAATCCTTTTTTTGCAAGAGCCTGATACAGAGTTTCTCTTTGTTTTATATTCTTTCCAGCTGAAGGATTAATAAACTCGTAGTCAATTTTCCTTCCTGAAACAATTTTGAATTCATCAAGCAATTCTCCGACGGACCTTTTTAACCTTTTTAACGGTATTGGTATCTCCCCATCAAGATAAACCTGAATATAGATATCATTTTTTAAATGACTGAGCACATTTCTTGTAGGTTCGGAAAGAGTAAATCTTTTATCTTCTGTAAGGTCGTACCTTAACCGGAATAATGAGCTTGCAAAGGATAAAAAAATAATTACAGCGACCGTTGTGAGCAACTGAACCCAGCTTCTTAATTTAATTCGTTTATTATCTGCAGTTTCAGTCATAGCTTAACTTCTTTTCTTCCATTTTCGAGATAACAGGTAAAACCTTGTGGCTTCATTAAACAGAACAGCTACAGCCACAAAATAGACTACATCTTTTATATCTATAACTCCTCTGCTCATAGATTTGTAGTGTTCATTGATCCCAAGCCTGATTACAAATTCATCCAGTTTTTTTAACCCCGGCAGATATGCAAATGAATCAAATCCCATAAAGAGAATAAAACAGATCAGCACTGCCAGTATAAATGCAATCACCTGGTTATCTGTGAGAGATGAAGCGAATATTCCGGCAGAAGCGTAGACCGACGCAAGAAAAAACAGACCTATAAATGAGCCTATTGTACCCCCTTTGTCGAGGTTGCCGGGAGTTTCTCCTAGATGATAAACAGAAAAATAGTATATCACTCCCGGTAAAAGCGCAAGGAGAACAAGGCAGACTGAAGCAAAGAATTTTCCATAGACAATGCCTCTTTCGGTTATTGGTCTGGAGTATATCAATTCAATGGTTCCCAGTCTTTTTTCCTCAGCTATCATCCGCATTGTAACTGCAGGTACCAGAAACATAAAAACCCATGGTGAAAGGAAAAATAAGGTATCAAGACCGGCATAACCGCTATCGAGTATATTCCACTCACCCGGCAGTACCCACATAAAGAGACTGTTAAACAACAGAAAAACAATTATTACTATGTAACCCGTAAGACTGCTGAAAAAACCACTTATTTCTTTTCTGAAAATCGCAAACATTTTATTAAAATTAATTGTCCGGTTTTCCCTCTGTGTTACTTTGAGTTTTACTATGTGATACTTTGTAGTTAAATAAATTAGCTTTTAACAAAAAGGTGCACTAAGGTCGACACGAAGGTTCACTAAGGACTTTCTAATCATTCTCAATCCAAAATCTGATTACTTATTTCTTTTCATTTTCTGACTACTGTTGGTGAGCCAGCCTGTAAAATTACAGCATTTTTTATATCCGAAATAAATACTCCTGAATAATAAAAACTTACAATCTGCCGGTAACTGAACCCCTTTTCAGCCATTTCCATAGCGCCCTCCTGGCAAAGACCTACACCATGACCATAACCTCTTCCTTTAAGAATTACAGAATCGTTGTTCACAAAAACAGAAAAGAAAGTTGACCTGAGATTCAGATCATATCTTATAGAGGTTAAGGGTAATGAGAATGATCTCACATTGTAATCTGTTAACCTTGATTCCTGCTTAAAGTTGAACACCGAAGGATCTTCGGCCTTTCCCAAATATCCTGATTTTCTGATATATTTTACCCATTCTGTCAATGGAATACTCTTTTGCCAGGAAGCATTTCTTGAGGAAGTACAATAAGGATCCACTACACTTTTAAGATAAGACTGGCCCGCAAGCCATACATCGTCTGAAGAAGAAGTCTGGCCTCCGCAGTTGGAATGAAAAGCGGATATGATAAGAGTGCTGTCCCTGTTAAGAATTACAAGCCCCATGGTTTCCATGGCTGCCTTGTTAAGAAGGGTATCGTCAGACAAACCGTTAAATGCCTGACAATGTGTGTTATCACAAACATTATACCTGTCTGCTAAATGCTTATCGAAATATTTGTACATATAAGTCCGCGCAATTATTGCCTGGGTTTTAAAATACTCTAAACCTTTTCCGCTTCCCCCTTCTGCTTTTACCACACCTGCAATATATTTTTCGACATCGGAAATATTTATAAATACCAGAGTTGCCAGATCAGGAAAACATTGAAGATTACCTGAATAATATTGTCTGACAGGCGATTTCCCATTTAGCATAAGGGAAAAGGAATCATTTCCAGTCATGCCTGTAAGAATCATAGAATCACAGATATAACTATCTGAATTTCTCTTTTTGACAATAAGTTTTTCATTAAATTTTGTTATTACAACGGGGTCATTTTTTGAAACAGAGAGTAATTCGCCTTTGTAGAGATTTAACTTGTAAGTTCCCTCTCTGACTGAAAACACTGCAGATTCCGGAGATTGATTGGCGAATACCCTGATTTTGACCTGTGCAGAACCAACTGAACAAAAGACAGTTAATAGTAAAATGAATAATATCTTTAATCTTGACATAAATCGAATTTCGTACTGCATTTTTTTCTTAACCACGGAGTTACACGGAGTCTTCATGGAGTTTCACTGCATTAAAATCCCCTTATCTCAGGCAAAGAGCCACTTCATCCTATCTCCTCTTCTCCTAATTACCCCATCTCATATTCATTTCTTCAATTCCCTGATCATCTCCCTTGCAATCCTGCCTGAAGCTCCGGCTGACCCAAGTCTGTCCTTCAACTCCTTATAATCAGACAATATATTAAGCCGCTTTTCACCACCTGGCAGAATGGCGGTAAGCTCTCTTAAAACAGATTTTTCGGTAATATCATACTGCACCAGTTCCTTAACAACTTCACTACCCATAATAAGATTTACCAGGGAAATAAATTTCACTTTGACAACCATCCATGCAATCAGCATTGAGAAGAAATCTCCTTTATAACAAACTACTTGGGGAGTATTATGAAGAGCGGCTTCCAGAGTCGCCGTTCCGGAAGTGACCAGTGCAGCCTCGGCGGCAAAAAGTATCTCATAGGTCCTTTCTTTAATTAACCGGACAGGAGCATTTCCAATGATTTTAAGATAGAGCTCATCGGGTATGTTTTTAACTCCGGCAAGAACAAATTGATAGCCGGGGAAGTATTTTACAATCTTAAGCATTTCAGGAAGGATAATCTCAATTTCGTGCCTGCGGCTTCCTGCTAAAAATGCAATTACAGGTTTCTCATCAATTCCAAGAAATTTGTACATATTTTGTCTGGCAGGAAACTGCGAGATTCTTTTTTCAATTTCATCAATAAGCGGATTCCCCTGGTATTCAACAGTTATGCCATGCTTTTTATAAAAGTCAACTTCAAAAGGAAAAATGATGAACATCCGGTCGATAAATTTTTTAATCTTTTTCACCCTGCCTTCATTCCATGCCCATAGTTTGGGTGAAATATAATAGAAAGTCTTAAATCCGGCTTTTTTTGCAAATTCGGCAATCCTGAGATTGAAACCGGGATAATCAATAAAAATCACAACATCAGGCTTAAATTCGACTATCTGATGTTTGCACAGACTAATGTTTTTGGAAATAGCGCCAATATTTCTGATAACTGCTACAAACCCCATGAAAGCCAGTTTCCGGTAATGAACGAGAAGAGTGGCACCGGCAGATTCCATGAGATCTCCGCCCCAGCATGTGATCTCGGCATTCTTATCCTCTTTAAATAATTCTATTACAAGATTTGAACCATGAAGGTCGCCTGACTGTTCTCCTGCAATTATAAAATACCTCATCCTAAAAACTTTACACCAAAAACAACTGCAGCCCAAATAATTGTCATAGCCAGAACTCCTCTGGTGGCTCTCAACATATCGAACCGGTTAAATAACAAAAAAATTAAAATATTCGGGAATACGCACAAAGTAATTGAGTGTGTAATAATATCTGAAGCTGCAATTCTGGCAAGATATGATTGAAGCGATTGATGACCTGAAGAAAACATAAAGACGATCAATCCTACAAGGAATGGAAATAAAAGTCCTGAAATAACACCTGTCGTAATATTATCATATTTCTCGTAGAATTTCATTTCCTAAACCTTGCTTTAAGATTATTAATGTACCAGTGGGCAGTCATATCGACACTAACGGGTACAACTGAAACAAAATTATGTGCAATTGCCCATTCATCGGTATCAGTTGCCTCAGGCTCATGATTCTGAAATACTCCGGTAAGCCAGTAATAAGTCTTACCCATCGGATCTTTTCTTTTTTCAAACTCCTCCCTCCAGTTCCCTTTTGATTGCCTGCATATTTTTATTCCTTTTATTTCGCTCTTTTTAGCAGCAGGGATATTAACATTGAGGCAGATACCTATAGGAAGAGGCTCTGAAGCAAGCTTCTTCATCACTATCCTGATATACTTTTTACAAATTGAGAAATCGGCTGTCGGTGAAAAATTATTCAGCGAAAATCCAACGGAACTTATCCCGTATAAGCATCCCTCTATTGCAGCGGCCATGGTACCCGAATAAAGAACGCTTACTGATGCGTTC